>Ga0209557_1001074_pt1 | contig 15499 bp, 17 predicted proteins | sample SaaInlV_120m_DNA_4_FD_184672 | JGI IMG/M metagenome (GOLD analysis project Ga0209557, IMG submission 184672) | Marine microbial communities from expanding oxygen minimum zones in the Saanich Inlet - Saanich Inlet SI074_LV_10m_DNA (SPAdes) (version 2) | ecosystem: Environmental > Aquatic > Marine... | reverse complement strand
AAAGAGAAAAATAAAAGGGTTTCTAAAAAAGAAAAGACAAAATCAATTAAGACGCAATAGACAGATTATTGGTTAAATAAGAGAAACTATTAAGTTATTCATGCAACCAAACCTCAACAATTTTATTCTCCGCAGAAATAGCGGAGAATAAAAGTCGAGGTTCATTTACTCTGTGACAGTGGAGTAGATTTGAACAATAATTAATTTTATGAAAAACAGACTTTATATTTTTATGATGTTTAGCATTGCTGTGACTTCTCAAATCTATGCAAATGAATTTAAAGTTGGTTTTGCTGAGCTTCCAATTACCCCCGACCTAATTGATGAATGGGAAGATATAAATAATAACGCTCAATTTGATCCAAATATTGACAAGTGGACTGATGTAAACGGTAACAACCAATTCGATGCTGTGTGGATGGCAGGTTTTCAAAATAAACGAGCTGCTCAAAAAGTTAAAGATGATCTCATGGCGGTAACTGCGGTGATTGACGATGGTCATACTCGTATAGGAATTATTAGTGCTGACACTATTGGGCTAATGCGAAAATTTGTACTTAGCGTCCGTGATGATATTCCTTCAGAGTGGGGCCTAGATTACATCATGGTGCATGCAACACATAATCATGAGGGCCCGGACACCCAAGGTCTTTGGGGCCCAAGTTTTTTAAAAAGCGGCGTTGATGATGCTTACATGGAGCAGCTTAAAAGAGATTTCATAAGCACATTAAAAATGGCTATAGATAATTTGGAGCCCGCAGAAATGAGTTTGGCTTTAATTCCGACTAATCCTCTCACACCCATTAAAGACAAACGAAAACCCATCGTGATAGATGATGACATAAGAGCAATTTTGTTTAATCGCCCTGATGGCTCAATTATAGGCTCGTTAGTTAACTTTGGAATTCATGTCGAACTTGCATGGGATAAAAATCTAGAATTAACTGCTGATGTTGCAGGCTACTTAAGAAGAGGAATAAGCGAGGGCATTTATTATAATGATCAGCTTATTAGAGATGGGCTGGGTGGAACCACGTTATGGCTTACAGGGAACATTGGAGGCTTGATGACATCAGGGCCAACTGATCCAATTTATGATCCTTTTTTAAAAAAAATGCTAACCAAACCAAGTCATGCTAAGGCGCGTGCATACGGATATGGCTTAGCAAACAGTGTCATAGAGGCTTTTCATACAGGTAATTTTAAACAGTCTCCAAAGCCATCTATAACTGTCCACTCTAAAGAAATAGAATTAGGTATAGAAAATTTCATGCTCTCATTAGGCAGTCTGCTTGGCGTGATTGATACAGATCCTAAATTTAGTCCGATGCCACCATTTATACGTTATCTTAGTGAAGTGTCATTTATACAATTAGGAGACGCAACTATTACCGGAGTTCCTGGAGAGCTTTATCCAGAAATTGCTGTTGGAGGCATAGAAAATCCTATAGGCGCTGATTACCTCATAGCTCCTCAGGAAGTTCCACATTTACGAAGCCAATTTCCAGACAAACTTAATTTGATGGTGAATTTAGCAAATGATTCTATTGGTTACATCATTCCAAAAAGTGAATGGGATAAAGATGCTCCTTGGATCTACGGAGAGAATGAAGAAACTTATGGCGAGGCGGTATCTTTGGGCCCAAATACTGCGCTTATAGTTCATGAAAACCTTATCAAGCTAATAGAAGAATCAAAAATAAAAAAAGAAGAGAGATAAAATATCTTTAAAAATAATTGTTTTTAAAGATATTTTTTTTTATGGCAAAATAAAATAATGCAAAATTGGTTCTTAATTTCAGGCGCAATTCTTTCTTTTATTGGCGTGATACTTCATGGTTTTATTGGCGGTAAAATGTATGGAACAAATATAAATAAAAGCGACTTAGAGCCTTTAGGAAAAACTTTAAGTATGTTTTCGTGGCAATTTCATACCATTTTCCTCTTTGTAACTTCTTGCACTTTAATTTATATCGCAAACAATCCTGAATTTGCTATCGCCGCTTATCCAATAATTTATATGAATGTATTGGGAGCAATTTATTTCTTTATCCTTGGCATTGGAAATAAAGAATTTTTAAAGATGCCTGGAGCTATTTTAATGGGATCAATAGCATTGTTGGCTTGGCTTGGAATATAAAACTGAAAAAAAATCATTAATGGTCCCCTTATAAATAATTATTTTTTTATTTAATTATTAATTAGTTTGCATGCCTAACAAGTTAAAAAAACACTAAAAATTTTTCTTATTTATCCATATTAGATGGAACCATGAATAGAATATATCTAATGTTTGATTGACCGCAACCTTCTTAATCTATAACCTGCAATCATCTTTACCCATACCAACTAAATTTAAAAATGTTATTCAAAGAACTAGGCCTATCTGAGCAAATACTAAAATCCTTAGAAGAGCTCGATCATTCAAAGCCCTCTGAAATTCAAGAGCAAGCTATTCCAATCATCTTAGCAGGCAAGAATATAATGGCTGCCGCTCAAACGGGAACAGGTAAAACAGGTAGTTTTGTTTTGCCTATGTTAGAAATGTTGCATGAAAAACCAAAGCCTTATGCTAAAAATGCTCATGCCCTAGTATTAACCCCTACTCGAGAGCTTGCTGCTCAAGTAAGAGAGAATGTTCACAGGTACGGTAAGTATACGAATATTAAATCAACAGTTGTTTTCGGCGGAGCTAAAATCTTCCCACAAAAATCTAAGCTTAAAAAGGGCGTTGATATCTTAGTTGCAACACCAGGGCGATTATTGGATTTAGTTAAACAAAAAGCAGTAAAGTTAGACCGAGTTCAGATGCTTGTTTTAGATGAGGCAGATCACATGCTAGACATGGGCTTCATTCATGATATTAAAAAGATAATTGCGATGACTCCTTCTTCAAGACAAAACTTACTTTTTTCAGCAACCTTCTCTCCAGAAATTAAGAAACTAGCTCAATCGCTGGGAGAGGACTTGGTAGAAATTAGCGCTCAATCACCAAACACAACGGTTAGTAAAATAAAGCAAATGGTTTTTCATGTTGATAAAAATAAAAAGCCTGATTTGTTAGCTCACATGATTAAAGGTGAGAAGTGGGATCAAGCTTTGGTTTTCTCAAGAACCAAGCACGGATGTGAAAAGATTGCTGATTATTTGAACGCTGCAGGCATTAAAACGGGAACTATTCATGGTGACAAAACCCAGGGAGCAAGAACCAAAGCTCTTAGAGAGTTCAAAGGAAAATTAGTACAAGTACTTGTTGCCACAGATGTTGCGGCAAGAGGAATCGATATCAGCAACCTGCCTTTTGTTGTTAATTTTGATATGCCTACTTATCCTAATGATTATATTCACAGAATCGGCAGAACGGGAAGGGCCGGGCAAGAAGGAACAGCTATCTCTTTTATGAGCGCAGATGAGAACAAGTTTCTTCGCGGCATCGAAGGGTTGTTAAAAATTAAAATCGATCAAACCAGCCATGAAGCTTTTAAACCAAATGATAAGCCAGCTGGAGGAGGGCGCGGCAAACCAAAATCAAGAGGCTCAAGAGGTGGAAAGTCTAGCTTTATACGAAATAAGCGCGGCTCCGATAGCAAGCCTGGAACTAGTTTCTCTAGAAAAAAAGCCAGTGGCTCAAAATCAAATACTAGTGGTGCTACAAAGTCGCCCAACAATAAAGCAAAAAAACCATACAAAAAATCAGGATCAAAGCCAAAAACTAGTTGGAAAAAAACTAAATGATTGAGCTATTATTTTGGAGTTTAGTCATAGTGACTTGGTTAACAATTGGGATGCATGTTATAAAAGAGTTTATAAGATTCAACCGGAGAAAAAGATGACTGAGCCAAACATGAAAAAACCAAGCCTATTTAGAACAAGCACAATGAAAATTGTCAGTGGATGGAGGAGAGTAATGGATGTTAAATATAATCCATTAAAGTTTGTGCCCGATCCAAGTCTTCAGACTTATTTTATGTTGGTGCTATTTACTATGTGGAGTGTTTTCTTTGGATTCTTGGCAGCAAACTATCTTGGGTTTTTTAACTACAATACAATTGCAAGTATAGCTATTCACATCGGAATAATATTACCCCTAGCATTCACTAACGCAATTTTTGTAGATGCAGAGAGAGATGGCGAGAAATGGCTCGAGGAATGGAAAGAAGAACAATCAAGATACAAGCTTCTTACAAACAGACTTAAAACCAAAAACTTGGTTATATGGAATCCAAATAAAGAAGCATAACCATTTTGGTATGTATTAAGAATACTTAATAAAAAGCAGTAAGACTTTCACATAGAGTTATGAGAGAATGATCAAATGCATAAACACCTATTAACAATGTTTGTGATGATATTTATCATCTCATGTGGCGACAATGAAATATCAAATCAAGCGCCATCTTTTGGGTTTCAAAAAGAAAGAATTGTAAGGGTAAATGAAGGCTCTACAGACATTGGAACGTTCCAGGCGGCTGATGCAGATGGAGATGAGATTAGCTATTCTATATCTAACTCAGACATGAGCATCACTGAAGATGGGCTCGTAACATTTAACATAATCCCAGATTTTGAAGTAGAAAATGTTTATTCAGCAACAATCACAGCCTCGAATGATGGCGGCTCTGATGAAATCAATTTAACCGTCTATATTAACGATAGCGACTGCGAGTTTGATACAGCAGCAGCTTTTAATTTTTGTTTATTTCACTAACTTGAGACAAGGAGTCTTTTATGAATAAATTACTTTCCATAGCATTACTTTTTAGTTCTATATCATATGCTGATATTGATATTGGAGATGATTTTGAAGTTGGCGGCCTTGTTGCAGCTGAAGCTTTCAATCTTAAATTCGGAAAGTTAAAAAAAGTAGTTGGTGAAATTAAAGATGAAGATATTTTAGGCTCATGGGACTGTACTTCTTATGCCTTAACGGCTTCTGGTGACCCAAGCTATCAAACTGAAAATGGCGGCAACGGGCAAGTTGGCACTGGGTATTTTGATTCTTTAACAGGAAGACTAATATTAAGTGAGCAGGACTCAGAAAGCAGTCTCAGCTCTCCAAAAAATTATACGATTGATACAACTGACCTTATTAATAGAGAGAATATTGATGATGGGTTTTACACTCTTTTGCTTAATAAACTTCACTTATTTGGAGATCGCGGAGAAGGAAATCCTATAGAGCACTATATCAATTACAACATCAATATGACCGATGACAGCAGAATGATACTAAGTTCAGATATGGGCAATGTTTTTAACCCAGGTGTTATCTGCGAAAAGGTTGAGTAAAAAAACAGACAGATCTTTCAATATGTTTCCTTGCTAAATCTTTAAAATCAAGCCTATACTATATATATGACTAATTGTGATTGCTGTAGTTGCTGCGAGTGCGCTTGCTGCCCAAAATAAAAAACTTAGATATAGATAGTTTTTCTCTTGCCCAGCCTGGTAAATATTTCCCATTGCTCTTTTGCGCATAAACTCTTTGCAAATTAAATCATTGATCGCCCACCTAAATCTATAATATTATTAATACAGATGGATAAATTAGAGACAATATTTTCGAATCATATTTCAAAATGGAACATGGTCTGGTTTGGCTTAATCTTTTGGGGAAGTGTTTTTAATGCAATTGCAATTCAACTCGAAGTTATGCTTGGCTCACTTATATGGTATTTATGCGGTTTGGCTATAGGGCTCATTGCAAAAATTAGAGGCACTTGGTTATGGAAGGTTTAGAGCAAATACCAGAAGAGTTTTCTTTTGAAAAAGAGAAAGAGATAGCAAGAAGTTTCTCTAAACGCTTTCAATGGGAGATGATGTTAATTGGTGTAGGACAAGCAACAATATGGTTGTGTTTATGGCCCTTAGTTATATATGGGTATATTTCTCTAACTTTAGGTTCTCTTATAGCAACTATTTGTGCATGTTTTGCCTATTTACCTTCGCACGAAGCTCAGCATGGTAATTTTTCAAGAGGAAATCCAAAGAGGCGCTGGATCGATTCTTTTGTTAGTCACTACACTTTAATAACATTAATGTTTCCTCATGACCTAATGAGATGTACGCATATGAAACATCATGCTTATACAAACAACCCTGAAAAAGATCCAGACTATGACACCTCATCTTCTAAATCAATATGGGACGTTATTGTTGCCACTCAGGCAGGAATAACAAAATATCAATCAATAGCTGAAATATATAAAAATGATAAAGTATTTATGAAATCTTTTAACAAGGGGCTGAACATTGGCCTGGTGTATAGAGCAATCCTTTTAACCCTTGTTGTAATTTTTCCTTTAGAAGCTTTACTGCTTTGGTGGCTGCCGAGCAAAATCGGAGTAATTTATCTTTCAGCTTTCTTCGGCTGGTACCCTCACTATCAAACTGAAACCGGTAGATATAAAGATACAAGATTCTGGACTCACTGGATGCCTAGATATTTAAATCATTCCATGCAACTTCATTTCATTCATCATCTCCATCCTGGAATTGGGCATTACGATGAGCCAAAAGCGATTGAGGCACTAAAGCCATTCTTGGTTGCAAGAAAGGTTCCAGGTGCGGAAGAAATTCCTGAAAGAGTAAAGCACAACCCACTTATAAAGTTATAAATTTCTTGAAGGTTGTAAATGCTTCATATATATGTATATTTAAAATACATACATCAAGGGCCTTTTATAATGTTTAAAATTAGCATAGCTATCCCAGTTCTATTTTTTCTTGTTTCGTGTGGTGGAGGAGGCGGCAGTGGAAGCGCCCCTGATCCAGCCTCTATTCCAATGCCAACAGTTTCTATTTCTGCCAATCCAATGAGCTTATTTGTCAATGAGCAAGTAGCTATTTCTTGGTCATCAACTAATTCGACTGCATGCGAGGCATCAGAAAGCTGGCAAGGAGTTAAAAGCACCATTGGAGAAGAGATCTACACCATTACAGTAGATGGTAGCCATGTATATAAAATTAAATGTACTGGAGGCGGGGGCTCTACTGAGTCTAGTGTAACGGTGATAGCTGAATATAAAGCCCAATTTCATGAAGAGCCAATCGTTATTAATGACCCAAAACTTTATCCCCAGGTTTGTAATACAGATTATTCAGAAGCACAGCCTTCTATTCAGTTTGCAATACCGGTAGACATTAATAATGATGGCTGGGAAGATTTTATGGTGCACCAATGGTGTGATCTTTATAGAGACAAGTTTGGTGATGTTATTCAAAATCCAACACCAGACCTGATCGCTGTGCATTTATCTAATGGAGATGGCACATACCGTGATGGCAACCAAGAAGTCTTTGGTGAAGACATTCCAAGCCTTGGTGGCGCAAGTAGAAAATATGACAGAGGCGACCTTAATGGAGATGGAAGAGATGATTTTGCTTTTGCTATGAATTGGGAAGATGGCAGAAACGGAGACCCTTGGGAATATCATAGAGCAAGCCCAGCAATTATTTTATCTAAAGGCGAAACAGAGTATGAGGTAATAAAAGTAGGAACCCCAGATTGGGGGCATGCTGTAACTATAGTTGAACATGATAATGGGAATGTTGATGCGCTATTCGCTGGTTTTACAGGAATAGGTCTTCAGGCATATAGATTTTCCTCGGAAGGATGGCTAGATGTTAAAGATGAGTACCCCCCTGAGAATCTAATGAGCGATGACGGCTTTAATATTATTGATATAGGAACAGCCTCTTGGAACACAGAGTTCAAACATCAAGATAACTATATTGTTGCCACAGACCAATCAACAAACTACCTCGAAAGAGGCCTAGCTTTATGGTTTAGAGAAAACAATGTTTGGAGCAAGGTAGATCAAAAACTAACACCGATAGAATTTTTTATAAATCAAATTTCATGGCAGGGGTCAGAAAGTTCCGCGGCTGTGTACCTAGTTAATGGCGAGTATTCTATTGATTACACCCCAGAAACCATGTGCTTCTTTGAAGATAAATTTGATGATAGCGGCAATACAACCTTTCTTGGTTTATTTGCAACAAGCTTTCATAAGGAAGGGCGAGAAATAATAGAGGGAGAAACTTACAATCAAAATAATTTTAATATAAGCCAAGAGATTAAAGTTTTTCAAATCCAAGACAATAAAATGGTTGAAATAGAAAGCCCATTTAACATCTACGACAATCAAGTTTTTGCAAATTTTCTAGATTGCAGAGATCTTAACAATGACGGGTACACGGATTTTTCCAGAAACGCATTTTCTAGATCCTATGGGTATGAAACGCCAAGGTTAAGGGGCGGGACTCCTATAATAAATATCAATACTACCAAAGGACAAATGGTTGAATATGAAAATAATCAATCATATGAAATGCCAGGCCATGAATTGCTTTTGGACGCTGGTCATGGACAGGGATTTCCAAGAGATATAAATGGAGATGGTATTGAAGACATAGTGGTCTATGGAGAAACAATGAGAAATGAATTCAACAACTATGATGGCAGCATTCATATCTATCTTGGATATTATGATTTTGTTCTCGAGTAGGTATAAGGCTGACTAGGATTTCTTTTCGCAACAAAGCTTAGCCATAATATTCTTAAATAATGAAAGAGTATGCTGGTGGATGTCATTATGGAGAAGTATAGTTTAAATGAACTAAGTCAAAAAATAATAAGGAATCAATAATGAAATCTATATTAACAAATGTTTCTCGAGTTTTTTTAGCTGTATATTTTCTATTGCCAGGAATAGGTAAATTTACATCCTGGGATATGCACATAACTTTAATGGAAACTCATAATATGATTATGGTCCCATTTCTTTTGGCAGTTTCTGGAATCGCGCAGATCGGAGGCAGTATTTTGCTTTTATTAAATAGGCAGGTTGTTGTTTGTGCTCTTGGGTTTGCTGTGATGACCATATTAATTAATTTAAATCTACATGATTTTTGGAATGTGTATGAAGGCGTTGATACTAAACACGAAACCCAAAACTTTTTTAAAAACTTAGGAATATTTGCTGGTCTCTTGCTTTTAGCAGCAACAAATATGGAAGAAACTGCTCAGAAGTAATTTCATTCATATTGCAGGCTGCCTAACATAACTCTTTTAGATCGTTACATTTTTGTAATTGTATTTTCACCAAAAGATTCAAATCTGTAACGATAGCGTAACAAATTCTGATTATTATCATTTTGAAATTAACTAAAATTACACTAATGAAAAATTTTACAAACATACACGCTCTTGCCTTATTAATATTGATTGTATTCTCACATGACGCAAATGCCGATATAGATTTTTACGGAAAGATAAATGTAAGCCTTGAAAATACAGACACAAATACCGAAAACGAAACAGAGTTTAAAAATAATGCTTCAAGAGTAGGTGTCAAAGGCTCTTATGATTTATCACCAGGCCTTAAACTAACCTTTCAAGTTGAGCAAGAAGTTGATCCAACTGACCTGAGAGCAGACGGAGACAAGGTCTTTAAGGATCGAAATACTTTCATAGCAATAAGTGGAGATTTTGGAAAGCTCTATGCTGGCACACATGATACAGCCTTTAAACAATCCCAATTAAAAATTGATTTGTTTAATGACACCAGAGCAGATATCAAATACATTCTTCGTGGCGAGAACAGAATGGATAGCTTTGTTGGTTATGTTAGTCCTGATCTTATGGAGGGGCTTAACGTAACAGTAAATTCAATAAACCAATCATCAGGAAGAGGTGAATCAATGGCGCTGCGTTATTCAAAAAAAAATATAAAGGCTGCTTTTGGGGTAGATCAGAATGTTAAAGGATTCAACGGAGAAAGGCTTAGCATGATGCTTCCTATTGGAACAATAGACTTGGGAATACTATACCAATCATCTAAAAAGTTATCTTCAGGCAAATCTTTTTCAGGCCATGTTGTTAGTATGAAAAAGAAGATCTCCAACAAAGGAAGTGTATATATTCAAAATGCTAAATCTGATATGAAAATTCTCTCAGGTGAGCAAAATTCCATCGGATATTCTTACAAGGTAAATAAAAGCACAAAGTTATTTGCTCATTACTCAAAACTTAACGGTGAAAGGGGTACAACTTTTATTTCAGCAGGCGCTGAGTATAAGTTCTAAAAATTACCCAAACCTATGGCGTGCCTGGTAGATTAAAAATATCTTCTACTGGGCATCCTAACGTTTTTGAGATCTTTAATGCCAATACTGTTGATGGAACATAGATTCCATTTTCAATTGCATTAATACTTTTTCTTGAGACCTCTGCGCTTTCTGATAGCGCTTGCTGGGTCAATCCCTTTGCCATGCGGAGTTCAGCAAGGTTATTTAAAAGGTTTTTATGATGTTTGCCCATTTTTATATTCTTTGAAGTTTACTTCTTTTATTTATTCTTCAAATTTTTCAACAGCATTCGTAAGCCCCACACTGTCATTAGGATATAGGTACCCAGCTATTAAGGTGCCAATACCAATGGTACCCACAAGCAACCCAACTCCTTCCAAAATATCGATACTAGAGACAGTCCCAAACAGGAACAATCCCAGCCCAATAAACATAACAATTACACCATTTCTTTTGTAATCTATTGGCTTTTTCTCTTCTTTAAAGCTCTCTAAAAGAGTTTTTATATCAGACTCATTTTCTAAATTTTTAGATATATCAACCATGGCATCATATTTATCCTTATCGGTTTTTCGGCTATAACTAAAAATAACCCAAATTAATAACACCGGCATTAGAATAGCTATATATCCTGTTCCAACTGCCACCAACCCTATAATCCCATCCATAAATCTTCCTAAAATAAAATAATGTAACACAAAGGTATCATTAATATTATGAGTAGTAAAGGTTACATTTAATTTCTTATTGTTATTAGCTCAATAGTTGCTAATCTATACAATAAACAACATCAATAAATATGAATCGTATAAGTATATATTTTGTCTCGTTAATATTTATAGTTTCGTGTGGTGGCGGGTCAGGAGGAGGGCCCACTTCACCATCATCTCCGCCTACTCTATCTAACCCATCTATAAATAGCTTTTCTTCATCAGCAGAAACTATTTATGTAAACGAATCTATTTTGCTTTCTTGGACTTCAACAAATTCATCAAACTGTTCAGCAGGTGGAGGCTGGAGCGGCCAAAAAGCCACCGGTGGCAGTGAGGCGATTGCCCTTAGTGAAATCAAGACTTATTCATTTACTCTCACTTGCTCAGGGGTCTCGGGCACACAAGATGCCACAGCTTCAGTTGCTGTAAATGTTATTGCGGCGCCGGCGCCTGCACCTGAGCTATCAAGCCTTGCTTTTTTAGCAGAAGATAATAGCTCCTTAGAAGAAGATATCTTTTTGCAGCCAGGGACCGACAATATTTTTACTGGCCGAATTTCTTCAAATACTCCTGTTAAAAATTTAATAGCAAGTTATGAGTATGTGGGGAGCTCTATTCAAATAAATGCTAGCGAGCAAGAAAGTGGAGTCACGACTAATGATTTTACTGAGCCAGTAAATATAACAGTAGAGAATTCTGATGGAGATACTAAAAGTTACATTATTGATGTTACAAAATTCACAGGGCTACCAATAATCTACCTTCAAACAGATAGTTTTTCACCAATTGATTCAAAGGATGACTATATTTTAGGAGATACCTGGGTAGATGGAGGGCGTGGATTTAATGATTTTGAAGAATCACCAATGAAGATAAGAGGAAGGGGCAACTCAACATGGGAATTCCCAAAAAAACCATTTCAGATGAAGCTTGATGATAAAGGTGAATTTTTAGGAATGCCGAATGACAAAAAATGGTTATTCTTGGCTGAATATGCAGACAAAACAATGCTAAGAAACAAGATAGCTTACGAAATGGGCTATATAAGTAATCTTGACTGGACGCCTCAAGCAAGATTTGCAGAGGTATTTATTAATGGTGAATATAACGGAACCTATAATGTCACCCAAAAAGTGGAAGAAAGTGACAATAGGGTTGCCCTTGGCGATACAGGCTATTTGCTAGAACTCGATCAACTAGAAAGATTGGATTTTGATGATGTGTATTTCGAAAGCACCGCTACTGATAGATTCATAGTAAATATTAAAGAGCCAAGTCTTGAATATGATTCAGAGGAATACAGTTATATAGTCAATCTAATCGGAAACTTTGAGTCAGCTCTTTTTGGAGCAAATTTTACAAGTGAATCTAATGGATATAGACAATACATAGACATAGATAGCTTTGTAGACTGGTTTTTAATTAGCGAAATAACAAAGAACGTAGATTCAATGTTTTTTTCCAGCATCTATCTAAATGTTATCCCTGAAGAGAGAATAAAAATGGGCCCTCTATGGGATTTCGATCTAGCCTTTGGTAATGTAGATTACGCTGATAGTCGCTATCCAGAGGGTTGGTGGGTCAAATACAATCCCTGGTACGAAAGATTATTTCAAGACCCATATTTTGTTGCAAAAGTTAAAGAAAGGTTCGAGTATTTCAACAACAATCAGAATTTAATAATTGATAAAATAGACACTTACTCAGCACAGCTTAAGTGGGCACAAGAAGAGAATGACAACAAATGGCAAACAATGGGAGTTTTTGTTTGGCCCAATCCAGTAGTATTTGATACATATCAAGAAGAAGTTGATAGCATGAAATCTTGGTACTCTGCTCGAATGAGCTGGCTTGAATCTGCGATTGATGGTCTGTAATCTCTTCTATAAGTGAAAACCAAAATCTATTATATATTCTTAACTTTTTCCATATCGGTGAATGCAAATATGAGCTTATCAACAGGAGACATAGAAGAAATATATCTTAAAACTGGCCAGGGCCACGAGAGAAGAGTGCAAATATATAAACCCTTTGAGCAAGCAATCAGCCAAAACACTAAATATCTAATTATGAATGATGGCGAAGAGCTTTTTGATGAATCGGATTCATGGAACGGAAGGGCATGGGATATTGATGAGAAATTTCTTGAGTACAAAAACTCTGGAAATAGCATGGACATAATCATAATTGCAATTGATAACGCAAAAAGAGCCAAAGGTAACTTCATTGATGATACAAGAAGGTATATTGAATATTTTCCAAAGGAGTCCATTGATTATTTCGAAGATGGAATTCATAAATTTATATATAAAAGCTTTGTAGATAAAGACGAAACAAATCACCCCCTATTTATTGTAAATACTCTTATCCCAGCTCTTGAAAAAAAGTTTGATGTCTCCTTGGATAGTAGCAACCTAGGAATTATGGGGGCAAGTATGGGGGCACTTTCAGCCCTCAACACAGCAATGGAATATCCAGAGCTGTTTGGATTTGTTGGCTGCATATCAACCCACTGGATAGGAATAAAACCCTCAGAATATTTATTACTACCTTTTAATGGACTGTTAAATAGAAAGCCTATAATTGCTGACGAAGCTACTATAGAAGCAATCATAAAATATACAGCCATCAATGCCTCAAGACTAAAAGATAAGAAAGTTTATTTTGATCATGGAACAGAGGGGCTAGATTATTTTTACCCTGAGCCGCAGGCACGAATAAATAAAATTTTTGATTCATATCAAATTGAATACATGTTTAAAACCAATGAAGGTCAAGGTCATGAACCAAAATATTTTGGAAGCAGGTTCATAGATGCACTACAATATTTAATAAATTAAGGAAAACACATGATTAATATAATTGCACTTACAACATTGCTATATTTGATACAACTTCTGACGCCAAACTTTTTTAAAAAAGAATCCGGCTATGCCAACAGAGCCGCAAAAGCTTTAAAAAACCTATCAGAATCTTTGCCAGTATTTTTAGCTATAGCCATTTTATCTATTGTTCTTGAGGTTGAGGCTAATACTTCTTTGGCTATTTATTGGTTAGTAGCAAGGCTAATATTTGTATTAATTTATATCCTTGGGATAGGCCTAACCAATAAATCTGAAGGCTCACAGGGGCCTGACAAGCAACCTATTCGGTCACTTGTTTGGATTTTCTCAGTAGGCTTCTTAATAAATATGACTCTTAACTTGTTGTAGCTGCTCAAAAATAGATAGGATTTCCTAAAAACAGCCACACTAAATACTGGGCTATCATTTTTAAATACTCAATATTTGAGTGTTTAAGTCCTATTAAAAATTAGTTATATCAATCATAAAGAATATTAAACTTTTCCTTTAGCTTAAAATCTTGCTTCTTTCTTCTTAGTCTTATAATGGGCTCCTTCATCTCACTACCAATTAGCATCAAGTAAATCCCAAAAACAGATGGTAACCAGCTTCCTTTCTCAATACCATCAATTATTCCAAGCATCAAGAACAAGCCCCCAACTAGAACTACCAAGAAACCACAGATCAGTAACAACCAGTAGTAAATTTTTCCCTTAATCGAGGGCTCGGTAATCTTTTCATCATAAAATCTCAACCTTTCCCTAAGCAACTCTATGGCTTCAGCATCATTATTTTCAATCTCAATTGATTTAATTTTTCTATAGTCCGGCTCATTTTCAAACAAAATTTCTTGATCAGCTATATTATTTATAAGTTGAATTGGTATATCTATAAAGAAAATTGATAAAAAGTTTTTTGTGATACGGTAGGGTATAACAATACAAATATTTACAGCCAACCTAGCCGCCATAGCCAGAAGAATGGCTAAGATTTTAGTAATTGCCCAACCTATCGATAGCAAAACCCCAAAAACATATAGATGAACCTTTAAAACCCAAAAGGCAATTTTGATTAAAGGTCGCGAAATCCATAAAGCCAAATTCACAATGCCCATAATAATATTTGGAATAGCAAAAATAAAAGCTAAGTTTTTAGCCTTTTTCCCCCTTATCTGAATACCTGCAAATTTAAACGATGATCTATTGGGGTTTTTAAAATTAAAAGTGCCAAAATCACTCTTAACTGAAAATGAAAACCCTGATTTGGATAGGTTCAAGTTAAAATTATCACCTATTCTCCACCAGCCTCGAACTATAAAGTTCTTTCTTTGAAATCCAAGCGTTAGCCCTTTAAAAGTTTTAGAAAGCCTCAGCCCGTGTTTAGTATTGAAAGTTAATCCACGAAATGGGTGAATAGCAGCATTGACCCCAGATGTTCTAGAGGCCCTCACTTTAATTCTTGAATTTTTTGAACTGACTTTTGCCTCAATTCTTTTAAGAGGCTTGCCGCCTTTTTTTTCAAAAATTTTGCTTATACGCATAAAGAAATAATATATTATTTAACAACATGAATTCAAAAATAATAAAAATATTATTACTCCTCATAGTGGTTTCCGCTTTAATTGCAAGGTTAATTCTTCCAGTAATCGTTGATAAATCTCTTAACCCAATAACTCCTCACGAGAATTTTGAGATTTTAGAAGAGGTGAAGCTTTTCCATGAAAGTCTATTCATTGGAGATTGGCATGCAGACAGTGCATTGTGGAGTAGAGACCTCTCAATAGACAATGATCATGGCCATGTTGATATTCCAAAACTGCAGAAGGGAAATGTTGCGCTCCAAATGTTTACA
>Ga0209557_1001073_pt1 | contig 15506 bp, 9 predicted proteins | sample SaaInlV_120m_DNA_4_FD_184672 | JGI IMG/M metagenome (GOLD analysis project Ga0209557, IMG submission 184672) | Marine microbial communities from expanding oxygen minimum zones in the Saanich Inlet - Saanich Inlet SI074_LV_10m_DNA (SPAdes) (version 2) | ecosystem: Environmental > Aquatic > Marine... | reverse complement strand
CTGGTCTAAAGTTAGTAAAGTCAGAAACAATGCTATCACCACCAGCAGAAACGCTGGAAATCATTTCTTGATATACAGAAGAAACAGAAACTGCATCTACAGGTACTTGTAACTGACTTACATGCTCAATCTTTGTTGTAATTGTAAATTCAGCAGGTGCTTCAAACTGTTGTTGCGTTTTTCTTTCAGTGACACTAGTTGGAATACTATTTCTAACAACAGTCTCACTTTGAATCTCGGCAACACCACCAAACGCAACACTTACAAAATCTTCAATCTTTCTAATAAATGTTCCAGGTGCCCAATTTTTTTCGGTAGTGCCTTCAAATCCTCTAGTTACATTAAGGAATCTATCGCCACGTTTTCTTGGGTAATAGACAACTTCATCACCAACCATCAACTTACCATTGCTGGTAAACTTAGAGGTGTCTGGGATGTATACAATAGTATCTCCAATATTCAAAGGTGCTTGTAGATATGCTCCAGGTGCTCTGTAAATTACATTATCTAAGAATGTATTTGCAATCTCACGTTGAATAGTTTGTGTAACAAGTCTACTAGTGGTGTATTGAGAAATACTTACAATGTCTTCTGCTCTGACAGTTAAAATTCTAGAAATATACCTATCTGCAGTATCAGATTGTCCAGCATCAACTGGATCAAGTTGAATAATTTGCTTCCTCTTAACTGGTAGAGGATCTGATGCCATAATAGCATCAGGCACAGGTTCTGGGTAAATTTCTTGTTCAATCTCGTCTTGGACTTCTTGTACTGAATCCAAAACAACAATAGAAAGTAATGCCTCCCCTGGTGGTGGAAGTCCAATCGCACTGACATTAGAGATAACTCTTAGTCCTTGTGTGACGACACCTTGTATACCTAGTTTTACAAGAGATACCTTGATATCATCTTGTTTCTTGACATCATACTTTCTAGTAACAACTACCTTAGGTGCTTCAGTGTAACCCGATCCACCAGAGACCAGTTGAATTGCTTGAATGTATCCGCGATCAACAATAATTTGTGCTCTTGCACCACCACCATTCCCATCTTTGGGAACAAACATTAATTTTGGTGCAGTCTCATAATTAAAAGCGGTTGGTCTATAGAACTTATAAGTTATAGATCCATCAGAATTTGTAATTGGTTCTACAATTCTTTCATTCCATGTAAGTGCAGTGACTACTCCATTTGTAATCTCAGCAGAAACGCTGAGACCTTCACCCATAGTTTTACCATTATAAGATGAGATACCAAAAGAACCATAGATGTCATTACCAGCATCACCATCTACACGGTTGTCTCTAGTGTAAACTTCATCAGGAATAGATCTGATTGTTCTATACTTTAACTCGCCATCAATCTTAATCTTATCTCCTGGTGCAAGTCTGAAGAATCCTTTTCTTTGGAGGAGATCATTGCTTCTCTTTACATCTTGTGCAAAGTATGACTTATCTGTTCTAGACAAATAATCATAATTTTTGGTCAATGTAAATGTATCGGAAGAAGCAAAAGTATAAATGCTTACCGCAGTAGCACCCATCGTCTTCATATATGTTGCTCTAGATGGGTCATAGTCGATGTTATTTGAATACATCTTGACTACAACTTGGTTATCACCTACCTGCTTCCAATCATATACGGAACCAATACCATAAGTTCCGTTAGAATCTTCCTGATAGATGTAGAACTTATCTTTGGTTGTTAATGCCCAGTCAGTAGTTAAAGCAAAACTATTGAAGTTAACACCAGTATTTGTGCCATTAACTTCTAATGTGTAATCATACAAATATCCAGTAGTGTCGAAGTCATGTAAAGTTACTGTTGGGTCTAAGTCTCTACCATAACATAGTCTAATATCAACAACATCTTCATCACGCATTGGATACTTAAACGTGATAGATGTTCCAACTACTTCATATGCAGTGGTTGGTTTTTGAATTACGCCATTAACAATGACAATCATGTAGTTTGGATCGTCAATGTTTAATATCTTGTCTTTGTCTACACTAAGAATCAAGAAAGGACCTTTTCTTACGCCATTGACAAGTGACTTATCAATAGTATATCTTCTGTAATTACCAATGTTAGTAGCAAAGAACTTCTCAACCATTGTTGGTTCTTGAATTGTCTTTGCAGACAAATCTTGATCCCAGATAGGAGGAGCAGTAAATTTAATTACGTTTGGAGTAACAGTTCTATCAACCCAATATGAATCAAATGCTGGTTCATCTGGATTATACTTAGGACGTTGAATGACACCATTGAATGCAACTAACAAGTGCTCATCTGTCTCTGTAAGTGCTACGGGTGATCCATCATCATCCCAATATAATTCAAACTCAGAAGTCTCATTATCGATAAAGTCTGGTAGTGACTTGGTTACTGTATTGTCATTTACCATATAATCTTCTACAATAGAAGCGTATGTTGACAATGCAGAAACAACGTCTTCACATTCTCTGGAAACTAGTTGATTATCTGGTATAATACTATAGTTTGCATAAGGAACTAAGTTTGTGTAAAGTCCTTTCTTAGTTGGATTTTGTTGTGTTGGTTGAACAACATTAGGACCACTATCTAAAATAGTTTCAATAATATCACAATAAGTATTCAATGCAGACTCTACACCTGCACATGTGGGAGATACGGCATCAACAATTACTTCTGGATCAATTACTGGAATGATATTTGTATACTGAGATGCTTGCAAAGTCTGACGCATAGCATCAACACAAAGTTCAGTTAGAACTTTTTGATATGTTGCTTTTGTTTCAACAAACTCACCAACAATATAATTGAGTTGACTTCCTACAAAGTATAGTTCTGCAAATTCTACCAACTTGAGGTTGCCACCAAATCTTAAACTGTAAATTGCTGCATCTAAGAGATACCCAGTGTCTCTTCTACACTTAGTCTCATTTTGAGACCATTGTAGACCAGGATATGTTGCTTTTGCCCAGTTGATAGCATAGTCAACGATATAGTCTCTATTTTTATCAATTAGGTTTGATGCATCATAATAAGTGCCATTATTGATACCACTGAACGAGAAGGTAACTTGATCAAGTCCTGCAAATACAGGAGGTACAGTCAATGTTGTTCCTGGTGGTAGTCCATATGTATCTGGAGGAACAACCGCGCCAGTTGCTGTTGGTAGCGTAACGTCACCTGACTGTGTGCCACTTAAATAAGTGGTTCCTGGTCCGCCAGATCCTGGAGGTGCAGTGCCACTATCAACCAGTGCTGTTCCATCAATTCTTACTTGAGTATCTGAAATAATTTCGATAACTTTATATCCAGAAGATAGTGGAATTGCCTGTCCAGAACTTACAACTGCACCTAGTGCAATATTTGATGTATCAGAAATTGTGATAATATCACTTCCTGCAGTATATGATGCTCCAATAGCAACCCAATCCCAGTTTCTGGCAGCAAGTTTTGCTAGTCTTGCGACATACTGGAACAAATCATTTATTTGTGTATTTTGTGCAGAGTAAGAACTTGCAAAAAGTTCTGCATAGTCTACACTCTTGATATTTCCACCAAATCTTAAATCATGTTCTAATGCAGCACAAAGATTTCTAATATCTCCCTGAACTTCGTTTTCAATCGCTGTCCATGGAATTGTAGCATTTGCAATTTCACTAGCATACTTAGATTCAAAGTAACCAATAGACTCAGCAACAATAAAATCTACATTCAATAGAATTTGATTTGCTGCATCCAACCATCTACCATTTCTTTGATAGAAGTTTCTGATCTTTCTGAAGTGCTTATCATTGTAAGCATCATTCTTAAATTCGATGTATCTGATTAGAACTTTTTGTTCATAGACATCTTGTCCTTCAACTACATTATATCCAAGTGGAGGTGTAGCAAAGACAATTTGATTACTGGAAATAGTATACGCTACCTTTGGTTCCTGTAAAACGCCATCAATCGTTACAATGAGATTTTCTGCACTATATGGATTAAATGGTGCTCCATTATTATAAAGAGTAAATGATCGTGTACCTACTAGTTGACCATCTCCATTGAATGTACCATCGAGAGGTGATGGATCAGTTGGATTCTGTCTTAAAGTTAACTCGAATGCGTTAGTGTAATTAAAATCAAATTCGTTAACAGCAATAGAACCACTACCTTTAATAGCACGGTAATCATCAACCGAAAGAACTGATTGAGTAATAGTTCTGGTAGTGCTCTCTACTGTTACTTTATTCTTATCAGCGTCCCACAATTCAATAATACTAAAGTGTGATGCTTTTGGCATCTCAGTTGGCATTGTGATGCCATCTTCAATAATAGGATCAATGATAACTTCACCAAACAGTTTAAATCCTGCTGGGTGTGTAGTTTCTTTTACTAACTCTCTCCAGTTATCAATTGCTGTTCTAGACTTAACAACATATGAATAGTCTTGATAGAAGAAAGAATCGGTTAATCTCTGATTACTAACACCAAGTTTTCCCCTATCAGATCTATAAGATCCTATGTTGTTAGAATAAGGTTTTAAGTCTAGATTAAAAACAGTTTTGTATTCTGACTTGATAGTAGCAGAAGTTTTTGAGATCTCACCAACTAGAGGAAGATTGTTTCTAACATTTCCTTGAATGTTAGAAAGTTTCAGTAAGTTAGATCCATGCCTCCACTCATTTACTCTTGCTCTTAAAACAACATCATTGCCACTGGTCTGTGTAATGGTTTCGCCTTTTAAGAAATCGGAATCTCCATACCCAGTAACAGCAAATGTGTAGCTGCTAGTATATTCTGAAAGAAGGGTATTATCTCTATGGAAAGAACTTCCATTTTTTATCATTTTTACATTTTTAGGACGACCAATCCTACTTCCCTGTGCAAATAATTTTACATCAGATTCAATAATAGCAATTGTGGGTGCTTTAGTATAGTCAGTGCCTTTATTAATGACAAAAATGTCTAATACTTTTCCATCTCTGGAAGTAACACCAAACTCTGCATCTACTCCATCACCTTCTAAAATTACAACTTTTGGTTTGCTATAGTTAGATCCTTCAACATCTACCCTAACACTAGTGATAGTATCGAGTAAAGGATCAAACAATACAGTTGCACTTGCTTGACTTTCAGTGTTTAAGTATGCACCTAAAACAATAGGAGTCTTCTTGTAATTTGATCCAATGTTTTGAATTGATACAGAATCAATTTCGCCAACAGCAAATGATCCTGTTGTTGTGTAAGAAATATCACCTGATCCATCCCACTGTGGATTTTTCTTCAGTGAGTATGAGAATCTGGTTGGTGTGACATAGTTGACAACTTGTCTGCCAGCAAGAGGGTCTTGAATTACAGTCAAGTAAGAACCACTATTAGAAATAGTATTATTTCTGTCGAAGTAGAAATAATTTGCAAATCTGGATGCTTCTTCTTCTGTATATTGGTTTGACGCAATTGCTGCACCAAAACCAAACTTCATTTCAACAAAAGATCCAGGGGATCCCTGAAGAATGGCAGGTTCTGTTTTTTCTACTGAAATTATGTTATAATTTCCACTAGGACTAAAGTCTAGACTTGCACCAGTCAGTGAGTTATCGGAAGTATCAAATCTATACTTGTAAAACTCTTGTACTTCAATAATAGGATTTACTACCCAGTCACTAGTATAAGTGTTTGGAGCAGTAGTTCCAAAGATAGACATAGATGGATCTAGTCTAAACTCAAATCTGTTTTCTGCACTAGATGCTGTGATAATAGTAACGAACCTTTGTGGTGTACTATTGTCAAAGAATGTAGTTGTTTCAGTAATTGCTTGTAGTGTTGACAATGACTGAGTTGATGGATAGATTACTAGTAAAGTCTGCTTCTCTTTGTTGTAAATAACCGACTCGCTACCATTTACTGTAAAGTTAGCATCAAAGTTATATCCACCATCGTATAGAGAAACAGTTGCACCATCGTAGTGATCTACTGCTTTAGTTCCCAGTTGTGCTCTTTCAACAATTAGAGTTCCGCCTTGTACTTGATTGTTAGTAAGAGAAACAATTTTTACAATCTCATCGTCAATCTTAAGTAAATCGTTTTCTGCATACTCAACTGCACTCTTAACATCAATTCTAGTTGATTCTGTAGAAATGCCAACGTGGTCAATAAAAAATCTAAGTGTTTGAGTAGAACTTCCAGGAACTTTGCCCAAAGAAGAATCGGCAACTCCAAGAACATCACCTCTCTTGTATCCAGTACCACCATCTGAAATTTGAATATCAGAAATGTAACCAGTAGCACTATTAGGAGTATCGGGACTTACTACAATGTTTGCTGTTGCACCTTCACCCAATCCACCAGTTAATGGAATGTTGGTATATGAACCAACATCATATAGACTGCCAGAGTTAAGAACAATTCCTCTACCAATACCACTGTAATCAACAACAGTATTGTATGTTGGAGTCTGTAACTGGAGTTCTTGGTAAATTCTCTTTCTTACAAAGTAAGTTCTTGTTTTAGTTGTATCGTCTGGATTGATAGAAACATTGACTACATCACCAATTCCTAACTTGTGTTCGGAAGATGTTTCTACTAGAGCAATGTTATCATCAATATCGAAAGGAACTAAACCATCACTTAAATATTCAACATCATCAATCTTTGCACCAGAAGTATCTGATAAAGAACTACTCTTGATAAAGTATCCTGGTAAATTTTCTTGATCTTCAAATGTTCCCGAGGTAACCTTTACAATTAGTGTATTTCCAGCGACAATTGATTCTAAAACTTCTCCTTCTGCTGCAACAGTTACAACGCCATCGGTCAGTTCAATTGTAGAACCTTGTGCAAAAGAAGATACCTTATCAATAGTCAATCTAACAACTTTGATGTCTGTGGAGAATGTAGCACTATCATCAAAGGTTCCATTTACATCCTTAACTAGAATAGTGTTATCTGCTCTTACATTACCAACAATTCTTCCAAAAGCACCAGATCCTGGTTGTCTTAAGAAATCGTCAGCAAATACATAAGAGTCTCTAGTAATGACTAGTTTTACTACTTTACTCTCGAAACTCTGTAGATAGTTTACAGACTTACCTTTTACAGAACTGACAGTTGCTTCAACACCATTTCCTTCTGTTCCAGAATTGTCAAATACCAAACTAGAACCAACGCTAAAAGAATTGGAAGAAGATTCTACATCAATAGACTCAATACTGCCAGATTCAAGATCTTGAACAATAGCATTGACTCCGCCACCATTGACTTGTAGTCCTGGAGTAAATAAACGCTTTACATTTTTAGAAAGGTTTGTTTGATTTAGATTTGAAGCATAGTTAGACTCTACTGGCAAAGAATAGAAATTCTCCCCAATAACATATGGGAACTGAGGAACTTGCTGTGAATTAATAGTAATAAAGTATGCATATGTTCCTTCTGGGAAATCTGGAGTTACACAGAATCTTCCGTTGTTTTGATCTAGCAATCCAGACTGGTGGCGATACTCATAGTCTTGAATGAACGAACCAAGTGGATAGTCTTGTGTGCTAGGTCCAAAAGATCTAGATGGTTTTAAAATATAACTAGAAGTCATCCTAACAATAGGAGACTGTTGATCTAATGGATTTTCATGTGCAAACGGACCATAGATTGGGTTGCCATCATAAGCAAAACCAAGAATGGGTGAGTGTGCTTTAGTTGCAGGTTCTACACCTAAAGAACTTAGGTTATCGTTGAGTCTAACACGTAGTGATTTTGGATTAGCAACATGTGCATATCCATACTCTAATGCTCTGTTATAATTTTCAAAAACAAAACCATTGTTATCATCTAATTTGTTTTGTAAATTATAGTATCTGTCTTTTACCCACTCGGTAAGTTCTGGGGTGGCAACAGCATTTTGTCCTACAGAAAGAATAGTTACTCTTACATTGTCTTGTGAATAGAAAGATCCTTGATTGACAAGATCAAAACCAACAATCTCACCATTAGAAACACGAGCAGTGTATTCTGCAAGTCTTCCCTGACCAGCAAGATCAGTAATAACCACTAGAGGTGGAGTTGAATAATACTCACCTGGGTTATCGATAATAAGGTCGGTTACTGCACCAAACGTAATTGTCGCTCTAACTTCAGCACCACGACCAGAAGTAATCTCTACAGTTGGTGTTTGTCCGTATAGTCCTGGTTCTAGAACTTCTACAGACTCAACAAACTGTCCAGCAAGTTTAGCAACTGCTCTACCACTGACACCATTGACAAGAACGTATGGTGGGTTCTTATAACTAGATCCTTGGTTCTGTACAGTAATTCTCTCTAGTTTTCCAAATCTTACAGTTTCTGTATCTTTATAACTGTAAACTCTAGCACCATTGACAAAAATACCAGAATCTAGGTTTGGAGTCTTGTAAATCTCTGTAGTAGAGGTTGCCTGCTTACGAATAAGTTTTAAAATCTTTTGATCAGCAAGGTTACCAGGAATGCTGGTTACATTTTCCAGAATAGGATATGATGGGTATCCAGAAGAAGCAATGTAATAGAATTGCTCATCCGAGAATACAGCAGATACATCAGTAGAAAGATTTGCAAGGTTACTAGTATATGCGGGATTTGTTGGAGATGTTGGTTTGTCATTTGTGTTTGATAACAGCCATCTTACTCCTTGGGGTGATACAATCTTAGGATCAGTAGTCTCAAATCCTGGATTAGAAACCTCAATAGGATCGTTTACAGAAGAATAAGGTTGTGCATCAGTTGGTAGCAAATTATATGCAAGACCAAATACTAGTAGTTGTACATTACCACTACCAATATAGATGGGATCATATACAATAGACCCTTCAGGATGAATTGTTGTTTGAGTTCTTGAGTTGATCTCAAACTGGGTAATGTTTTTGTCTTCAAACGTGAAGGTCTCGCCATTGATTAATAACGTACCCTTATCATTCCATCCTAGTGTGGACGCAACATTGATTCTGTCTCCTTGACTATCTGTAGATAGAATTTCTTTCGTTAGTTCTGTTTTTGCAGTAAACTCAAAGATACCATTAATAGTCTCAGTAGCAAGGAATAGATTATAAGTATCCTCACCATCAACAGTTGAGTCAAACCTTACATTGTCAACAGTAGCAGAGGCATAACCATTCCTAGGACCCTCTTGCTGTACAATAACCTGTCCTATAAGGTCTTCTACGCTGCCTGAAAGAACTTTTACACGTAGAGCATATCCTTGGGTCCAATCAGACGTGGAGGACTTGTACGTGAAGTCTGATGGGTTATATACTTCTGGTTTATTTTCTTGTCCACCAGCAATTACAGTGTTGAAAAGAAACTGAATTGACTTCTCGGTTCCTTTTGCTCTATAGAACTGACCAATATTTTTGATAAGAGATCTCTTATCAATTGCTTCCTTCAAATACTTCTCTGGGAAGGATGCCAAGTATTGCTCTTCAAAATTCTTGACTAGAGCATACAAGAATAGATTACTGATGTTTTGTACTAGTTCTCCACCTGAGTGGGTCGATGTTTGACTAGTTACAAATTCTGTGGTATTATAAAGGTCGCCAAGTTTAGTGTTACCACTAACACCTCTAGAGACTTCTAAGAACTCAGTATCTGTTCTACTCTTGTAGAAACAGATTTCTTTTCCAATTTTAATGTAACCATTCTCTTTAGGGAATGATCTAGCATCAGTGACTGTAATAGTAGTAGCAGAATCAGATAGGTTGCCTACCAGTTCACTGCTTTGCTCAAGAACTTTAGACTCATAATACCCAATGTCAGAATAGGTTGCTAGATTGTTGGCAATATCAAGAGGAGCACCCTGAATTTCCAAGCTCTCATAATACTTGGTAAGGAAGTTACCAAAAAGCTCGTACTCAGTAGTAATAAACTCTGGAAGTTGGGTCTCGATCAGAGTTGAAATTGAATTCTTGATTTTCGCCATCTATACTACTCTGCGTATGCAATAAAGCTGCTGTTTGTGATGTCTACGTCTAGATAAACTTCTCTTGACGCAACGATGTCGTTTTGTCTTGGAAGTGCCCTCAGTTGAATTCTGTTGTCCTCAAATGATCCTTTGATAATCGTAAGATCATTCATTTTTACTTCGCCTTTTTCATAATCTACGGTGCCAACAAAATCGTCTAAAACAATTTTATCACCATTAGTTCCATCTAGTCTATATAGGACCATTTTACCCAACCTATCTTCAAGATAGACAGTAAAAGTGGGGTATTCTGTAACAGTGAAACCCGTTGAGAACACTACAGGGTCGTCATCATCAGCAAACGCATTTTGATAACAAATTTCGTAGTATGATGTGCTGTTAAGTTGAGGGATAAAATCCTTTCTCATCGTAACAGATGTAAGGTTAGAATTGATAGAATTATCAGATTGATCGATCACAGTAATCGCTTTACTATATCTGAACTTACCATTGAACTTTTCAGTATCACTAGTCTCAATGTAATCATTCAGAGAACTGATTGCTTTACCCTGAATAACAGCAGGTCTGTCATTAGTCTTCGCTCTACTATAGAAAATCTTACTCGTCAACTCAACAAACAAGATTGAGGGGTCAACTAGTTCAGGAATGACAGATGCAATGCTAAACTTCTTCAATTCATCTCTAATCTCTTGCTTCGTGATGCTAGTGATGTATGAAGCATCTTCTGGTTTGATCGCAATGAAGACTCTTCCATACTGTGGTGGTACTTGATCTTCTCCACCAAAGATGATGATGTCACTAACAGCAGGATAGATTCTACGAATCAATGCATCGTAATCGTTTGATGTTACTGCTCTGTTCTGTGCAGCATAGATTTTTGGAGCATTGTACTTAATCTTCTTTGAAGACTCCCTTTCTTCACCACCAGCAGATGCAACAACTGTTCCAATACTTACAGTGGTATTTGGGTTGACACCATTTACAGTCTCCAAAACACCAGAGAACACAAATGTCTTGACGCCATTTGATGAAGGACCAGATGTTGTTAGATAAGTGACTTCTACTCTTGCACCATTAGGGAGAGCAGAACCAATAACACCATCACCAAAGAAGAGTTCATATCTCTCGTCTTCAATCTCATCTAAGAAAAATACCTTTGATTCTGAGTTGACATCTAAAATATTGTCAGAAACAAAGTATGGTTCACTGAAACTACCACCAGTAGGATATACTTTTACTCTAACAGTGTTGGTATCAATGTTCTTATTGTCAAGGATAAACCTTTGACTTAGTAATGCAGTGTTAATTTGATACGTATTCGTAACTTGTGTTCCCTCTCTTACAGGAACTTGTGCAAAGGATGCAGTGTTTCCATTCACTACCTGAACCTTTACATCCTCTAGTGTAACATATTGATACAGTGTTTCATCATAAGAGGCAACAAATCCTGTTCCTGCTTTTAAAACTAATTCAGAATCAGTCGTAGGATTAGCATACGTTGCAGTAAAGTCAACATATGCAGTAGGAGCGGTGATTGACTTTGCCCTGTACCCTAACTGCTTCGCTAGTGCTACTACATTGTCTCTCAACGTAGCAGAGTCTAGGAACATCTCATTCACCACCATATTGGTGTTGAACGCAGTGTAGTACGTATTATACGCAAGAGTGTCAATCAGCGTAGAAATCGCAGATCCCTCAAAATCATAATCAGTGAAATCAGACTCTGACCTGAGGTATTCCTTCAGAGCAGATTTGATATCTTCAAAGTCTAAGTTGGCAACCTGAGTATAAGGCATTATCGTGTTCGCTCTAAGAAGAAGTCTACTGCCACTGGTGCGTCTTCTCTACCGATAATAGAATACTGAAGTTCTACCTCGTATCCATTATTCAATTCATCTGGTATACATCTAATTCTTTCAACAGAAATCCTTGGTTCGTATCTTGTTAATACGTTGGTAATCTCTGCTTTGATAATACCTGCAGAACCATAATCTAATGGTTCAAACAAAGCTCTCTTAACATTACACCCCAGATTAGGTTGAAATGGTCTTTCTCCTTTCATAGTAAGAAGCAAGGCAGTAATCGACTGAACGATAGCTGCCTTGTCCTTTACCGTTACCAAATCATCAGTAACAGGATGCTTCTTAAATGTACACTCAAGTCTTTGAATGTCTGAAAGGAAGGCATTTAGACACAGCAATAGGCTGTTTCTATTTATCACTTACCACAGAACCCGTCTGCCCACTCCGCTTGGTTATCAAACAACTCGCCCTCTTGCATGTCCTTACGTTTACCTGCTTTACGCAGATACTTATCACTCTCAACCTCTGTAATAAGAGTCATTCCAGATTCTCTGAACTCTTCACTCTTATCCACTCTCTTGTCCATCTGTGGTCTCCGTTCGTAGTTTTCGTTCATCATTTGTTTGCCAAAAATAATCATCGGTGTCTCCAAGGCGTCCCCAGTCGATTCCTGCCTCTACTTGGTATTCTATGGTAGAAACCTTGAAGTCAGGGAACTTGGGTTCCTCAGGGGTAATAGAGAGGTCATACAGACGCATCCTGTTATTAGGATACAATGCATACTGACCGTTGTTCAATGCAATGCAATTATGTGATTTGTGCTCTTGTGGCACTTCACTCACATTATTATCTATTACATCAGGATTTGCATGGTAGTTATCAAGTGTAAACAGATACTGTCCTCTTACCAAACCATGATCTCGTGTAAAGACCTCACAATCCATTGATGAGACAAAACCTTTGTTAATTGCCATGACACCATAGTCCATGCAATTCCAGAATTGTAGATTCTCCAAACTCATGTCTATGACTGGGGTTTCGGGAGATCGTACAAACGCACTGATAGGGAGTTTGTCGTACATAGCACCATACTCGGGCAAGTACGTCTCAAAATAAAAAGCACGTCCAGGTATGCTCTTTGCAGCAACCCAGACGCCATCAACAAACTCCCCATGACCATCTTGATGATCTCGTAAGTATTCTCTACGAACCCAAACTTTCTCTGCAGGAAGATTGCAAATTAAATTCATCCTCTACCCTGACCACGATAACGCTTCTTTGCACTGTTACGTGATGTAGGAGTATACTTGGTATGCTTACCACGTCCTTGACGGGTTCTCTTCGGTTTAGACTCAATAGTGGCTCCACCTGATAATCCAATTCTGCTCTTTGCCATTGCCTTTTATCGTTTGACTTCTATATTATACACCAATAAACACGTTATGGGAACCCTCTGCCACTGTGCCACCAGGAAGAAGTGTCCCCCCTATAGGCATTGCCTGTTGACCATTGATCATCACCTTTGCACTACCTAAGGTATATACATCAGGATGTGGAGGGTCTCCACCACATGTATGAGGCACTGTGGTGTTCGTAGCACAGTGAGCAGGTAGATTGTTCACATAAACATTTGGAGACGCTGTAGCGCCTATTACGGGAGGGTGACAACCATGACCTGTGGTGATATCACCTAACCTAGACATTCCCTTAAGTGCTGGCATCTGGATCTGGTATAATTCCCTGTGCCTTATTTAGATAATACTGTAATCGCTTCTGTACAGCATTCCAATTGTTCTGTACCGTCATTGTCCCATAGAACCTAGTAATGAACGGTGGACATGTATGAGTTACTGTTAACGTATAATAATAGATCATTTGTTCGATCTCTGATGGTTTAAACTTAATCCATGCACTTACATCTGCCGTCGCACCCTCCAAATAGGGATTGCCACTAGTAATCACTGTAGCAGGGTCATCAACATATAAAGATTGTTGTGGAATCAATACTGCCTCTCCAGGAAACATAGTCTTATTGATCCTACCATTATCGGCTTTCGCTAATATAGCACTCAACTCCGTTAAAGGTATCGTCTTCTTTCCTACTAAAGGATCAATAAGTGTCATCTTATCAACGCGACTCGGCGTTTGGGTCGCATAGTATGTCGCAAAAATATACTCAGCATCATAAAAATACCTCTCACTATAATAACCAGTCAGAGGTTTTAAGAGGGTCCCAACAGGTACTGGTGTAGCATACGTTATTGCACCATACGTAATCGAAGGTTCTGCAAAGAGTGGCAACTGCATCTCTGGTATGTTACTCACAGGTCCCACTAAAATGGAACACCCTGGTCCTGTACCCACTGCATGTCCAGGGGTTAGTGTCATGCCTGTGATGAGTTCAGGTGTTGCAACTGTAACACCAGGACATACACCTGTCGCGACACACTCTATAGACAACGCAGGATTGATTGTCTCATATAACCACGGATATAACCCTGTACGGGGTGTTTCCGAGTACAGGGGTGTGGTAGGCGTAGGTCGTAGTTCAAACGTCGTAGGGGACGTTACAAGCACCTGTGCGTTAGGTGTCATTGTTACTGTCATACCGCTTTAGCAACTTTTACTAAATCTTTCTTGAGTCCCTCGACATTATTGTGCAAATAATCTAAAGTTTCAGAAACTTTCTCATGCGTCTGGCAGTTCGGTCGCTTGTACATCAATTGCGGGTTCTCCAGTGACTGTACCCTCTCCTCCAATACCACTAATCTCCTCGACAGCTCTTGGAGTGTTTGTTCTATACTTGTCAGTGTATTGGTCAAGCGTTGTTGGTCCGTCTCCTCTGAGGAAACTATCTGCTGCTGCTCGTTCAAATCCATCACAGAATGCGTCGAAGTTTGCTAAGGCACGAGCATATAATTCTTGATCGACTTTTTCCATAATTTTTTTCTGGGCGAATTTTTTTATATACGGGTCCTCGAACAATATTTATCGCTCGTTTGGATACTTTTGTAGGTTAGGGAAGGGGTAGGAGTCCCAAACCCGCTTGGCGACCCTTAACCAACATAAAAGGGGGCAAATCACTGCCCCCTAAGTGTTATCTACTGTGTGTCGCTAAGTGATCACAACTCTGCCATCATCTCTTCCATCTCAGCGGCGTCAATTGCTTTATGATTCCATGCCACACCGTCGCCCGTAGCACCTAGCATCCGTCCGATCTGACCATCCATCATGCACTGTTGAAACTTAACCCAAGGCGACTCACCGTCCTCAGCATAGGTCACACATGCCTTTGCTGTGTTGTAGAGGAATTCATCGTTTGCGATCCACAGGGAAGCGTTCCATGTCTCGTAGTTTGCCCAACCGTTGTATGTGTCGGTCATGGTGGAAGCGGTCATGTGTTTGTGTGTGTTGTGTGTATTGTACAGGGTGAGGGGCGACCTGTCAACAGGACAGGTGCTCAGGGTTAGGGGTTGGACGGGGGTTAGTCCCTGTCGCTGATGTTCCATACACCCCAAGAGTCAGAAGCAGGAGCAACGCGACCCTCACGGATTGCCTTACGATGTGCCGCCTCACGTTGGAGTTGCTCCATGTAGGATGCCATGACGCTCTGGCAGATGGGGTCGTTGGCAGCGGTGTCGTTGACAAGGAAAGCGCCGTTGTGTTGTTTGATCATGAGACTAGTATAGGGTGGATGGGGGACAGATCTATGCCAACAGTGCCAGCTCCTGCTCTGTCACACTGCTGATGTTCTCGTCTTCATAGACCCTCACCCATGGGATGGGTTG
>Ga0209557_1001069_pt1 | contig 15527 bp, 17 predicted proteins | sample SaaInlV_120m_DNA_4_FD_184672 | JGI IMG/M metagenome (GOLD analysis project Ga0209557, IMG submission 184672) | Marine microbial communities from expanding oxygen minimum zones in the Saanich Inlet - Saanich Inlet SI074_LV_10m_DNA (SPAdes) (version 2) | ecosystem: Environmental > Aquatic > Marine... | reverse complement strand
GCTCACTCGATCAGTCGAATTGGTGAGGTATTACAATGCTTTGAGTGATTTAAGTGGTGCCCCCACACGGAACCAGACTAACGGCTAAGTATTGAATTATAAACGGAAATCTGGGGCACAAAATCTAAAAACAACCTCGTAAGGAACCTCGTAGCACCGCTGAAAAGAATTGACCAACCGTCAAAAACTGACCTCGAAAAGTCAGAAACGGACGAACCCTGAACAGTCACTCTGGGCATTGTTTTTACAACAGCAAAGGAGACAGTTTTGGACCATACTTTCAGAGAAGAAGACCGAGTTGTAATCGCAGAGTTCTACGGTTTTGGACCTTACATCGGCACAGTCATTCAGGCTGACGATGAGCAAGTGGAGGTGCTGGTAGACTGCGAGGAAGGTAACAAGCACTTCAACACAGTATACTCGGAGAACTTCCACCTGCTGTCTCACGCTCGGTAGGACTAGACAGTTACCCTTCCACAGAGCTGATTTGGTCTAGGGTGCCATTTCCACGCTTTCGGTTCAACTTATCCACAGCGTTCGCTTGCGTATCGCCAAGGGGTTTTTCCCTCGCTTTGTTCTGACCTGATACTTCACTGATTTGATGTTTGAAATCTTCTGACAGGTGAGTGGTCTTGGCTTCAATAGCCTCGTCTAACCTCTGGTGTCCTGCGTAGGTCTTTTTCAGGTTAGGTTTGTTCTTGATGTTGCCAGCCATAGTTCAGTCCTTGTCAGTAGGTTCGTCTTCATCAGGTGCTTTGGTATCTACAAACCCAGTCTCAAACACGGTGTTAGAAATGTCGTTCAAGTCTGTCAGGACATTCAGAGTGTAATACGACAGCCTTTGTGTATCGTGCCACTCTTCTGGCAGGGCGGTATTATTCACGGCTTGAAGAACAACGCTGTCAGGAACCATCATAGAGAACATATGTGGCAGAGGTGAAAGGCGCTTCCCTCGGTTTGGATTAGCGGTGTCTATGTTAGGTGCTTCATACTCATCAAAGATAAAGTCCTGAAAGTCCTTCCGAGCCTCATTTACTCGTCCTTGGTCTTCTTCACTTAACATCTCGTCAGTCTGAACCCACCGACCAAAAGGAATGACATTCCCAGTCATAGTTCAGGACTTCCCTGCCTTGATAAGGTCTTCCACAGTCATATGGCTGACATAGTACTCGGTAAGCTCCCGATACAGCTTCGCAGCCCTCTTCACATCGCCATCAAACCCCGCTGAAATAGCTTCGGCTTCTTCTTGTGAGAACTGACGCTCAAAGGCCGAGACAAGGTCTGATACAGGCTCTTCGTCTATGTCAAACAAAGCTTCATCAGGGTGGCGTTCTTTTGAGGCATTCACACTATCAGAGTAAGCCTTACCCTCTGCCAGCATCTCATCTGTTATTTCACCGCGTGGTGTCCCTTTGACTTCTCCGAACACCATAGTGCTTTCAACACCTGGGAGGGCTTCAAGTTCAAACCTGAACCAGCGGTAGTCAGAAACGGGAACAAAGAAATAAACAACACAGCCATCAGCTGTTTCTGATGCGTATTCGTGGTCGGAAAAGACCATTTCATTAAAGAATCCTTTAGGCGTTTTCTGAACCACCGATTCTCCCAGCAGTTTTGGCAATGCGATCAACGCAACTCAAACCGAACGGAGTTGGGGTGATTGCCGGAGCCCTATCGAAGATGGGTATGCCAGCCCGCGCACCAAAGACACGTTTTCCGTAGCAGATTAGATGTTCGATGGATTGCATTATGAATGTAATGGCCGGAAGTATTTGACGATAAAGAGATTCTGCGGAAGCAACGTCGCCTGACTGCCATAGGTCAAATATGCGTTTGCTATGGTCGACAAGATCCGGCGCCAGAATAAATCCCTGCGCCCCGGCGCGTAAGCAATCGATCATTTCCAACCCACCACGTCCATTCAGAACGGTCATATCGTTGCCAACACGATTGACAAGTTCGGCCAGATCAAGGGCGGAGGTCTCGGATTTGATGACGGAGAACCCAGAATTTCTGGCTATCAGACCGGCGATATCGTCGGCTCCAAGCCCGCGGCCAAGATATTGAGGCGCGTTCTGAATTGAAAAAATGGTGTCAAAGCCATCGGCGACTGCGGCAAAGAAATCTAGGTAGGTCGTCGCACCATAAGTACCGGCCAGCGGTGGTTGTAAAATGAGCCAATCCGCTCCGCGATCCAGACTGTATGTCGCAAGATCGCGCTGAGTTTTCACTGAATTTCCCGATACGGTCACCGATAGTGGGACTTGGTCACCGACATCCTCAGCGGCCCAATCGACAATCAGTCTCTGCTCTGCCTCCGACAGTTTTTGGACTTCAGTAGCCAACCCCAAAACCGTGACCCCGTTCACGCCTGCCGCGAGCACCGTTTTGGTCTGAACCCGCATCGCGTCGCGATCCAGCACTCCATTGCCATCAAACAGGGCATAAAGAACGCAGTGGATACCGCCAAAGTTTGCTATCGGGTTCACTGTCATCATCTATTACTGGCAACTCATTTCGAACGGCGCAGAAACTTCAGCACCTGTCGCAGTGACGCGCAGCATGTATTCACACCTCAACCCGCCCAATCCGGGGACGTAGCTGCCCGGTTCGATCATGATGAACATGTTCTCTTCAAACAGCGCCGTTTCATCGGGAACCAGCCGTGGGAATTCATGCACAGATGTGCCGATCCCATGGCCGGAATGATGTGGATAATCGTATCCCAGCCCTTTCATATGCGCCCGCAACTGAGCGTCAAAATCGCAGACCTTCAGGCCGGGGCGGAGTTCCGAAATAGCCAATTCAAGCGTGCTTTTGGCGGCGTTATACATATGCAGATACTTGTCCGGGGCGTTGCCACCGACAATAAACGAACTGCAACTATCACCCCAGTATCCCGCGACGCGCGGGGCCAGATCACACACAACGGGATCGCCCAATTCTATGCTCCGGTCATTGATGGGCAGGCCAAGCTGGCTCGTCCGTTCGACGCCGGTGATGTATTCGCCAGCAAAGGCACACCGGGAGTTCGACATGACCTCCATCTTGCTGCGAATGCGGCCGAAAACATCCATTTCGCAGGCGCCGGGGACGGACAGGTGGCGGGCTTCATCTTGACCAGCGGCGGCCACTTTGGCCGCGAATGTCATCAAACCCACTTCGGCATCATTTTTAACGGCACGTAGCCGCGCAAGTGGCACATCCATCGGAATACGTTTTTCAGATAGCAGATCTGCAATTGCATATGGAAAACTGGATTGCTCAATCGCTATGGCACCCGAAACGCCCATCCGCTTGACCATATCGGAGACTGCGGCACGATAGTTTGCAACCTGGTCGGTGACCGCATTGGCAAAGCCGGTGTAAGCAATTTCTTCGTAAGGCCCACCTTGCCCACCATCTGTGTTTGGACACACCAGACCAGCGCTTCCGTCACGACCAACAACCGCAACGGTCGGTCCCCCTGAAAAAGGTGACTGGCCGATTTCAATCGGAACGACATGGCCGGTTGCAAAGCAGACAGAATCTGCACCGGTTAAAACAGCCCAATCAGCGCCAATCTCTGCCATCATCCCGGCAAGTCTTGTGATATTTGTCATGGTGTTTCCCCCTATCCCGCGTATTCGAGGTTGCTTGTTGTTTCGGCCGACGCGATGTCCATCAATCCACGACGACAACATTCAGACGCATCAAATGTAATTGCATCACACCCAAGATGTTTAAGCGCGATCTGATACCGATCCGCGATTGGTCCCGATGATACCAACGTTACTGTCCCCGAAATTGCGCCGTTCATCGTCATTAGCTCAGCCCCAATTAACAACCCGGACAGTTTTATCGACAGCAGCGTTGCATCTGCTTCACCGGTCAAAATCCCGGCGCGCAGAGAGAACAATTGATGCAACAACCCTGCTGATGTGCGTGACATGTCTATTCCAGCCAGAAACGCCGCGTGTGATTGTTCACCCCAGTCGGCGTCATCGGCAGATATCAAGGGTGAAAGGATGGATTGATCCCGAAGAAGCGTAAACATTTCACCCGTGAGGTAGGTTGAAAACCCGCCAATCCGGCCATCAACCATACTGACCCATTTTGAATGAGTTCCAGGAAGACAATAATAGCCACTTCTTGGGGCACCCATAGCAAGGGCACCCACAAGAATGGTCTCCTCTCCGCGCATCACGTCCGGCCCGCCTGCGAAATCCCTTCCGGACAAACCGGGGACGATCTGAACGGAATGTGCCGACGCGCCAGTCTCAACATTGGTGAGCTTTGCAGCCAGTTCAGAAACGCCAACCGCGCCGCTCAGATAATGGGCTTCTTGCCATCCGCTACGGCTACCTATCATCCCGCACATCAGCACGCGCGTACCGGGCCATTGGGCAAGCCAAGTACCACAGGCCTCTTCTAAGACATTAGAAAACTGTCGATCAGCAACATTCAGGATGCCGAGGGGAAGGCTGACCTGATCCAGTACCTGCCCGCCATTGGCCAGCAGATAGGCCCGAAACGAACTGGTTCCCCAGTCAATCGCAATCAGATGCGGCGTGCGCTTGGGGCTACCATTCAGCAATTGATCCATCCTTGTGACGCCAGACGGGTGCACGCCAGCGGTGCCCTGACTTGGCTTGCTCAATTACAAATTCTTCATCAACTTCTATCCCAAGACCCGGTCCGGTTGGGATATCCAGATATCCGTCGACGCAGCCGAACTTGCTGGAAGGCCGCAAGTAATCGTTCAGATCGCCGCCCTGATTATAATGAATCCCAAGGCTTTGTTCCTGAATAAACGCGTTGTGACAGATGGCATCCACCTGAAGGCTGGCTGCGAGCGCGATTGGCCCAAGCGGGCAATGGGGTGCCAGCGCCACATCATAGGCTTCGGCCCAATGGCCAATTCGCACCATCTCCGAAATTCCACCGACATGAGCTGTGTCCGGGTTGATGACGCTCGCGGCGCGTTTTTCAAATACGGGCTTAAAGTCATAACGTGAATGCAGACGCTCCCCGATACAAAGCGGGATCGTCGTGGATCGCGCAAGATCAGCCATCGCATCAATCTGTGTTGAGACCACCGTGTCTTCGATGAACATCGGGCGCAGATGTTCCAGCTCCTTCAACAGAATTTTGGCCATGGGTGCATGAACGCGTCCATGAAAGTCGAGCGCAAAATCCATGTCCGAGCCCAACGCGCTTCTGAGATCCGAGATCTTCTGCACAACTGAATCGATGGCTGAATTGCGATCAATGATCTGCAGTTCCGAGCACACATTCATTTTGCAGGCGTCAAACCCGAGCGACTGTAACTGCTTGGCATCTGCGATCAGGTTGTCCGGGCGATCACCACCGATCCAACAATATGTGCGCACCCGATCCCGAACGGAGCCACCCAACAGGGCATGGACAGGCGCATCGTGATACTTGCCTTTGATGTCCCATAATGCCATGTCGACACCCGACAGCGCACTCATCAAAACGGGACCACCACGGTAGCACCCGTTTCGGTAGATCATCTGCCAGATATCTTCGATCTTGAGCGGATCCGCGCCGATCAAGAAATCCGACATTTCGTCAATCTTGGCGGCCAAAGTTCCAGCGTGACCTTCCAGAACTGGTTCACCCCACCCCGAAATTCCTTCGTCTGTTTCTATTTTCAGAAACAACCAACGTGGGGCAACCATGTAGGTCCTAAGAGCTGTAATTTTCACGCGTTATCACTTTCAACTACGGTGCCCGATTGCACAAAGCCATCAATTGCCGCGGCGTCGAACCCATAAGAACTCAGCACATCGCGACTATTTGAACCGTATCGCGGCGCTGCAAACAGAACGGGATCGGGCAGGTCGGAAAACGCGATGCCCGGAGCGACGGACGTGTATTCACCACCCACTGGATGCGTCATTTTTATAATGCGATCTTTTGCTTGGGGGTGTTTGAGGAAAGCATCGTAGTCGTTTACAACCACGCACCAAACGCCAAGTTCAGACAGTAACGCATCCCAGTGCTCGGCGGGTTGCTCAGTGAATTTTGAGGATAAAACCGTATAGATTTCATCGCGCCATCTTGCCACTGCCGTACCGTCAGACTGTGCGGGGCGCGCTGCTTTGAGTGCGCTCAATTGCGGCAGGGTCAGTGCCTTGGCAAGCACATCCAAATCCGCTTGGGCAATTGCCAAATGACTGCCCGCGCAATTGTAAACACCATAAGGCGGTTCCTGATAGATCGACACTTGCGGTGTCTCTCCACGAACAGGCGGGGCATCTGCCTCAACATACGAGGTGATTTCCTGGCACTGCATTTCCATGATTGCGCCCATCATGGTGACTTTGACCTCTTGCCCCAGACCTGTGGTGCCCCGTGCGACCAAAGCCGCAAGAACGCCTTCGCAAACCATATGCGACGCCGTCACATCGACCATGTAAAGCGGTGACGGATGTGGGAGACCACCCGCGCGTCCACCGTTCATGGTCAGTCCCGTAAAGCACTGGAGCAAGAGATCCTGACCGGGACGATCTTTCATCGGTCCGGTATCGCCATAACCACTGATCGACCCGTAAACGAGCCGTGGATTGATCTCATGGAGCGTGGCAAAATCAATGCCGAGCTTTCCTGCAACCCGCGGGCGGAAATTCTGAACCAAAACGTCCGCCTGCCTGACCATTTCATACAGAACGGCGCGGCCATCATCAGATTTCAGGTTGAGAACGAGTGATTTCTTGTTTCGGTTCAGCGTCACATAACATGTCGCATCGCCAAACTTCGTGACTCCCGCCATGGGTGCGTGCCGCGAAAAATCACCGCCACCGGGCGCTTCGATTTTTGTGATGTCCGCCCCCATCTCACCCATGCGTTGGGTGCACATAGGTCCGGCCATTGCAATCGTAAGGTCGAGCACCTTAATGCCGACCAGAGGACCACGGTTTTTACCTGATGACGACGATTGTTCAGTGGACATATTGCTCTCCCATTGGTTCTTTAGCGGCCACGGAATACCGGGTCGCGTTTCTCGCCAAAAGCTTTCATGCCTTCCTGAGCATCGTCGGTCATCATGCAAAGCGTGTAGCCGTCATTCTCCCACGCTAGTCCCTGCGCGATTGAACTGCCCTGACTTTGCCGGATGATGTTTTTGGCAGATTGGACAGCAATCGGCGGGTTTTTTGCCAACCGGTCGGCGATCTTTAGGACCGTTCCCAACAAGTCGTCTGGCTCTGCGATAATTTGAACGAACCCAACGCGATGTGCTTCTTCGGCTGGAAATAAGTCACCGGTCAATATCCAGTGGGCCGCGTTCCCGTACCCGATTAGGCGCGGTAAAATGGATGTATTCCCTGACCCTGCATGCCAGCCACGCTGAACCTCTGGTGCCCCAAATCGAGAACGGGGTGTCGCGATGCGAATGTCACAGCAAATCGCAACTTCAAGCCCCCCGCCCAAGCAGTATCCGTCGATCATCGCGATCACGGGTTTGCGCATTCCAAGGAGCGGCGCAATGTAGTCACGGTCATATTGCGCGCGGTTTCGTCCGTCCCACGCAGTACCCAAATCATCCAGCGCATTTACGTCAGACCCGGCTGAGAAGGCGCGGTCTCCGGCGCCATTGATGACCAGAACTTTGATGTCGTCATCCGTGTCGACGCGTCGGGCCAGTTTGGTAATCTCGCCACCCATCGCGGCTGTAATAGCGTTCATTTTGGTGGGTCTGTTCAAGGTTAGAAAAGCAACGCCATCTTTGACTTCGAATAGGATGTGGTCTTGATCACTCATTGAGTGGCCTCCGTATCAATATGGTTTGTTAGATGAATTGTCATAGACCAGCGATGTTGCTCACCAGAGGCAAGCCAACGGGCAGTGTCCGAGGCAAGCGCACCTGCAAGGTGGTCCGCAGGGGCCGTTGTTGGTTCAATCGCGATTTGATGCACAGGCCTGTCATCGGGCCACGCCCCATAATCAAGCCACAACCCGACATAAGGAACTTGTGCGCCAGACCATTCAAAACTGATCGACCCAGTTTCACCGTGAACACCAGTGCGGATGGCTTCTGCAACCGGCGCATAGGCCTTAGTGGCCCAACCAGCGGTGATCGGCTCAACGGTTTGCAGATCAGGATGCTGCGTCGATAGGTGTGGCCACTTAAATTCAGCCGGTGCATCACCGCCAATAAATCCTGTCACGTTGAACGTTTCTGCACCTTCCATGAACAAACGGTCCACTGGGGTAGTGGCAAGCAGACAATGTTGGCTCCATAGATAGGGAAACGGATCGATACTGGTGTTTTCGACCTGATATTCAATGTCCAAACGCTCGCCGTTCAGATGTAGCTTTCGCTGAAATTTGAAGCGGTCATCGCAATAGGCAAAGGTGAGGCTGTGATCCGTTGCGCAACAGTCCGTCTTGCGTCCCCAAATGTCACCGTGATCGCGCAACGCACGCGCCCATTCGGCGCTGTCACAGGGGGCAACTGTGGGAAAGCACTCGTCCCAGCCCTTTGCCTCCACTCCGCCAAACACCGCTGCATCGTCTTGGCTGCCATGTTTGGGTCCCGGCACCAACCAATCCCGACCATTCCGCAAATCGACCAAGCCGGTCACGCGCGCCCCGAAGTCGGGGGCGAGTGTAACGGCAAGCGTATCATTTGACAGGATTGTATCGGGCTGCATTGATTACTGCCCACCCGTTGCGGTCAAACGTGCCTGCACGCGCTCTGACCGGGCCATACGCCATTGGCCAATTGCAACGGCCAAGACAAGCAACAGGCCTTTGGCGACCAATTGATAGAATGTAGGAATACCCAACAGGTTCATCCCGTTTGACAAGGTCGCGAGAAGCAGAACGGCCAACATCGATCCAACGATTGTGCCCTTGCCCCCGGCCAGCAACGCACCACCAAGGAACACAGCCGTGATTGCCTCTAGCTCAAGACCCTGCGTGCCCGATGCGGGCTGACCAGAGCTGGTGCGCGCGGTCACAATTGCACCGGCCAGACCTGAAAGCGCTCCTGAGATTGCGTAAATGTAAAACCGCATCCGCGTGAGGTTGATCCCGGCAAGCCGCGCCGCCACTGGGTTGCCACCCATCGAGTAGATCGAACGGCCAAATACTGTGCTGCGCATAACCAAATGGGCAGCGATGGCAACAACCACCAGAATTACAAATGCAATTGGAATTCCTGGAAACTCACCGACACGAAACAGTCGCCCGGACCCAAGTTGCGCAAATGTTGGATCCAAAACCCCAATGGGGCGCCCCCCGGGGGCAATCAGAAACGCGACGCCACGAAAAGCTGAGAAGGTTGCCAAAGTGGCGACCACGGGATTAACCCGCAAAATACTAATGATTGTCGCATTCACCGCCCCCAGAACAAGCCCGACACACAGGCTCATGGCGATCCCGCCCAAAACTGATCCAGTACTCACAACCACAAGCGCACAAACCACGGATGCACAGCCCGCGATTGAGCCCACCGAGATATCAAGGCCAGCCGACACGATTACCAAGGTCATGCCAACTGCGATCAAGCCGACAACAGCCATGTTTTGCGCAATGTTGAATAGGTTACGTGCCGAAAAGAAGAATTCCGTTTGTGTCGCGATAAGCGCGACCATCAATACCAAGGCAATGATCAGTGACAGGTTCTCTGCCCCAATCGCATGCATCATCCGTTTGCCGATGCTTTCGGTGTTTGCCGAATGTTGATCGTTGGCCGTAGTAGTCATTTGGTCGTTCTCCCTCATGCCGGTCAGGCTACAGCCGTACCCAGAGCAATGTTCACGATCGCCTCTTCTGTGGCGTCTTTCTTTTCGATTGGATCCGAGATCACCCGGTCATGCATGACGATGATGCGATCTGACATGGCCAACAGCTCTGGCATCTCAGATGAGATCATCATGATTGCCATGCCTTGCTGAGCCAGCTCATCCATCAGCCGGTAAATCTCGGCTTTGGCGCCGACATCGACTGCGCGGGTCGGTTCATCCAAGATCAACAGTTTCGGATTTGCCGCCAGCCAACGGGCAAGAACAACCTTTTGCTGGTTGCCACCTGATAGCTTCCCCACTTCCAAGGTCATCGACGGTGTTTTGATTTCTAACTGGCGCACGAATGGGGCGACGGCTGATATCATTTCGCGGTTGCGTAAGATGCCCCATTTGGCGAGCTTTGAATATACGGCCATCGATGCGTTTTCGATCACTGACCGCACAAGGATCAGCCCTTCGGCTTTGCGGTTTTCCGGTGCGAACCCGATATTGGCGGCAATGGCGTCAGAGGGGCTGCGAATTTGTGTTTCTTCGCCACCAATCTTGACGGTGCCGCTTTGCTTTTCAAACTCTCCGAACAGTACTTTGGCCAATTCGGTACGGCCCGCGCCAACAAGCCCTGCAAATCCGACAATCTCGCCCGCCCGAATTTGAAAACTGATGTCGTTATGCCAGCGGCTGCGCAGGTTCTCAACTTCGAGGACGACTTCGTCCCGGGTGGTTTCTGCGCGTTTAAACCCGTGTTCCAATTCGCGCCCAACCATCAGGCTGATGATCCGTTGTTCATCTGTTTCGTTGGTGACCAGATCTCCAGTGGGAACGCCGTCTTTGAGTACAACAACCCGATCCGAAATCTCCATCACTTCGTGGAGACGGTGAGAGACATAAATCACGCCCAGGCCATCAAGCTTGAGTTGGCGGATGAGCTCATAAAGACGTTCAGTTTCATCCATCGTCAGGGACGATGTGGGCTCATCAAAAGCGACGACTTTAACGCCATCCTTCAGGGCCCGCAGAATTTCAACGATATGCATTTGTGCCGGCGATAGGGTTCGCCCGAGTTGGTCAATGCTCACCAGCCCATAAAACCCGTAACGTTTCAGCATGTCTGTCACGGTTTGTCGCATCAGTGGGAAATTGACGCGGCCGCCACTGCGACGCGGATATTCACCGATAAAAATGTTCTCAGCTACAGAGATATCTGGAACGATCTCAGGTTCTTGGCGAACCAAACGGAACCCCGCATGGCGTGCCTCCAACGGGCTTGCATGGGACACTTCCGCACCGTCCAGCAGCACAGATCCTTCATCAAGCTCATAGTCACCACTTAGAATTTTCAACAACGTAGATTTGCCCGCGCCGTTTTCGCCAACAAAAGCAACGATCTCGCCGCGCGCTACGGTCATCGAAAGGCCGGACAATGCTTTAACCCCCGGAAAGGACTTACCCACATCGCGGATTTCAAGAATTGGTGAGCTCATGGTTTCCCCCTGGAAAATGGGCGGACATTTATGCCCGCCCATATTATTTTAGTTGCAGGGCATGATGTCTGCATAGGTTGTCGGATCGACGATTGTTGTGTTGGCAACAGTCATCGGCGGCAACGGTGCACCTGTTTCGATCGAATTGATCAGAGCACGTGCGGCGGCGTCACCAACATCCACACCAGAAATATAAAGCGCGGCTTTAAAACCGGTATCGATTCCAGCGGCCCAAGGGCGACAGGCTTCATAGGCACCAAGACCAACGGCGATAACGTCGTCAGACTCAAACCCAGCGTTCTTAAGCGCGTTTGTTGCACCCAAGACACCTTCGTCGTTACAAGCATAAACGACCCAATGATCGACGCCGGGGTTTGCTGTGATCACGGGACCAGCGGCCGTCAAAGACGCATCAGCGGTCCCATCATATGCCACCGGGATTACGTTGTCGGCGCTACCGCCTGCTGCAATGACCTGAGCTGCTGCTGCATTGGTCCGGTCGTTGCACACTGAAAGCGTCTGCACTTCGACACTCATGATGCCGTAGTTGCTACCGACCAGCCAACTTGACGCTGCCAGCAGTTCACCGGCACGTTCACCGACCTTTGTACCCATCGCAGTGCCGTCAAATCCGGCAAAAGGAACCGCATTGCCATCGGCATCAGTCAATGGATCATCGGTTGCGATCAAATAAACATTTGCCTCGGCCGCTGCTGTTGCAATTGCGGCACCTAATGATTGATCCGGTGCGGTAATTCCAATTCCTTTGGCTCCCGCGGCAATAGCATCTGATACCGCGCTGATGGCGAGGTTCGAATCTGTTTCAACATTGATAATCCGGGCCTCATAGCCAAGTTCTTCGGCTGCGGCAGTAAACCCCTCAGCCTGATCAATGAAATACTGCTGCGTGCCACTTTTATAAATGGCAACAATCAAATTGTCCTGCGCCATGGCCGATCCAGCGATCGTCGCTGACATCAAACCTGCGACAGCTACGGTCTGTAGCGATTTCCAATTCCACATTCTATCATCCTCCCTAGAATTCTTTCTGGTCTTTAAGCTATTATATGTTTATCAGACAAAGTCAACAATGCCTTAGCTGGGAGGTTTCAATGAGCAGACTCAAAGGGAAAACCACGATTGTGACTGGCGGCGGTCAGGGCATCGGCGCGGCAATCGCGCTGCGATTCGCCACAGAAGGTGCCCGCGTTGTGATTGCAGAACTGAATCAGGAAACCGGCGACGCAACCGCACGCGATATTGCGGCGCAAACCGGAGCGGATGTCATCTGCATCCAAACCGATGTTTCAGAGCCCGACAGTATAAAAAACATGCATGACAAGGCTGTTGCGGCATTTGGGGTGGTCGATGTTTTGGTGAACAACGCCGGGATCGCCGTATTTCACGAGCCACTTGAATCAACCATGGAGGACTGGCGAAAATGTATGTCAGTCGATCTTGAAGGTGTTTGGCATTGTTGCCGTCAGGTATTGCCGGACATGCTGAAAAAGGGCGAAGGCGCGATCATTAACATTGTGTCGAACCACGCCTTTACCGTCATGAAATCAACATTCCCCTATCCGGTCGCCAAACACGGTCTACTCGGTCTAACCCGTTCATTAGCGTTGGAATATGCAAATAGGGGCATTGCGGTTAACGCGATCTCGCCGGGTTACGTGGAGACACCGGTCGCGGATTGGTATTTCAATCAGCAGGATGACCCCGTTGCGGCGCGTGCGGAAACCGAGGCCAAACAGCCCGTTGGCCGCTTGTGCAGGCCTTCAGAAGTTGCCGCCATTGCAACCATGCTCGCATCCGACGAAGCCCGTTTCATGATCGGTGAAAACATTGTTATCGACGGCGGTGTCACAATTCGCATGTACGAATAAGGTTATAGGATTAGGCCAGCACCGCGTTTCGGGCGGCAATAGCGGTTAAGACCGGACCCTGTCCCCAAGGGACAATTCGGTTCAGCGGCACATTCCAATAGTGCTCGTCAACCAAGGCCGACATGACCGCCGCAGACACGCCCATCAGGTTGCCGTCTTTGTCCAAATTAGCCAGCATTGCATTAAACGCGCGATCAGCGGGTTCTCTAAATTCGGTGTCAGGCAACAAACCCATATTGATGCCGCGATAAAACGCTGTCGCCATAAATGCTGCGGTTGAGCTCTCAGGGCCTGATCTCTCTTCATGCACCATGCAATGCCAATTGCCGTCCTCAAGCTGATAGGTCAGCATCCGTCGCGCCAACGCCAACGCTTCGGCGGATACGTCAACAACACCTTCGGTTTCTGTGGGCACATAGTGGGCAACATCGAGCAGCCCCAATAAGGCCCAACCCTGTCCGCGCCCCCAGCCATCGATGTAGGACTGACCGGTTTTTTCCAACCAATAGTGGCGATAAAGCCCGGTTGCCTCGTCAAGCAACAAGTCTTTGCACCCAAGGATTTCCGAAATTGCGGCATCAGCCCAGTCACCGTCAGGGTCAATCCGCGACAAATGGGCAAAGAAGGGTGGATCGAAATGCATACAATCCAGCCATATCCCGGGTCCGGGATCTTTCATTTTCTCCTGATGTTCTACGGATAGTGATACATCACCATAGGGTTGCCGTAGGGATCGCAAAGTGTCTTCGAAGGTGATCGATACTGATCCAATCTTGCGGCGGCTTCGCAGATGTCGCGCAAGTTCCAGAACGGCCTCTTTCAAGACATTGTCGCCGGTCCGCTCAACGATATCGCACATGACGTGCCCGGGCGCGGTGTTGTCATCTGGTTGAAAGGGCTCCATTCGTGTCGCCCAAGCCCGAAAAAAACCCTGAGAGAAGTTCACCCATTTGGGGTCATTGAGAATGTCAGCGGCGGCCACCAGCCCTTCAAAGCCAACGGAATCGCCATAGAACCATCCCTTAAAGGGGTGCGCTCCCAGCCGTTCAGCCACGTCCGCAACTTGTGCAGCGCTCAGCTCCACCTGTTTCATTCAATCACTCCAATTTAGACTTTTAGCAAAAGGAACCCTTGTTCCGCATCTTCTATCGCGCGCTGGATCAGAAGGTGCATCGCGTCCTGCGTGGCGGCGGCGTCACCTTTCGCAAAGGCGTTATAGACATGTTCGTGCAGAAGATGGCTTTCTTCCATTCCAATCATGACGGTGGTGTAGCCCTTCGCCTTCATCTGCAGATCAAGAAGCAGCCCAAGCGCCGCCTCGATGACGGCGAACAACTGATCCAGCAATTCAGAATTGACCGCTGAAAGAAAGGCGCGGTGGAATTCAAGATCGGTTTCGATGAACTGCTCGCGGCGCTCTTCATGGGTCAATCCCGGCAAGTCAGCGACGGCAACTTTGGCTTGCCACGCCGCATGAATGCGATCGCGCGCGGCGTCGTCAGCAAGTTTAGTAGTGTTGTAAGCCACACCGGGCTCAAGAACCAACCGCACTTTCAAAAGGTCTCGGAGCAGGTTTTCCGTATCACCAGCCCTGATCCGCCAATCCATGACATCAGGATCGAGAAGTCGCCACTCACTCCTTGGCTGCACTCTGGTGCCGTCCGAAGTGCGACTTCGGATCATTCCCTTTGCGCCTAAAATACGAAAGGCTTCACGGATCACAGAGCGGCTCACCGCCAGTTCTTCCAGAAGATCGGCTTCCTTGGTGACAACACCCCCTTCGGGCCAATCACCACGAACAATGCGGGTCCCCAAATTACTCACAGCAGCGCCCAGAATGCCGCGAATTTCGATCACGCCTTCAAACGAACCTGTCTGACTAAGGGGGCTGCGTTTTGCCATTTCACCATCTCCGATAGCTTTATACTATAATCTTATTTATTTTCAACGCAATCTTGAAATAGTCGCTTCGTGAAAACTGGCGATACATGTTGGCGCTGCAGACCTTCGCTCACAATGGAGGGCCCAGCGAAATACAGTGGGTGTCGTTCGATCACGGGTTACATGAATTGGTTTTGCGCACCACGATTCTTTGAAACAGCCTTCCATAAAGCCATCTAAGAAATAGAGCACCGTGCCAGCAGTGAGCCATACGCGCCGCCGAGTGAATGTTAGGTCAGAGACGCCAATACCTACTGCAGATGGTGGCAATTTATATGAGTGTTAGAGCCTAATAACCTATACCTAATTTCCACTTTCCGAGGAGCAGATCGTTGCGATCACAGCCCTTGAGAAGCAGCCACTGGCGCGGATGCGGCGAAAAGCCTGTTTGAGATCCGGCGCGGTTGACCCGTTTGAATGGCTGCTTTGGTGAACAATGCCGCACTGCTATAAGATCA
>Ga0209557_1001066_pt1 | contig 15540 bp, 18 predicted proteins | sample SaaInlV_120m_DNA_4_FD_184672 | JGI IMG/M metagenome (GOLD analysis project Ga0209557, IMG submission 184672) | Marine microbial communities from expanding oxygen minimum zones in the Saanich Inlet - Saanich Inlet SI074_LV_10m_DNA (SPAdes) (version 2) | ecosystem: Environmental > Aquatic > Marine... | reverse complement strand
TATCGTGGTAGTTCGTTACCAGGATATGAACATGATCCTAGCAATCCTCAAGCGCCTAGCAGAGTTAATGCTGATGCTGTATATTTTTCACCAGAAGATTTTGAAGGCACAGAAACAAACACACAAAGAGTCGATCCTCGTCCTACAGAAAGCGGCGTACAAGGCGACTATGCAAGAAATGATTGGGATACAAGATACGGTGAAACTCATAATCCAGACGGAACACTAAAAACAACAAATAACGAAAGTGTCGAACCGATGCCAAAAGGCGTGTTTATGGTTGAGGATCGTGCTATATGGCGTTCGCTGTATGAAAGCACACACTACACAAACGGAAAGCCTCGTCCACGTACATTTATTACTGAAAGCAAAATGCAAGAAGTTACATTTGATGATGATGACAAGTTCTTTGAAGCATACGGAGTGATGTGGTTCAATGAAGACGAAACAATAGACGAAGCAGAGTACCAAGGCCGCAAAGTCAAACTAGGCAAGCCGATGGCAGGTGATGTTAAGAAGTTTAAAGTGTATGTAAAGAATCCAAAGGGTAATGTTGTAAAAGTTAACTTTGGACAAAAAGGCGCCAAGATTAAAAAGAATAATCCAGAACGTAGACGCAGTTTCCGTGCAAGACACAACTGTGATAATCCTGGACCGAGACATAAAGCAAGATATTGGAGTTGCAGAAAATGGTAAAATCAGAAGCACAACTAATAAGAGAACTAGGAGACAGACTATCAAAAATCAATCCTGTTGAAGAAACACAAACAGACAACTCTCCTGCAAGACCCTTTTATGTTAAAGTAGAAACACCTAAAGAGAAGTAATATGAAAATAAATGAATTTCACGATATGGATATGCCGGACGAGATAGTTCCAAAGCCTGACTATGATGTAGCCAGTGACTTGCTGATCTTCATGCGTAATGATCCTATGTTTTATAGAAAAAACTTTTTTCCAGCAGTAGAAACATACAAAGAAAACGACAAAGATACTTCGCCTATTGAAAATATGATCAAAGGCGGATTAGGACAGTATTGTCAAAAGTTTAATATTCTCAATCCAGCCGACGAACTTATGGGCGAAGGTGACATAAAAGCTCTTACACAGCAGATTATCCAGGACGAAATGGAAGATTTGGAAGAAGGACGTTCACCTTATAAAAAAGGTACTAAAAAGTACAAGCAACATATGGCAGCTATCCACGCTAACGGAGGCTAATATGGATATCAAAGACTTACAGCACCTAGCAGGTATACGCAACAAGTTTACAGGGTTTACTCCGTATGTTCCTGAAAACATGAGTATCACTGGTACTGAGAAGTCTCGCATACAACGCAAGAAAAAAATACAACCAGGCACTGAAGAATGGTTCAAACTATGGTTTAGTCAACCACACTTAACAGGAGAAAAACCAGTTGAGGATTGAACATTTAGACGAAGGCGTAGGGCGCATTATAAAAGGTGTAAACACAACGCCAGATGTCGGAGTGGATCAAACACGTATAGAAGCAGCAAAGTTTGGCAACAAAGTAGACAAAGACGGAAGACCTCCCACACTTAGCAGTGCTGTAAAAGGCAAGAGTACAAACGTATTATTCAACTTAGGACTTACTGAAGGCATTAAGTTGCGTTTAGAACGTGACAAAGACATAGATGTACTACACATCATGGACACTAAAGACAAGCAACGCATTGAAGTGCGTGGCAAAAAAGGCTACGAAAGTGGCAACTATGATGCACAAGATAAACTACATCAAGTATTAGATCGTGTAGGCAAAGCTGCTAACATTAGCGAACTTATGAACGGTGAAGTTGTAAGTATTAATCCTAATCATCCACAAGGCACAAGAGCAATACGCACAGCACGAGACGTATTGCAGACTGAAGAAAAACGTTTTACAGCTATGGAACAAGCTATTATCGAAGGCGGACATAGTTTGGATGACATCAAACCACAGCCAAAGAAACTTGGTAGAATATTTACAGCATTAGAAAACGTTACTGAAGCATTAGACAATCCGTATCCGTTTAATCTACAAGGTCCAGATTCATCGCACAATTTTGCAGCGACGGCACAAACACCAAACGGTGTATTAAGAATGGACTTTGAAGCAGTAGACTATGATGACTTTGGTATTGACTTTGCAGTTGGTAAGAGCATGGGCAAAACAGAAGCAGGCGATGAGTTTAGAGTGTTTGCTACTGTAGTTGCAATGATGAAACAGTGGATTAGTGTAGTAGGTATTCAACACGTAGAGAGTTTTGACTTTGGTGCTAACAAAGGCGAACATGCCAGTGACGGCAGAGCAAGACTATATGCTAGATTTGCTAAAAAACTTGCTGATCAACTAGGTTGGAAGTTAGAACAAAGCACCACAGCAAACCGAGATACAGAATTTTTCAAACTAACTAATCCTGATCCAGTACCACGTGATGATAGTCACTGGGACAACTTAGAAGATAATCCAGATTTACAAGATCATTCAGAGTTAGAAGAAAACTTTGCCGACGGTAAGAAAAAAATAACAGAAAGAAAAAGTGCGGATTTATACCATAGCACACACGACGACGAATCCTTTGTAGGTATTTTGAAGAGTGGTGCTATTAAACCAAACTTTGATCACGAACATACTACAGAAAAAGATCCTCGTCCTTATATAAGTTTAAGCAGGGACAAACGATTTGATATGTTTGGATCATTGCCTATTACACTTGTAATAGATCAAGGAAAACTTTCGTCATCTCATAAAATTTTACCATATGACAGTTTTGCCAGCGATGACGATTTTGAAAAACGCAGCTCAGGAAACAGTGAAGCAGAAGAAAGAGTATACAAGCCTATTCCTATAAGTTATATCAAGTATGTAATATTGAGAAATGCCAATTGGATTGATAGCGAAGCAGTGTTAGCAGCAGCAAAAGCAGCAAATATTCCTGTTATAGATTTGAATGGTCAACCTATTAAAGAAAACTTTGCTGATGGTAAAGTAAAAGGCAAAAGCAGACCAGGCAGAGTAAAGAAGTCTGGTGCTAGTTGTAATGGTAGTGTAACAGCACTACGCAAACGTGCTAAAAATGCATCAGGTGAAAAGGCTAAAATGTACCACTGGTGTGCGAATATGAAATCAGGTAGGAAAAAGAAATGAGATTTAACGAACTTATGGCCCAACCAAATGATATGGATCATATGATCGAACGTGTTGCTGTGGTTGCAGATGTTTGTAATAAAATGGGCAACAAGCCGTTGATGTACCGTCAAGTAAAAGATGTGTTTAACAATGCTTATAAATTTGTAGTTAAAGTAACTCCTGAAGAAAATAGAGAAGCACACGGCAACAAAGTCAATCCTGCACAAGAAAAAGTAATACAACAACTAGGTATTAAAAATCCAGTATGGGCAACCCTTGAACCACACGCAGGTACAAGAGGACCGTTTGGTGAAAACAACATTATGATTCCAGTAGGCAATTATGAAATACATCATAGTAGCGAAGTACAAGACTTAGGACGCAAAGATGATGTTGAACAGTTTATTGATACATATAAAACAGGTTGGCCTGACCCAGAACACGGCGACAATGAAATAATGGTAGATTGCGGCACTTACTATCTAATTAATGTAGGCGAGTTTGTTGGCAAATATGCAGGCAAAAAAGCAAAAGAGATTGTTGACAAAAGTTCGTATAGCGATTGGAGCAATTTGAACAAAGAAATGCTTAAAGCAAGGTTTGGCACATACAAAGATGTAGCGTGGTATTTGACTAACCCTGTTACTAACTATTTGAAATGGTATAGTGAAACACAAAAGAAAAAATCAGCAGCAATGAGATCGCGATGACAAAAGAAGAACTAGATCATTACATAACTAAATACAAAGAACACGAAGCACGTAAAGCTAGTACTAACGAACGCAATGCATATTGGAGAGAATACAATGAAAATAAAAGACTTATTAGAAGGTGAATTAGACAACTTTGATCTAACACCTCAACAGCGTGAAATTGTAGCATTAGGTCACGTACTAAAAACACAAGCGGCAACCGTAAAAGACGATGCTCTTAGTAATGCTATGGCAAGAGTCGGAGACGAACTCACAAGTTTTGGTGCAACTTTTGGTCCAAAGAACGCTAAGGATGTTGAAAAGAAAAGCGGCGTATCTATGCCAGTTATCAAAAAACTAATGGCCTTTGCTAAGAAAGTACAAAGTGAAACAGACTCACTCAAAAAAGATCACACAGATGGCGGATTAGATGATACCAACGACACTGATGACGATTATGGCAGTGCTGCAAAAGCAGATGCATTTGCAAAATCTCAAATGGGCGAAACTACTAGTGCAGGTTCAGTAGCAGCAGTAGCAGCACCAATAGGCGGTATGCAATCACGACAGCGTAAAAATGCAGACGGTACTGCTAAAAATGCGCTAGACGGCGATTCTCTTATGGCAGGCAAAAAACAGAAAAAAACAAAAAAATAAATGTTTTATCCTGTAAAAGGTAAACTACTTATACAGCATCCTCATGTGCAAAATATCATAAAAAAACGTCAAGAAATGTATCTTAATAAAATAAGAAAAGGCATGACAAAGGTATTCACGCACATGATGGCAGAACCTGAAATTATAAATCCAATTACTGTTCTATTACATCAAGGATACAATATCAACAAATTACATCCAGGTGGTGCAAGACTGATGGCTGCGCACACAAGAGGTATAAAAACACTCGATTGTGTTGTTGTACATGTTAATCCATATTACGAAGAAAAATGTGACTTTATTGTAGATGTATCAAGAGACCTTAATGATTTACAATTAGTATGGAGTGCAGGTAAACGTGACTGGGTATCAATATCAACAGAAAGCCAAAGAGAATATATGACAAAGCAAGGTCATATTGATTGGAGTGTACTAACGAATAGACGTTGGGATAAACTAATGAAAAAGTGGGGATGTATAACTTGGTTCATGGATAACCAAGAAATATTAGATATTCCTACAAAAAAACAAAAAAAGAAATACCATATACATATTCATGATGCTAACGACTTTTTTGATAGTTTGCTTTTTTTAGCAACAGAGAAGACTCATAACGAAAAGCGTTTTACTATAGATAGAATTAAATAAACGATAAATACTACTGTAATTACAATTGGAGCATTATAATGACAAATAAAATAAAAGAAGGTTTAGCAGATCTAGCCGATCGTGCTGAACGTGATCACGAAGTGCAAATGGCACGTAGCGATCTATACAAAATTGCAAAATACGCTATTAAACTTCATGAAATGATGAAAAGTATAAGTGAAGCAGAAGGCATTGAAGGATGGCAACAGGCTAAGATCACGAAAGCAGCTGATTATCTTGGTAGTGTTTATCATAGTTTAGATTATGAAATGAACATGGAAAAGCCTATGGCAGCTGAATCAGCCAAACCAAAGAGACATAAACCTGTTATGACAAATGAAGAGTTTTCTTCATACAAAGGTAGCTTAAAAGGCAAACTTGACGAAGCTAAAGGTATTTGTAAAGAATGTGGCAAACAGAGTTACACTACATTATCAGAAGAAGAACTAGAAGAAGCACACGGCAACAGCAAAGAATATGACAAATGCTGGGCAGGTTATGAAAAAGTAGCTGGCACAACACGCGGCGAAAAAGGTTCTTGCCGTAGAAAGTAAAGGAGAATAAAATGGACTTTCATGCACTACAACACAAATTATACAAAATGGCTCCAAGCAATGCCGCAGAAGATTTAGCAAAATTAAAAGCCGCAGCATCGGGTGGTGCAGTCAGTGATATTCCTCCTACAAAAGACTACGTAAACGAAAGCATTGAGGTACCAGAAGGCAGTATGCCACTAGGCATTGATAATATTTCTGACTTTGCAAAACTAGCAGGAGTAGCTGTAAACGAAACACAAAAAAACGGCGACTATGCTCGTGGTAAAGATCCAATGCCTAAAGCAGAACCTGGACGTACTAAACACCCTCTGAAAGATAAACTTGTAGGCGAAGCAGATGACGATGCTTTTACTACTGCAATTGATCAAAGTTTTGGTCAAGGTAGTATTGCAAAAAAAATTGGGTTTAGTCCAACAGGTGAATTATATAAAGCAATATATCGTGCTATTAAAGCAATTATGCCAGATGCTAGTGAACAAGAAATTAAAAAAGCAGCAACAGCAGCAGCTACAAGTATGCAAGAATCTATAAACGAGCGTGAACTTACCAAAGACGAAGAAAAAACTAAAGAAAAATATGTCAAAGGTATGAAGAAAAACAAAAGTGACTTTAAGGATCGTTACGGTGATGATGCAGAAGCAGTTATGTATGCTACAGCAACTAAAAATGCAAAAGAATCAACCATTGACAGTATTAAAGATCAGTTGTATGCTGCACTTAACAAAAAAATAGGATAAAAACTAAATGAAAGTTCTTGACATTATAACCGAGTCACCAGCAGGCGGCGATCCGTTAGATATGCTTACAGTTACAGGTATAGTAAATGCTGCTTCGGGTACACAAGTTCAAGTACGCAGAATACAAGAACTACTATCTCAGCACAAAATAAATGGAATACCTGCATGGGACGGTCCTGTTGATGGCAATTATACTCAAGAATTAGACGCTGCAATAATGAATTGGAAACGCTCTGTTAACCGACAAATGGGCGGAGTAGTTACAGATACTACAAGACCAGGATTAACACAACGTGAAGTCAAATTTCTACGTGCGCCGTTAACACCCCAAGGACTAATTAACAAAATTGAGTATCGTCGTGCTACACAAGGCGAAGGAAATCCTTTCCAAGGACAGCGATTCCAAAATAGTATACACGAAAAAAATCCTACATTCACAAGAGACAGAACAGAGAACATGCGTTTGTTTATTCAAAGCATTGGTATAAGTGGATGGTTAGCTATAATAAATGAAGGTGTTGAAACTTTAAAAGACGCAAGTAGAGAAACTAAGTTACGTCAAGTCCGAGCTAAAATGGCAGAAGTGAATCAAAGTTTAGATAGTCCTCCTAGATGGTTAAACAATTTTGCAAGAGTGTTAGAGGTTGCAAAATATACGAACAAAACGGTAGGCAATCAAACATTAGTAGCGCCATCGGCGTTGGCATCTGGAGAAAATGCTCCACAAAAATTATTTGAATACTACAGTAGATTAGCAACATTTATTCTAGAAAGAGATCAACAAATAGATCAAGCAGCGGCACAAGAAGTACAAGACCGTGTAGACGCTACTGGTTCAGGACTATCAGATGCACGTATAGCAATGATAGTACAACAGCTAAAACGTGCCTTCCAATTTAGTTTTTTCAAAGGTGCTACAGACGAAGTGACTGTTGAAAACATTATGCTAGAACTAAGACGCAAAGGTGATTTTGATGCAATATCCGCAGCATATCTAGGCGATACAGGTGAGTTATTACATCGAAGACTTGCTAGAGAATTAAACGATAGTGATTATAACAGTATTGTTTATAATAATTTGCTAAGAATTCAACGTATTATGCCATTGCCTTTATACAGAGCTATTAGATTTGAAGATGAAACTAGAATCGAAGTTGAGATACAGTTCGGGGAAGTAACAAAAGAAGCATATGTTGACAAAGAAAGAGACGGACAAGATATATCATGGGGTCCAAAAACAACAGGCAGCGTATGGTTAGACGGAGATACAGCTAGTATACAACGTGATGTTATTATAGAAGATATTGTGTTACGTGCTGCAATAGAAAAAACAGGAGGCACTGCACCTGAAAATGTTACTGTTGAAGAAGGAGATGCAAATTACAAAACTTCTAGAAGTGTATTTGAAAACGAATTGCAATCTAACACTCCAGAAATGGTAGCATTTTATACAGGTAGTGATCCGTTTGAATTTGGTGCAAGAGTAGGCAATTATCGTGCTAAAGGCATTATGGAACAACTTGCTATACTAAGTGCTTCGGGCGCAACAGTAGAAGATATGTCAGCAGTAGCAGCTGAAGAAATAAGTGAAGATAGAGCAATTTTGCGAGACAAGTTAAACGTATGGTTTGATCCGCAATATGCAGAAGAAGTAAACAGTGACTTATCAGGTTTTAGAAATTTAGATGATATCGACGATGTAAATGACGAGGATACTGAAACATTAGATATACATCAAGAATTGGCTCAACGTTTTACTGGAACAGATGAAGAAGAAATACAAGAAGCTACTAGAGAAATACTATCAGACGCTGATCCAGCAGGAATGTGGGAAAAAGTTAGTGTAGCAGCAAGAGAGATGGAACTAGTTGATAGATCCGAACAAAACAGTATTGACATGATGCACGACAAACAAGCAGAAAGTTTGTCTGCATTATTAGACGGCAAAGAAATTGATAATGTAATTTACAGATTAATGTCGGGAGGTATACCAATAGCATTGTTCCCAAATCAAGTTGCAATAACATTAGAAAGAGCAATGGGTGGTAATTGGGATGGTACAAACGAACAACCAATTGCTGCAATATTAAACTTATTAGAAGACCGAGAACAATTTATGGTTATAAGTAGAGCATATGGGCGTGTTGCTGGCGGCGAAAATCTAATTCAAAAACTACAACGTGAAGACAACGAGCTATATAGACAATTTTATAGCAAGTTTAATTTAGAAGAACCAATACAAATTGCGTTAGTAGAAACACCATTTGGACAATATGATTTCGAAATGCCAAACGGAATAAACAGATTTCGTTTTACACTTACAGACCAAACCAATCCGCCAATGGATATTATTACGCCTGCATTTGGTCAAATTCAAGATGAAGATGCAACATCACGTTCGGCATATTTAGGCTGGCAATCTAATAGATGGATGATATTTAGAACTCCAACAGGCGGAAATCCTATTGGTAACGGTGCATCACAAAAAATCGTTGATGCATTTTTGCCATTTTTAGAAAGACTAGGGCTAGATGAAAAAGGCCAGCCGATATCAGAATGAAACTAAAGATTTTATTAGTTTATCCTAATTTACCTTTAATGATGTCTCCTGCAATGAGTATGGGGTTATTTAATGCAATTGGCAAACGTATGGATTGCGAAGTTGAATTATTTGAAACTACGCAATATAGTGAACAATATAACAATCGCCATATTCGTATGACAGAAATTGGCGCTAGTAGACAAAACAAAGATGACGAAATTCAAGATATGTTTTGGATCAAAGATCCAGATCAGATTATTCCTGACTTTGTTAACAAAGTAGAAACTTTCGAGCCCGATTTATTATTAGTAAGTGTTCAAGAAGATGTATGGCGTATGACTACTCGACTTATGGATAGTATAAGTCATTTAGACATTCCCCATGTGCTAGGTGGACAATTTCCAACTAATGCACCAGACGTTGTAATAAATTGGCCCAGTGTAAATTGTATTGCACGCCACGAAGGCGAAAATATTGTAGTTGATATTATAAACGAGTTACAAAAAGGCAATGACATAAAGACTGTAAAAGGATTATGGTTCAAAGAAGAAAACGTTATAAAACGTAATGCACCTGCACAATTATGTAACATTTCTAATACTATACCTAATTACGATTGTTTTGATGGCGTAAGATGGAAACGTCCAATGGGAGGCAATATATTCCAACGTGCTATAAGTATGGAAACTTATAGAGGTTGCCCATATAATTGTACTTACTGTAATAGTCCAACAACACGTAACTTAGCTAAAGATTTTCAAATTGGTAACTTTATGCGTAGGAAAAGTGCAGATGTAATAGAAAAAGAACTACTACATTATATAGACTTATACGATCCTGATTTAATAATGTTTCAAGATGATAGTTTTCTAGCTCGTCCCGCAAAAGAAATATTTGAATTTTGTGAAATGTGGAGCAAATACAAAATACCATTTTGGTTTAACACACGCATAGAAAACTGTAAACCTGAATACCTAGAAGCATTAAAAGAAGCTGGCGTGTATCGTATGACCTTTGGCGTAGAAAGTGGTAATGAAGAATATAGAAGCAAAGTTCTTAAACGCAATGCAAATAATTACACCTATCACAAATTTCTAGATTATATAAACGACAGCAATATTCCTTATAGTTTAAATGTTATATTAGGTATGCCGTTTGAAACTAGAGAAATGGTAATGGACACTGCTGAATTTATTCATAGAGCTCGCGGTTATGACGGATTGACTATAAGCATGTGGCAACCTTATTGGGGAACAGATTTACGTAAGCAAGCTGAAAAAGCAGGCTTCCTTGATCCTAAATATATATGCGGTTGGGAAAGTAAATCTGCATTAGGCGGCGGATTTATGGATGACTGGGTAATAAGAATGCCAGAGCCTTTTTTACAACCAGACGATGTTCATAAACTTGTAAAAACTTTTGCCTTATATGCACATTTTGGACCAGAGAAATTTGAAATAGTTGAATGTGCAGAAACAGATGAAAAGTTATACAAAGAATTATTCAACACATATAAACAAGAATTTTTTGGCGATATACAAGAAGGTGGCGCTGATAGAATACAGCGTTTTTGTGCAATGCACGATTCTTCTAGTACATATAATTTTGAGACAGTATAGTGTTTAAAGAAGAACTACAAGGTTATGAAATAATAGAAAGAGGTATGGATGGCATTTTTAGTACATAGTTTACCGCTACAAAGTGTATATGTACGTAAAGAATTTTTGTACGATCACAAACGTGGACACGGAGAATACACACCGGGCATTTGGGTAAGTGTAAAAAGCACTGAAGGCAAGGCATTATATTTTGAAACACTATTAACAGATTACGGAGCATTGTATGATAAGCTACCTATATCAGCGTTTGTTTGGAAAATCGATCACGGTGAACTACTTCCACTTGATGTGCTACAGCTTTGGGATTGTTTTGATTACGACATTACCGTTATCCAAAAGCCATTATTGTCACGCTGTGAATTTTTCGGCAAGGACAGAAATATGTATCCAGGAGAATATTGTTTTACAATAGACAATGCACATAGAGATAAAAATTACCTTGACACTAACTTCAGCGAACACGACCCTGAGCACAAATCATTTAATGTTATTAAATTGGACAACGGTCAATTCGCTGCTCAACCAAACAATAGGGTTATCTGGCGTGATAGCTCATTAACCCCCGAAAACTTATTAACACCTGATTTTAAAGTTTGTACTCAAAATTACAAAGTAGAAACAGAACCTAAATGGAGCGTAGGACATACTGACGAATGGCGTTATAAAACACTTGACGAAGAGTCTGAAGTATAGTATAATCGTAAAATAACTAAGGAGAACTGTATGAGTGATAGAGTCTACGGCCAAGAAGAAAAAGCAAAACTAGAACGTCTAGTTAAAGAAGGCATAACAGTCCTACAAGAAATTGAGGACTTGCAAGGTGGCCTAAAAGAAACTGTTAAAGCAGTAGCAGAAGAACTAAACGTCAAACCTAGTCTAATCAACAAAGCAATCAAAGTTGCGCAAAAACGTGATTGGAGTAGAGTATCGGATGAATTTGAAGATTTAGAAACAATCGTAGCTACAACTGGTTACGATACTGATGCATAAAATAATTGAATATGTAAAAGAAAGTCATAGATTATCACCGGTTGCATTTTACTGCGAAATGGTTGAAACAACATTATTAATAATTGCAAGTGCTATTTTAACATTTACAGTATTAGATCCAGCAACAAAGATTTTTATTCCTTTGTATTTGCTAGGTAGTATACTAGGAGTTATAAGCACAGTTATACGTAAAGCGGCATTTGCAATCGTGTTGTGTGCGTGGTTTGTTGTTATGAATTCGATTGCCCTAGTACAGTTATTTGTGCTATAATAAACAAAAGGAACACTTATGCCATATGTAGATGCATTTTTTGATAGAGACGCTGATATTATCCGTGCTGTAGAGCGCAAGGATGGTAAAAGACGTTTTACAGAATATCAAGCAAAATACACTTTTTATTATGAAGATCCACGTGGCAAATACAAAAGCATATTTGGAGATCCGTTACAACGTGTAGTGTGTAAAAGCACAAAAGACTTCCGCAAAGAACTTGCTATTAACAAAGGCAAGAAAATGTTTGAGAGTGATGTAAATCCAATATTCCAGTGTTTGAGTGAAAACTATCTTAATCAAGATGCACCTAAACTAAACGTAGTATTTTGGGATATTGAGACTGACTTTGATCCGGAGCGTGGCTTTGCTCCAGTTGAAGATCCGTTTATGCCTATTACTGCTATTACTGTACATCTGCAATGGCTCAACATGCTTGTAACTGTTGCTATGCCTCCAAAAGGCTTGCCATTTGAAGAAGCAAATGCAATGTGTAAAGAACGCTGGGGTGATACTTGTATACTATTTCCAAACAGCAAACAAGGCGAGTGTGATATGCTTGAAGCGTTCCTTGACTTGATTGAGGATGCAGATATCCACAGTGGCTGGAACAGTGAAGGATACGATGTTCCTTATACTGTAAACCGTATCAAGCGTGTATTGAGTAAGGATGATACAAGACGTTTTTGTTTGTGGGGACAATTACCCAAGCGTAGAGAATATGAAAAGTTTGGCAAGTTAAGCGAAACATATGATACTATCGGAAGAGTACATATGGACTATCTCAACTTGTATCGCAAGTACACATATGAAGAACGTCACACATATCGACTAGATGCTATTGGCGAAATGGAAGTAGGCGAGAACAAAACTGTATACGAAGGTACACTTGATCAGTTATACAACAACGACTTTGAAACATTTATCGAATACAACAGACAAGACGTTGCATTGCTTGATAAACTAGATAAGAAACTGCGATTTATTGATCTAGCAAATGAAATTGCACACGACAACACAGTGCTGTTACAAACAACAGCAGGCGCAGTTGCAGTTACAGAGCAAGCTATTGTTAACGAAGCACACAGGCGTGGTATGCAGGTTCCTAATAGGGTACAGCACGAAGGTAATACAGCAGCCGCTGGTGCGTATGTTGCGTTCCCTAAAAAGGGTGTACATGAATGGATCGGTAGTATGGACTTAAACAGTCTGTATCCAAGTATTATTCGTGCAATGAATATGGCTCCTGAAACTATTGTAGGACAAATACGTCCAGACTTAACAGATGAGTTTTTGCACAATGCAACTACACTAGAAAAGAAAAGTTTTGCAGGCGCTTGGGAAGGCAAATTTGCCACACTAGAATATGATGCTGTAATGGAACAGCGCAAAGATGTATCGTTGCACTTGGACTTGGAAGATGGTACTAGTCATGTACTAAGTGGTGCTGAAATATGGAAACTTATTTTTGATAGCAATCAGCCTTGGATGCTTAGTGCTAATGGCACTATCTTTACTACAGAAATTGAAGGTGTTATTCCAGGATTGCTAAAACGTTGGTATAGTGAACGTAAAGAACTACAAGCTACAATGCGCAAAGCTATTGATGCAAACAATGAAACAGAAATAGCGTTTTGGGATAAACGGCAGCTAGTTAAGAAGATTAACTTGAACAGTTTGTATGGTGCTATTCTTAACCCCGGCTGTAGATTCTTTGATAAACGTATTGGTCAGAGTACAACACTAACAGGTAGACAAATTGCAAAACATATGAGTGCCGAAGTTAACAAGATTATTACAGGCGAATATGACCATGTAGGAAAAGCAATCATATACGGTGATACAGATTCAGTTTATTTTAGTGCGTATCCTGTATTAAAAGACGAAATCAAAGCAGGTAGTATTCCTTGGGGTAAAGACAACGTAATTACGCTATATGATCAGTTATGCGAACAAGCAAATACTACATTTCCAGACTTTATGCGTGAAGCATTCCATTGTCCACGTCCACGCAGTGAAGTAATTGCAGCAGCAAGAGAAGTTGTTGCAGATACAGGGTTGTTTATTACTAAGAAACGTTATGCTGTACGTGTGTATGATTTAGAAGGTGATAGAAAAGATAAAGAAGGCAAACTAGGTAAAGTTAAAGCAATGGGTTTAGACTTGAAGCGTAGTGATACGCCAGTGTTTATGCAGGATTATTTGAAAACACTTCTAGACATGGTACTAGATCTAAAGCCTGAAAAAGAGTTACTGGAAAGTATTACAAACTTTAGACGTGAATTCAAAGAACGTCCAGGCTTTGAAAAAGGTTCGCCTAAACGTGCAAACAAGATCGGACACTATCAGCGTCTTGAAGAAAAACAAGGCAAAGCAAACATGCCTGGACACGTTCGAGCAAGCATCAACTGGAACACACTCAAGCGTATGAATGGCGACAAGTATTCGCAAGATATTGTAGATGGTATGAAAGTTATTGTTTGTAAACTAAAACAAAATCCATTACAATACACAAGTGTAGCGTATCCAACAGATGAATTGCGTATTCCGGAATGGTTTAAGGATCTGCCGTTTGATGGAGATGCAATGGAAAGTGTTATTATTGACAACAAACTAGACAACTTAATTGGCGTGCTAAAATACGATTTAGAAAGTACAAAACAAAACAACACCTTTAATAGTTTGTTTGAGTTTGAATAATGAAGTACTATATTACAGGAACACGCAGAGGACTAGGTGAAGCACTTGCAGAAAAATATGGCAATTGCGATAGTATAGAAGATTGTGATGTTTTTATAAATTGTAAACACGACGATTTCAAACAAGTTGACTTGCTTTATTATGCAGCTCATTTAAATAAACGTATAATAAACATAAGTTCTAATTCAGGAGATGGCAACAAACCTTGGCCACACAAGTATGCTGTACAAAAAGCAGCACTTGACAAAGCTAACGAACAGTTGTATTATCAAGGTATTAACACTACAAGTATAAGGTTTGGATTGTTTGATACGCCTAGAGCAGAAATATTTAAAGAAGACAAAATGAGTGTAGAATATTGTGTAAGCATTGTAGAATGGGTTCTACAACAGCCGCACAAGGTAAAGGAGATAACAGTAACGCCATGAAAGTAGGATTTACATGTAGTACATTTGATTTATTACACGCAGGACATATAGGTATGTTGCGAGAAGCTAAGGCAAATTGCGATTATCTTATTGTAGGCTTACAAAGTGATCCTACAATTGATAGACCAGATACAAAAAACAAACCAGTGCAAACAATGGTAGAACGTTATGCACAACTTAATGCACTAAAATTTGTAGATGAAATTGTTCCATATCAAACAGAACAAGACTTGATCGATATACTAGAACTGTTTCAAATAGATGTGCGCTTCCTAGGCGAAGAATACAAAGAAGGTGAGTTTACTGGTAAAGATGTTTGCCGTAAGCGTGGAATAGAATTACATTTCAACAAACGAGATCACAGGTTTAGTACTAGTGATCTAAGAAGAAGGGTATGTGAAGTATGATTTGGACACTGTGGGTAATAAGTTCAATTGCCGGAATAGACGAACCTAAAATAACATATTGGGATAACTATAAAACTCAAAAAGAGTGTTTATTAGAACGAGCAGTACTTACTTCAACCTTTACACAAGGCGAAAGAGCATTGTGTAGTAAAAAGGAGAAA
>Ga0209557_1001061_pt1 | contig 15600 bp, 16 predicted proteins | sample SaaInlV_120m_DNA_4_FD_184672 | JGI IMG/M metagenome (GOLD analysis project Ga0209557, IMG submission 184672) | Marine microbial communities from expanding oxygen minimum zones in the Saanich Inlet - Saanich Inlet SI074_LV_10m_DNA (SPAdes) (version 2) | ecosystem: Environmental > Aquatic > Marine... | reverse complement strand
ACCTTAGCAGAGCTAGATGAACTAGAAGATACATACAGAGAAGATATGATAGAGTGGCTGGATACCAGACCCCTCGGAGTAAGTTATACCCTAAATAACGGAAAGCATTACCATATTGCCCACGCGTACCACGACCGAAATTTAGACTACACTGACTCTTCTTTATTATCTCCCGACGAAGTTAATCGTACTCTAAGAGGGACTAAAACTAGCTGGCTTTACCAGGGTAAAAAATATAGCAAACACATCGGCTTCTGGCGTAATCCCAAGAAACGAGGAGCAGTTGATAACCATGTTTTATGTGCAGGACATTGGGAACAAGTGATTGTCACTGATAATTGTGTAGTTAATGACCCTGGTGGCCATGAGACTAACGGAAGGATCGGAGTCTACAACGCTTTACAAAATGATATTACTATTTACGAAAACAAATGACGAGTATACTAGAACATGACCCTATGCTATTCAAGAAAGATGGCGGATTTGACTTCCCAGAGTTCTACGAATATTATGAGAAAGCAGTAGCCAGCGTGTGGCGTCACCAAGAAGTGGCCATGGAGTCCGATCTTCGCGATTGGCAGTTCAACTCAACTCCAGAGGAACGTAACGTTATCGCCGGGATCCTCAAGGGGTTTGTTAGTGCAGAGTTGGGTATTGGTTGCTACTGGGCTGATAAAGTCTGCTCTATCTTCCCTAAGCCAGAGATTCAGTCTATGGCTCGCGCTTTTAGTTTCTTTGAAACGATCCATGCCGGAGCCTACTCCTATCTCAACGATATCTTAGGTCTTGATGAGTATGACCAGTTCATCAATGATGAAATTGCACGGAGAAAAGTTGAAACTTTCTTTAGTTCCTACTCCGATAAGGTCTCCCTAGGAGTGTTTTCTGGTGCAGGAGAAGGAGTAAGTCTATTTAGCTCTTTTTCAGTACTCTTAAGCTTTAATAAGGACGGCAGGTACAAGGGTTTAAGCCAGATCATTTCATGGAGCGCCATCGATGAACAGATTCACTCAGAAGCTGGGTGTAAGCTATTCAGATATCTTGTAGAAGAGACTGGCTTATCTGCAGAGGAAGAAGAGGCGGTTTATGAGGGTTTTAGATTAGTGGTTGACAATGAAGAAGCTTTCATAGATAATATCTTTAATGGTTACAAGCTAACCACTATAGACGCCCAAGAGTTGAAGGCTTACATAAGGAATCGTGCAAACGAACGCCTTCTTCAACTTGGACTTGATCAAATTTTTAAATTGTCTACTGACGAGCTATCTAAAGCAAAGTCTATAGCCTCGTGGTTTGATCCTACAATTCGTGGTGCTAGTAGCCATGACTTCTTTGCTCAGTCTAAAGATGGATCAAACTACACAGCTAAAGTCTCTCAAGATTTTATGTCAGTAGATTTATCTTCTTTAGAACTCGCAATACCATGATTAAAGAACCTATCTTTGAACCAAAGCTTCAGAAATGGATTGTAGATTGCGGCGACCACGTCCATTACTTCGGTGATGGCGAAACTGCCGACGACTTTTATTTACTTAATAACGCTAGACAAAATGAGACCAAGAACCCCCGAAGTTAACCAGAAGGTTATGCAGCAAGCTACTGGAAGTTTGTATTTAATTACTGACCCCCGAGCTGACATTTATATCAAACAATCTAAAGAACAAAATGAGCAACTACAACGTACCAGAGGGATGGTCTGACTTTGCTGAAGAATGGAAACAATGGAAAAAGTCTCCATATTATGTCAGCAACAAGGGTAGGGTTAAGAGAGACGGAGAAGTTCGTGCTTTGCGCGATGACGACCGCGGCCACTACAGAGTCAACTTAACCTACGATGGTAAAAGAGAAGAGCCTAAGGTCCATCAGATGGTCATGGATCTCTTCGGCCCTTCTAAGCCCTCTGGCAGCCCTATCATCATGCATAAGAACAATAACGGGCAAGACAACAAGATCTCTAACCTCAAATGGGGTACTAGACAAGAGAACACTCAAGATGCCTATGATGACGGCCTCATTGACAAATAATCAATCTATCGATTAAAGATAGAAAAATTTTGATATAATAGACTAACAAGCCACTTTAAATATGACGCTACAGGTTCCTGAATGGATGAGCCAGGAAGCCGTTGATACATTGTCACGCGGTTATCTTTGGCAGGCAGAAACCCCACGAGGTATGTGGGAGAGGGTGGCTAATAACGCTGCCCGCATTTTAAAAAGAGATGACATCGGAGCAGATTTATTCGAAGCTCTATGGAACGGGTATATTGGCCTTGCGACTCCAGTAGCTGCTAACTTTGGAGTGCCACGAGGTCTTCCAATCTCCTGCTATTCTGTCCATCTATCTGACTCTGTGCAGTCTATCTACTCTCATTTGAAAGAGGTAGCAGCTCTGTCAAAGAATGGAGGAGGCGTGGGAGTTTACTTCGGGGACATCCGTCCAGCCGGAGCTCCCATCACTTCAGGTGGTAAGAGTACAGGAACTGTACCCTGGGCTCAGCAATATGACCTAGCTGCTAGCGTTGTGAGCCAGGGTGGAGTTAGGAGGGGCAGCTTTGCGATTTACATGCCGATCACCCACCCAGATCTCCCTGAAATGCTAAGGTCAAAAGACCACTCTCAAGGAGACCCACGTAAGTTCATCGATAGTAATATCGCAGTTACGGTTGACGATGAGTTCATCAACTCTATGCTCGCTGGTGATTTAGATAAGCAGAAGCTCTTTGGAGATGTAATGAAGATCCGTATGGTTAGCGGGTCACCTTATATAGTATATATTGACAATGCTAATAGACAAAACCCAGAGTGCTATGATCAACGAGGGCTGAAAGTCTCTACCTCTAATCTCTGCTCCGAGATCTTCTTACATACCGACGAAAGCCACTCTTTTGTCTGTGTACTTAGCTCTCTCAACTTAGCAAGATATGAGCAATGGAAAGATTGGAAAGCTCCTAGCACAGGCAAGACTGTGCCGGAACTCGTCACCTACCTACTCGACGCCGTTGTGGAGGAGTTTTGCCATAAAGCCGATCGTTTGCCATCTATGGGACGAAGTGTACGTTTTGCCAGGAAATCAAGAGCGCTAGGCATCGGTACAATGGGACTTCATGCTCTTTATCAGTCAAAAGGATATGCTTTTGAATCTAAAGAGGCCAGGGAGCTAAATATCGAATGCCACAAGTTCATCAAGGATAACGCAGAGAAGGCTTCTAAGCAGATGGCAAAGGAGTACGGTGAACCTGAATGGTGTAAGGGCAACGGAATGCGACACACCCATTTAATCGCTATAGCGCCGACACGATCCAACTCTGTGATCAGTGGCGCGATCTCGCAGGGTATTGAGCCGATTGATGCAAATTACTACGTAGCAAAGCAGGCTAAAGGTACGTTTATTAGGAAGAATCCTTATCTTGTGTCCCTTCTAGATGATATCAGTAGAAACACAGACGAAGTGTGGGAGAGCATCCTAGAGATGAGAGGATCAGTTCAGCATCTTAAGTTCTTGACTACCGACCAAAAGAAAGTATTCAGGACTGCAAGAGAGATCGATCAATTTGAGCTTATCAAACAAGCAGCAGAGCGACAACCGTTTGTTTGCCAAGGGCAATCTCTCAACTTATTCGTGGATCCTGAGGCCGACCCTGGATATATCTTCAAGCTCCATCTTAGCGCCTGGAAGAGTGGGCTAAAGAGTTTATATTATTTAAAGAGCTCTTCTATTCTTGTTAAGAAGAAGGCGCCTAAAGTTGCAGAACAAAGAGCAAAAATAATTACAAAGGATGACTGCCCTTACTGTGTAAGAGCAAAAGCACTTTTCTCGAAAAATGGAATTCCCTACCAAGAAGTCGATAGAAAAAATGTTGAGGACTTTCCTTACAAGACTGTTCCGCAAATATGGCTTGATGGGGATTACGTTGGCGGGTATAACGAGCTCGTTGAAAAGCTTGAAGGGGTTGCTGAACCAGAGTACAAAGAATGCGCAGCTTGTGAGGGATAGAAAATATATTTAGATAGAGGTCTGCACAGGCCTCTTTTTTATGATATAATATACAGAGAGTTTCCTACATAACCATGCTTGACTACGCTGAGTTCATTGATGAAGGCTATCAGCATCAGCAAAAATACGCTAAAGCTGCCGGCCAAATTGGTCCGCTTGACGGATTAAGTCCTGAGCAACGCCACGGTAAAGTAATCGAGCACATCGGCCACCTCATTGAAGAGACTATAGAAGCCAGGGTTTACGTTCCCAGGCGTAGTTGGAAAAACAATGAGCCATCTTTCTTAGACTCTGATGAACTTCGCGAGGAGTTTGTTGCAGAGATGTTTGACATTCTTCTATTCCACCGAGCAGCACTTGCATACGCAGGGATCAGCGGAGAAGAGTTTGAGAGGATCGCCGCAAAGAAAATGAACTACAACTCTAAGAGGAAAGACCATAACGTAAATGGTACTGAATCTGCATCTCAAAACCCGGCTGAAGAGCTCCAAGGCAACTGTGCTTCGGCAGACTTTAGTAAAGATGAAAAAAACTGACAAAAGTAACGGAACAGAATATAGAGCATTTGGGCCAACCAAGTGCCACTACTGCGACGGCAGAGGATTTCAAATAATCCAATGCACAACTTTAGAAGGAAAGATACTGCCCAACTTGGTAGAAGACTGCGAACGGTGCAATGAAACAGGCGTACTTAACCGAGATTAATAAATTAGCTAAAGAACAAATTCTTGTTCTTAACGCCTCATACGAACCAATAAATATTACTTCTTGGAAAAGAGCATTTGTTCTCTTGCTCAAAGAGAAAGCTTTGGTTATTAGCCAGAAAGTCATTCGCCTAGTTAATTTCATTAAAATTCCTTTTAACAAGATGATGAGGGCCAAGCCAAGCAGAAGCTCCATCTACACAAGAGATAGCAACAAATGTCAGTATTGCGGCTCTACTAAAAGACTCACAATAGACCACGTTGTTCCTAAATCAAAAGGAGGGACAGACGACTGGGATAACCTAGTTGTTGCATGCTCCTCCTGTAATACAAAGAAGAGTAATAAACTGCTAGAGCAGAGCGGGCTAAAGCTGATTAAAAAACCAGCAAGGCCAAGAACGTATCTAGACCTTACTATTTTTCAAACTAAGTGCGAAGAATGGAAAGAATATTGCTTTATAGTTTAAATACAAACATAGAGGAAGTGTAAAACTTACTACGCTTCTTCCGTTCATCTCACTTTGTGAGACGCAAGTAAGTCGCGCAACGGAACGTTGATCCCATGGTAGAATTTTTATTATACTCATCACTCACATGCGCTCAAGCCGACGCAATTATGCTAAGGATGAAAGCAAACGAGAATATCTCTGACGCTTTTAAAGTTGAGTTAGTAGAGACCGTAAAGGAATCTGTACCTGAGTGTTATTGGGACGCAAACGACTGAAGGAACGGGGCCTAAAAATCCAACTACTTCAGGAGTACCACAATGAACACACTAGACATCATCAAGAAGCAGATCAACAAAGCATCTGCACTTCACGACGCACAGATCGCTCACACCGCATACCGCGGAGTAGAGTACGAACTATGCGGCAAGGCCGAAGAAACCCATGGCACATTTTGCTATAGAGGTCGTACTTACAGCCGATGATAACTAAGGGCCTAACGGCCCTTTTTTTTATACGCCCCAGATAGGCTCCATTGTTTTCTTAGAGACTACGTTAGATTGACGCAAGATCTTTGGAGTACCATCGTCTTTGAGCTCAGGCTCGATCCAGTCTCTGTTGCCATCGAGAGCTGCTGCGACTTCGCTGATCCAGTCTCCAGCGGTGCAGGCTGGAACGTTTTGGCATATAACATTAGAATTCTTACTATCAACCTGGACTTTCTTATTAAACTCGTAGGGAAACCCCATCATACCCAAGGCCTCAGACGTATTGAGCCAGCGGTCTTCGTACGGGTGCATAAGCATGGGCAGCGTCTTCCACATCAAGCTCTGAGTCCTGTGCCAAGCCAGTTTCATACTTCCGTCCATGATATTTAAGCCGTTAGCTTTTTTCTCGCGAGTATAGTTCAACCACTTATTCATCCTCTCATCACGGACAACTTTACAGGCCTCATCCAACCACCCAGAGTTATAGATAACCTCCCACACACTCACCATCTTTTTAGCCGCTACAATGGACAATATGTCTTGCGTGGTTGATCCTCTGTACTTCTCTTGGATGAACTTCCAGAGGTGGTCGTCAGAGGGTTTGGTGCCTTTTGTGTTAACAAATGGGCTTGGGGAGAACTCCCCTTCTTTTATGAACTGGTGGAAAGGTTTATAGCTTTTGTTGATAGGTCTTAACACGGGCACTTTCTTACCTTTCCATAGGAAAAAGAAACTGCGAGTCCTCTCTTGAGGTACTCCATGCTTGATTGTTGATGTTTTAACCAAACTCATTGTATAATCATGTTCCTGTGCAAGCCTGTTTATCCGCTCAGCGAACTCTTCTCCCATCTTTGAGAAAAGAGCGGGTGCGTTCTCTACCATCATTGCCTTAGGCTTTAGGTGAGTCATAGCGTACTCCGACGCATGCACCATGTGCATATTGCTGGGAGCCTGGCATCCTCTGGGGTTGTTAGCCGTCTCACCACTTGTGGTATTGGCCATACTCAACCCAGCGCATGGCGGCAAAGATGTTACGATATCTACGTATTTCTTTGGATAAGCGCCCTCATCTAAATTGAAAAATGGGACTTCTGAAAAGTATTTTAGACAAAATGAATCGTTCAGACCGAAAGTATCAGACCATGATGCAATCCACTCTGGATCACGACCGAGAGCAATGGTTGTGCCTACAGCCGATCCACCAACCAAAGGAATTATATGACCGTGAGAAAAACTACTCATAATATTGACATTTACTTCGATCTTTAGACTGAATGAACTCAGTTTAAAGTAGAGGGAGATGATGCTATAGAGCATGAAAGACGATATTAATTACGAAGCCCCGAGTGATTGGGGCGTTTCTTCAAAAACAGAATGGGTTAGTCATAGCGAGCTGACGGACAACGGGGCACCGGCATTAGAAGGCCAAGCCGTTGTTGGTTTTATAGATTTTGCTCAAATTAAGCTTGCTCCAGGTAAGCCAGATAAAGTTACTTCTTGGACGTCAGACGACGGTAAACCTGTAGCTTTAAATCCAAGTACAAAACGTTGGCAGTACGTAAGAGCTCAAACAAAACCTTCTCAGAAACCACGACAAAAAACGGAAGCCCCTATTAAAGAAGATAGGGAGAGCAAACCCTCTAAACAATTAGAGGCGGCGGCTGATAAGATTATAGCAGAGTTAACCTCTGATGACGTAAAGGGTCAAGTCAAAGAACTCGAGAGAAGGAAGCAGCCCAAGCTTTCTGATAAACAAGAGCAAAGAGAATCTACTAAAAACGAATACCTAAAAGAGATGGTAGGGTTATTGATCAAGGCCTCTTCTCAAACAAAGGGCGCCGGAAAAAATACTCTATCCAAAGAAGACTTAGAAGCTTATCAGAGCGTTTTAAATGGAAATAAGCCAACTATTCCTAATAAACAAATAGAAGATAGCGATGTAGATGAAGTTATAGGAATGTTAAAAGATACTATTGGAAAAGGAAAACCTTGGACCCAGTTTATCAATAGAATGGGTAAGAAGGGCGATCCTCCTAAAGGTATGGCAAACGTTGCTAGAGCAAGATCTGTAATAAAATTCTATTTACAAACCGGTGGCGTTAGTGCCATTACCGGAAAAGTAATACCCTTCTCTGATACTCAGCTAGATCATCGAGTTTCTCTAGATAATGGTGGCATTGACGGTCCTGATAACTGGGAGTATGTTGAGGCCAGATTTAACCAATTTAAAGGTTCTTTAACAGATGAAGCAGTTAGAGAGAGATTAAAAGAAAAGCTATCAGTAACTCCAGATCAAGAAAAAAGAACAGCTTTGCAACAAGAGCTTCAAAATGTGGCAAGATCCTCTTATAAGGACTATTTTACTAGTAATGGATTTGGAAGCACATCAATAGAGGATGTAATGGAGGCAAAAGGTACTAGTGGTCAGCAAATGTTAAAAGCAATGGCAGATGCTGCTAATCTTTCTACGTATCCTTCTAGAAAAGAAAGATCTACCGGAAGAGGAGGCGGAGGAGGATTTATAGGATATCCTGCTCTTAAAGAAAGGCTCGTTAATGAGCTTGGCCTCCAAAGAAGAGACCAAATCAAAAAAATCGATCAACGATTACTTGATATAGCACAAGATACATCAAAAAGAGAAGACGATATAAAAACTGTTTCCGCAAAAATTAATAAAGATGCGAAAGAAGCCCGTAAAAAGGCTAAAGTTAATATGACCGAGATGGATTATCTCGAATTGATTAAGTTATCTCGTAGCTCCGAATATTCCGATTCTATGGTATATTATAGGGGTAAGGTCCTCGGGCGCTGCCCCGCAGGAACTACAAAAGTTGGCAAGACTTGCGCTCCTGCTCAAAAAGAAGAGACGCGCACAAAATATAATAAAAATGTACTCGGCGGGCTTTCAAAGCAACAAGTGGCTAAGCTCTCCAAGGCAAAATCTACCGAGCAGATTATAGAAGCTCACAAAGAAAAAGACAAAGAAAAAACAGATGATTGAAAAATTACAAAAGCCCATCCGCTTTGACAAGGACGTCGAGTGGTTGGTAGTTGCTAGAGACGGCGAGAAGTTTTATGTATCTAAAGCTTCAAATTTCTCAGAAGACGACTCTATCGAGCTCGTAGACATTAAGTCTAAGCCCCTTCTTCAGTGGGCATTAGAGTTCGACTATCCATTACGCAAGTTCGTTAAGCTACAGAAAACGTTGGTAGAGAAGTTCTTCGGATCTTGACATAACCGACCAAATATGATATGATAGGGTCATAGTTACGCAATGTCTATGGCCCTTTCTTTTGACCAACAATACATCAGGATCGCCAAAGAGATCCTAGAGGAGGGGGTTGAAGTCGTAGGTCGCAATAATCTGCGCTATAAGCAAGTATTCGGACAGACAATCAAGATCGATCTGCGAGATGGATTCCCCGCCTTGTCCCTACGTAAGATGCCCGTAAAGAACCTCTTCAGAGAGTTCATGTGGGACGTAAACGGAAACTATGAAGTTAGCAACCTTGGACCTGCAAAACATTTCTGGGATTTCCTCGCCGACGCGGAAGGACGTCTTGCCGGAGCCTATGGACGAAGCTGGAGAGCTTGGCCACAAGTTTGTCCTGAACAGCATATGGAGTGGGAGAACTTCCGTGACGGTCCGTTTGACCAACTCCGATGGATCTGGGAACAACTCAGAACTAACCCAACAAATCGCCAACTTGTTCTACAAACTTTTAATCCTGCTTATCAGTCTCTCCACTGTCCTCCTTGTCATCCTAACATCACTTTTTCTAGCGACGGGACTTTCCTTGACATTCTTGTAAACGCTCGATCTAACGACATGGCCACTGGGGTACCTTTGGATATGTTCAGATACGGACTCCTCTGTACAAAGATGGCGGAAGACTCAGGACTTACTCCTAGGTTTGTTATGTTTGCTTCTGCTAACAATCATATCTACTCTCAAAACGAACAAGCAATTGCAGAGATCGTTAAAAACTTTCCTATGGGCAGATGTTCGATTAAAATGAACCCAGACAAACCTATCTTTGATCTCGATCCAGAAACTGATTTTGAACTTCTTGACTACAGCTCATATAAAAACGTCAAGATGGAGGTGGCTAATTGATAGATTATGATCACACCGAAACTCTCTTAGAAGATGTCTTTGAAGTAAAAACAACCCCGCTCCTACCTATATACGTCATCGATTTTAAAGTCGCTGCTCATTTCATCAATGGGTTCTATGAGATAGCCGAAGACGTAGCCCAAGGTGACAAAAAACTACTAAAGAATATTGTCAAGGCCATGTGGGCCTATCGATTAAACCGAGGACCTGATATGCTCGATCCTTTTGACTTTGTTGCAGTAATTGCAGACGACTATAAAGGACCGGTGGATGATGATGCTTCGGTGAATGGTAAAGGCTATTGGCGCCATATCGAAGCCCATAAGCTTAAGATGCAAGAGTACAAAGCTGGCCGTGCTCCTAAGAAAGATAACTTTATCTTTGTTCAAGATGTAGGTTACGAGTATATCGCCAGCCAAAACTCAAGCTTTCATTACTTCTCTAAGGAGTACTTCGAGGCCGATGATATTGCAGGTAAGATTGCACGAATGAAGCGTAACTCTTCAAAGCGCTCTAAGCTTGGCAAGCGGCAAGTCCTCCTCGGCACTCTCGACGGAGACTGGCAAGGGATTGTCTCTAATAAAGAAGAGATACTTTGGTGTAACACAGGGCCTTGGTTACCTCGTATGAGAGGAGACGCCGAGGTTGTTGATTACTACCTTCGTAAAGAAGGACTAAAGATTAAAGAAGCAAAAGAATGCTACACTGTTAAGGTAGAGGTCGGCGACATCGGCGACGGCTTGCTCCCTGGCTCACCCCTACGATTTTTTGATCTCTATGACGAGGATGATACTTGGTATTTTTCAGAAAAAGATACCTCTTACTTATCAAAAGTACTTAAGTCTAACGATAGATCAAACAGGCCGGATCACTTTGAATCCGCTAAGAAATTCCTCTTATCTCAAGGGATGTACCTCCCTGAACTCTCTAAGACTAACGACCACGACAAGAAGCTTTTCTTTCAAAAAGCCAAGAGGATCCGAAAGGAAAAGTCAAACCCTGAGCTTAAGGGTAGAAACAAAAAACTTTGTCTGGAGGCTCCTAAGGCTGATTTTGAGAAGTGCAAAGACCTTGTTGTCAGGGACGAAGACACTAAGCAAAAGATTAAGTATGAGGAGCAGAACCTTAAAGACTGCAAAGAAGATAAGCTTTGCAAGAAAGCGGTGAGGCAGGCAATACAAGCCTACAAGTCTATTCGAGATGACATAAAAGAAAAACTCAAGTCGTTTGCTGCATATGACCCAGTTTAACGTTAGTGGGAGATACACAGACTCCCGCGGTCGATCGCACAACTTCTCTTTGACTTCAGACTCTGCCGACCGCAGATTCCTAGAAGAGTTAGTAAGAGCTCAATACCCAGCTGACAGAGTTTTTATCAACAAAGTCAGTCAATAAACCGTCCACTCCCCTCTTGACATAACCGTCTTGAGGGGTTTATAATAGAACTCCCTAGTGGAGATGATTTATGCCAAGAAAGAAGCCAGAGAAAGAACATGATTCTGCGTTTGCAACTCTGACTCCAAGTACTCCTGCAGAGATGTACAACAACCTGACTCCTTGGTTGCAGAAGAAAGGATGTATTTTGCGTTTTGATTACAGCGCTAAACTTCAAAGCTTTCATAGTCTGTACACCTGGGGGGATCCTACTCCTATCAAAGGAATTAAGTTTCCTAACGGATTTTCTACAGCTATGCCAGCCGATGAAGATTATCTTCAAGGCATCCAGAAAACGCTCCTTGGCATCGCATCTGGTCAAGATGGAGACGGACTAACCGCAGAAGAAGCAGAATTTGCTTTGCCGTTGGTTATCTATCGTCAAGGAAGAGCATCAGATATTGTTGACCACGTGCTGGGGCTCCAAACCCTTAAAGCTCGTTATCATAAGAAGATCGGTGGCGGGTTATATGAGCAAGGAATCGCTTTCAAACCTGGTAGTACTTTAGAATCCCCCGCAAGCTCAAGCCCTATTTTTGCGTACCTTCCAGAAAAAAAGTGGTTTGAAAAAGAAATCCAAGACTTAAAGTTTGAAGATATTGTCAAAATCTTTCCTGAGTACGAGGCAAAGATGATGAAACTTATTCTTGGTAGAGCGGTTGTTGGCAGGAGCGGAACAGTTCATCCTGGCTCTGCAGAAGTAATCCACCACGGATTTCGTAAAGCGGGGGTTGTTATTGGAGAACCTGGAGTTGGTAAAACTATTACCCTCAACGGAGTTCTTGATGCTATGAAGTACCTAGGGTACGAGGTTACCGCCATGGGAGACTTTGGTTCTCGTTTCAATCAAGGAGAGATCATTACATCTCACTTGGCATACAACGATGATCTTACCACTGAAGGTTTGAAGTCTATGCTCACAGCTCATAGCTTCAAGTCGGTCGTTACAGGAGGAACAGAAAGAGTTGAAAATAAAGGGACAGACGCTGTTGAAGTTGTTGCAAACACTGTTATCTTGGCAAATTGCAACGAATGGAAACCTGAACTTACTTACGATCTAGACTCTGGTGCAATCTCTCGCTTGGCTCCTATTGCCACCTATCGACTATACGAACTTGAAGAAATGTCCGAAGAAGCGGGGCATGATGTACATCCTGCATCGCATATTCGGTGGTTGTGTAAAAAGTACAATGTAGAGCCTAGAACGCTGTACATCCTGTTATTACGCGATTGCGCCGACTTTTTTATGGAGCACTGTAAAGGAGAGCAAGGAGAAGATATTCATTTTTACTCTGAGGCACTTCTTCCTTACATGCGTGTTCAAATGCACAAAGCTGCACTAGAAAGTTTCCTCAGGTTTATGCTTTTGGCATACGCTATTCGCAAACGTGCTGCTAAAGGAACCTGGCTACCTGAGCTAACTCTAAATAGCTTTGAAGATGCCTACGAAGCAACTAGGTTCTTGATGATTGACAAACGTGCTGATAACCTTCGCAGCTTAATGAAACAAGACTGGGAGTATAATAATCGTCCATCTCGCCATCCTTACTGGGCACAACGTAAAGTTCTTATTACTTCTGTAGATAAAGCCTGGGCGGCTCTTCAAGAATCTAAAGCCAGCAAAGACGTGGCTCTTAGCGTAGAGATGGTTCTGGATGTACTCCGCCTCCGCGATGGATTTAACATGGGTAAGAAAATGCCGTACGTTGTTCGTACTTGGGAGTCTGTAAAAGGAGAATGTAAAAAGATCTATGCCCTTGCAGACACGCTTATTAGCCAAATTCCCGCTGAAGAAGCAGAAGCAATTTGCAACTCGATGACCGTTTGTGATTCTCAGTGGCTATATGATCCAGACTATGACCCTAAAAAAGTTGGCCCTGTCACAAAATAATTGTGACAATCCGTGATAGGGGGGTATCACCACTCTTTTAAACCTTGTATGATTATTTTATGATTAACTCTGTATTAGTCAGCCTTGATGAAGAAAACTGGGATCACAAGCCAAGCGTAAAACTTCAGTATAAAGATTGGATAGATAAGTTTGGCAATCCTCGTACAGAGGTGAGTGTTATTGGGGCTCGAATGGGCTCTAATATTGACAAAGTGTCTCCAACTTCTCTCGCTAGAGCTATCTCTCAAGGAAGGACCTGGTCACCGTTTGTATTTAACGAGTGCCCTCATTGGAAACGCCCTCGTCGTATCGAGACACTATTTAAATCTTGCCAAGTATTTGCAATCGACTTTGACAATGGAGAATCCACTGAGCAGATTAAAGAAAAAGCTAAAGGACTCGGGATTGAGTTCACGATTATTCACAACAGCTTCTCGAGTACAGAAGAGTTTCCAAAACACCGTGGAATCGTATTCACAGAAGAAAAGATTACAGACTTTGAAGAAGCTAAGAGATTCTCTATTGCCCTAGCTTATGCTTTCGATGGCGATAAGCAATGTATTGACGTTGCACGACTCTACTTCGGATCCAAGCCCAACTCTATTATCGAAGTAAACAAAAATGCAACAGTATCTATCGAGAAGCTTCAGGACCTTGCGAAAGAAATCAATGCTGATCAGTACCTTGTTAAAGTTGCAGAGAGAGGCGCAGAAAAACCAGAGGCCACGCACTGGGGAGATTCTACTGCTCAGAAGAACATTCTGCACAAACTTAGTAAATCAAAGCAGACGTACGTACGCAAGAAAGCTATTGCCATTCTGAAAGAAGTAGAGGTGTTCGATGGATCTAAGGGATCTAGGTACGAATGTGTCTGGAGGAATACATCTAGGCTGGCTAGGATGCCTGAGCTTGTAGGATCTGCTGTGTATCAGTGGATGACCGACTCTATTAAAAAGAACCCTTACTTTAGCGATTGGGACTGGGAGCCAGAAGGAGTTGTGATGAATGCAATCAAATGGAGCATAGACCATTCCGACGATCCAGTTTAAAGTATGAGATAGATATCGGGCGCTTTAGGTGGCAGAACCAATACAATTAGGGGTCATAAATTATCCTACTGACGTTGTTCAGAGTTTTGGTGATGCCGCCAAAATTGATCGGCAACTTGGCGAGCCCGGTGCGTCAGAAAGAGCCCCTACGTCCTCTTCTTCTAGTTCTTCTAGTTATCCTAGGTCTGATTATTACGTCTATAAAGATAAAGGAGACGGCGGCGCAACGTACCCAATCCCTCAAACAAAAAATTTATTTGGCGCTAATATAGATGTTATATCTACATTAGACGAAGTTGTATTTGAGAAGTTTGGCGACGGCTCAATGCAAAATGCGATTGCGTATATAACTCCATGGAAGAGAGGAGGGGTGTCTAGTAAGTCCTCTCCTTCTGTACCTTCTGAAGCATTATATAGAGAAGATTTTCTTGGTGATCTAAATAACAGACTCTATTCTGAAAGCTTTACTAGCCCGGATTTAAATTTAAATTTAGGGGATTTAAATTTAAATTTAGGCACTTCAGAATTCGCTTCTAACCTAGACTTTAACAACTCACCGGCTTGGGACCCTGAAAATAGCGAATGGTACACTACAGACGTTGGCCTAGGTTTTGATACAAACTTCAATATAGACACTAAAGGAAAAACAGGAGGGAACGCTCAAGATCAAGAACCCCGCCAAAGAAAGCTTGCATCTCAGATTCCTATAGGGTTGCGCCAAGGGTTGTTGACCGGAGCCCAACTCACTAACTCTTATTTTTCTAAAGATAACTCTCAGGTAGGTAAGTATATAGAGACTGGGTTGAACTTGGCGGGGAGGGCAACTGATACCCCATCAGGCCCAGTCTATATTGGCAACCCGGCGGGAGTTATTAACCAGGGCCTTAACTTAGCCACAATGTTCGGGTTTAATATCCCAGGCCGCGGGCTAACTACTTCCATACCTCCCAACCTTCAATCTAGCTCTCCTAAAGTCATCGGGGCCCAGGCTAATGCCCCAGAGGGAATGTGGCAGTTTCTTTTTAATCCCAACGAACTAGCACTAAATGTAGGACCGAAATATAAAGCAACAGAGACCTGGGGAGTACTTGATGACGCAAATGGTGGCCAACCTTTACATTTTACAAACCTTGTAAACCCTAAGCTAAAATTTAGCAAGGTCCTTCTTAACGGGTACGTATTTGGTAAGAGAGTGGAGAACTTAGAGCAGGGTCTCATAGATCTGTTCATGAAAAACCCTTCAGGTAATACATCTCACGGCCCCCAGGTTCTTGAGTTTGTATGGGGTCAAAGATGTTTTGGCCCTTGCGTTATTAAAGATATTACTATTAATGAGAAACAATGGGACAACGGTCTATTAGTTAATGCAACAGTATCTTTTACCCTAGAGAAAGTCCCTGAGTGGTCAATTAATGACGGACAAGTAAGTGTCTATGACGCGAGCTCTTTAGATAGCATTATCTCTCCTGTGCA
>Ga0209557_1001046_pt1 | contig 15730 bp, 18 predicted proteins | sample SaaInlV_120m_DNA_4_FD_184672 | JGI IMG/M metagenome (GOLD analysis project Ga0209557, IMG submission 184672) | Marine microbial communities from expanding oxygen minimum zones in the Saanich Inlet - Saanich Inlet SI074_LV_10m_DNA (SPAdes) (version 2) | ecosystem: Environmental > Aquatic > Marine... | reverse complement strand
TGGCCACAGGGTTTTTTGAGGTGTCCTTCACCCTGACAACTCCTGCCACGATGCCCATCCCGTTCTTTGCGCCAGCGTTGCTCAGCATCGGCCAAGGCATTGTCGGTGGCTTTATCGTCGCGTGGATTGCCTCAAGCACACGCTCACCTAAGAATGTATGGCTCTCGATTAGCCTCATTGCCCTTGCTCTGTCTTTTGTGCTCCCCCTGGGAGGTATTGAGTCGCAAACGGCCGCCCTGTGGCTCATCGCGATGCACGCCATCTCAGGCGCCCTGATTATTCCGATGGTGCGAAGCGTCCTTCCTGCCACCAAAGAGGCTTCCGCCAGCTAATAGGCGGCGCTTCTCGTGTCGACCCGCGCGATAAGCGCGGGACCTCCCTTGCTACTAGTGGGGGTTCGTGAGATCGATTTCCTCGAGATGTTCGACCACTCGAACCTTCCAGCCCATTTCGTGGTCGATGCGAAATCGCAGGCGATCCGCGGCGGAAGGCTCCCCGTGAACCAGGTAGGTCATTCTGGATCATCGATATCAAACGCCTCGTGAATCACAATCACCACAGGATGTGGTCCAGGGCTTGAGGGCAGGGCAAGAACACCGGAAATTTCTAATCCGCTTTGCAGAGGAAGAGAAACATCGGTGGGCATAGTCGCTAGGCCTCGATCACAACCGGAACAATCATCGGCCGGCGTCGATGTTGGGTACTGACCCATCGGCCAATGGTCCTGCGCACGACCTGTTGGAATGATGCGGTGTCGCGGGTTCCTTTGGCGGCTGCGTCTTCCAGTGCCTTGACAATCTCGGGACGCACATCGTCAAATATGGAGTCATCGGGAGCAAAACCGCGAGCATGGATTTCCGGCCCCACAATGATTTTTCCGGATTGTGCATCCATCGCAATAAAGATCGAGATGAATCCTTCCTCGGCAAGAATGCGCCGGTCTTTGAGATCGGCTTCGGTAATTTCCCCAACCGTAGAGCCATCGACATAGACAAATCCAATGTCTAGTTGTCCCGTCACAGTGGCGTTACCCCCGCGCACATCAACCACGGTTCCGTTTTCCCCGATGACCGTGTTGTCTCGTGGCACACCCGATTCAATCGCAATTTCAGCGTTTGCCCGCAAATGCCGTGCTTCGCCGTGAATAGGCATGACGTTGCGCGGTTTGACGATGTTGTAGCAATACAACAATTCCCCTGCTGCGGCGTGGCCAGAGACATGGACTTTGGCATTTCCTTTGTGCACCACGTTGGCGCCGAGATCGATCAAGCCATTGATGACCCGATACACGGCGTTTTCGTTGCCGGGAATCAAACTCGAGGCCAGGATCACCGTGTCTCCAGGACCAATCTCAATGGTGGCGTGTTCTTTGTTTGCCATCCGCGCTAAGCCGGCCATCGGTTCACCTTGGGACCCGGTGGTCATATAGAGCACTCGGTCATCGGGCATTTCCAGGGCCTTCTTGGGATCGACCAGGGTTCCTTCGGGAACGTGGAGATAGCCAAGCTCTTGGGCAATACCCATGTTGCGCACCATCGAACGCCCGACCAACGCAACTTTGCGGTTGCTGATCACGGCTGCATCCATCACCTGCTGGACCCGATGGACGTGAGAGGCAAAACTCGCCACAATAACCCGCCGGGGTGCCTTATGCACAATTTGTTCCAGGATGGGTCCGATATCGGCCTCTCTGGGGGTGAAACCAGGAACATCCGCGTTGGTGGAATCGACCATGAAAAGATCAACGCCTTCTTCACCCAGTCGCGCGAAGCTCCGTAGGTCTGTCAGGCGTCCATCCAAGGGAAGCTGGTCCATCTTGAAATCCCCGGTGTGGAGCACACTGCCGGCCTCACTGCGAATCATGACTGCTAAAGCATCCGGAATCGAGTGGTTCACGGCCACAAATTCGAGGTCGAAAGGACCCAGTTTTTCTCTGCCCCCTTCTTCTACTGCATGCGTGAGCGGAGCAATGCGATGTTCTTTGAGCTTGGCTTCGATGAGAGCCAGAGTCAGAGTCGTCCCCAGGATCGGAATATCGTTGCGAAGCTTCAACAGGTAGGGAACGGCGCCAATGTGGTCTTCGTGACCGTGGGTGAGCATGATCGCCAGGACATCATCCAAACGGTGACGAATCGGCTCAAAATCAGGCAGGATGAGGTCCACGCCCGGTTGGGTTTCTTCCGGAAATAAAACGCCGCAGTCGACAATCAACAATTTTTTGTTCAGTTCGAACACGGTCATGTTTCGGCCGATTTCGCCTATGCCCCCGAGAGGGATGACGCGCAGAGTCCCCGCTTCTAAGGCTGGGGGGTCTAACAGGGGTTGGGGCATGAAGTCCTTACTAGCGCGTGGTGCCGGCAACTTTAGGCAAAGCGCCTCCCGCTGCAGCGTTGCGATCTGGCCTGAAGTTAGAGAAGTCAACACCGGGAACGCCCTGGACCAACGCGATGTCGTTTTCGATGTTGGCTGCTTCAGATTCTTCGGGACCCACTAAGGGAAGTCGAACTCGCGCCGACCCAATCCGACCCAAGCCCTGCAGGATGTATTTCGTCGCCACGGTACCGGGCACGTGGGTCATGGTGGCCCGAACAAGGGGCTCTAAGAGTTTGTGCTGGGCAGTGGCGGTGTGTAAGTCACCGGCATTGACCGCGTCGACCATCAAGCGATACGGTTCTGGCGCAATGTTGGCGGTGACACCAATCAGCCCCGCTCCCCCAATCGCCAGGGTGGGCAAGGCGTTAGCGTCGTCTCCAGCGAAATAAATCAAATCCGTGTTGTTCATCACCCGGGACACTTCGCTGAGATCACCCTTGGCGTCTTTCACCGCGACAATGTTGGGGTGTTTGGCAGCGCGCAACAGAGTGTCGTAGGTGATTTCGATCCCGGAGCGTCCCGGAATGTCATACAACATAACGGGCAAATCAGTGGCATCTGAAATCATCCGGAAATGGGTCAGCACCCCGGCTTGAGTGGGTTTGTTGTAATACGGGGTGACGATCATGACACCATCAGCACCGGCTTTTTCACTGGCTTTATAGAGCTCAATCGCGTGAGCAGTCTCGTTGGAACCGCCTCCGGTGATGATCTTCGCCCGTCCGGAGGAGACTGACTTTCCTGTGGTGACCAGCTGGATTTTTTCCGCGTCGGTCAACGTGGAGGTCTCTCCCGTTGTCCCGGTGACGACCAGTCCATCAGCACCGTGAGAAATCAGGGTGTCCATCAGGGACTCAACACCCGGCCAATCGACTTCGCCCTCGAAGGTCATGGGCGTCACCATGGCTACCAGAACCTGGCCAAAGGGGTTGTTGACTATCACCCGCTAAGGCTAGCGTTACCTGCCCCCTGGTCGCATCCCTGTGTTAGGGGGCGACCCGACCATTGTCACTGAACGTTTTCGCGGTCATCGGCATGAGTGGAGCCCACAAGGCCTCCATCTTGTCAGCGACCATTTCTATTTCTCGCTGCGGGAATGAGGGGAAATGGGTGCCTTCACGCTTGGTGCGAAGGCTCAGGAAGTTCATCAAGCTTCGGGCGTTCATCGTCACATACATGCTCGAGTAGAGCGTCACGGGTAATACGGCTCGCGCCACTTCCCTCGCTACACCTGCCTCCAGCATGCGCTGGTAACTCTCGTAAGCAGCGCTACACACCGTGCGAATTTCGTCTTGCACCAACGCTGTTTGTTCAGCAGTACCGTCTTCGAAGTCGTAAGCCCCGGGCTTTCCTACTTGAACGAGTTTGCGCTGCGGCCCTGGCATATAAAACACGGGTCGCAATTCGCGATAACGGCCGCTCTCTTCGTTATAGGACGCGATTCGGTGGCGCATAAATTCACGGAACACAAAGATGGGCGCCTGGACATAGAAGGTCAAAGAATTGTGCTCAAAAGGGGAACCATGACGATCTCGCATCAGGTAATTGATCAGGCCCTGGTCGCGATCGGTAGCAGCGTCGTGTGCGGCCGCCGATTCCAGGGTCTGTTCTCCCTGTGTGGAAACTCGCGCGGCAAAGAGAACGTCGGCGTCGCTGGCGCTGTGCCGAATCAGTTCCACCGTCACATCAGTCCGAAATTCGATGTCCTCGAGCGCCATCGTGAGTCCTCTCTGCAAACCAAGCTGAGCTAAGCCTAGAGCGGTCCTTCGTAACGCTTTGTCATATCCAGGCGCGCCACCACAATTCCCGCCTACATTGGTATGTCATATGGACCCCCTCTGGATAGCTTTGGTCGTCGTCGGGCTCGTGATTGCCTCGACGCTGCTCGGCTTTGCCTGGCAAAACCGCCAGGGCCTGGTGACCAGAACTCGCCAGGTTTCACTGCCACCGGATGTCCCTGTTGCACTCGTGGAGGCGACCACCCGCCTGACCCTGCTGCAATTTTCTGGTCCGTTTTGTTCCTACTGTGCTGCGATGCGGCGCGTCCTATCCGAAGCAGCAGACAAGAACCCCCGCGAGGTTTCTTTCCGCGAAGTCGACATCACCGACTATCCGGAACTCACTCGCTCACTCCGGATTAGCCAAACACCAACCACACTTCTGGTGAGCCACACTGGCCACCTCATCTCCCGTATCAACGGCGCCGCGAAACCACCCGTGGTGGCCCAGGAAATCCACGAAGCACTCGAAACGAGAAAGGCACAATCTGATGAATACCTCATCTAAGTCCAGTAGGGATATTGATCCGCGCGGTCCACGCTTTGGTGCGGGCATCACCGCCGTGTTGCTCCTCATCACGATTGTTCTGGGTCTGGTGGAGCTTCCACTTCCGGGGGACATCCTGGCGCGAGCAGGTCAAGGGTCGTTCCTTCAACTAGCCGTCATCACCGCAATTTTTGCCTGGGGCACTTTTGCCGGGATTTCCCGGCACCCCTGGGGATTCCTGTTCAAAAAACTTGTGCGCCCCCGGTTATCGCCACCGGCTTTCATGGAAGCACCCGAGCCTCCCACCTTTGCTCAGCTCGTGGGGTTGTTGGTCACCAGTGTCGGACTCGTGTTGCACCTTGCCGGAGTCCCCTATGGCCTGGTGGCAGCAGCAAGCGCTGCCTTTATTGCAGCGTTTCTCAATTCTGTCTTCGGGTTGTGCCTCGGATGCGAGCTCTATGCACTGCTGGTGAGAGCACGACTTGTCCGATCAACCTGAGTTCTCGGTGGGAAAGTGTCGGCAGGCCTCGCTAAGTGACTAAAAAAGTGGTTCTATTACAACCACACACTTAACCCAGGGGGAGCACACCATGGCCGTTACCAGCGAAGCGAAGACCCAATGGCAGGGAAGCCTTGTCGAAGGGTCCGGATCCACTGCTTTGATTTCCTCCGGAGCGGGAGAATTTCCCGTCACATGGGCGGCTCGTAGCGAAGGACAAACCGGCCTAACCAACCCCGAAGAGCTTCTGGGTGCCGCTCACTCCGCGTGCTACTCGATGGCCTTGAGCCACGCATTGACTGGTGCCGGACTTCCTCCCACCTCGTTGGAAGTAACGGCAGCCGTTACTTTTGTTCCCGGCGAGGGTATTACCGGTTCTCACCTCTTGGTCCTAGCCACCATTCCTGGGATCGATGAAGAAACCTTTAACACCCATGCCCAGGAGGCCAAGACCAACTGCCCCGTGTCACAGGCTCTTACCGGGATTCCGATTACTCTCGAGGCAACCCTGCGCTAATGGTGAGTGTCCTTATTGCCGGTGCCAGCGGAACAATCGGCACCGCGCTCCAAGCGGTGTTGCGCGAAAACGGACACCACGTCCACACGCTGGTGCGCAGAAAACCCCACGGCCCCACAGAACACCAATGGTCCCCGGACAATCACCGGATTGACTCAGGAATCATCAACCACGTTGATGCTGTGGTAAACCTCTCCGGCGCTTCCATTTCACGCATGCCCTGGAGCGCACGGCACAAGGAATTGATCCTCTCCTCTCGGGTCAACGCGACGAAGACGCTTGCGCAAGCAATCAAGAAATCACCAACTCCTCCTCAGGTGTTGCTCCAAGGCAGCGCCGTGGGTTTTTATGGTGATCGCGGCGAAGAATCGCTGGACGAAACATCGAAGCGTGGCAGCGGTTACCTCTCCGATGTCGTGGTGGCCTGGGAGAAAGCAGCCACCCCCGCAGCCTTGAAGAAGACCAGGGTCATCTATGCGCGAACGGGCTTAGTCGTGGGCCACGCCGGAGCCATGGCACCGCTTCGACTTCAAACCCTTGTGGGCCTCGGCGGCAAGGTCGGCCCTGGCACACAGTGGTGGCCGTGGATTAGCTTGCAGGATGAAGTTCGAGCGTTAGTGCATCTGATCACTCATAACACTGCCGAAGGAGTGTTCAATCTGGTGGGACCCACACCCGCGACCGCCTCAAAGCTCACGCACGAACTAGCGCAGGCCATGAAGCGTCCCCACCTCATCGGATTGCCCAGTTTCGCTATTCGGGCACTGCTCGGAGAAGCAGGCGTTGCGCTACTGCTGACATCCCAGCACATTGCGCCGAGCAGGCTTCACGAATCCGGATTTAGCTTCTCTGAGCCCACGGTGCACGACGCCATCGCGAGAATGCTGCGGGACTAAGCCGTAGGGCCCTTCGAGAGCCCTATCGCCCTCCGCACAGCCCAGCGAGCTCGGCGTCGATCTCCCGAGGCGTCATAGGCCAACCCAAGTCGCAACCATGCTTGCCACGATTCAGGGTTTTCTTGTGCCGCGGCGGCAAAATCCTCAAACACCTTCTGAGCTTGGGCACGATCAGCTCGACCACTGGGAGTTATCGAAAACTCCTCGTGGGGCATTCCCCCTTCGGCTTCCAAGGCCTTCATGAGTCGACTGGAGACAACAGCAAAGCGCAGTTCGAGGGCGAGGGCCCACGCTCCCACTACGGGCAACACCACCAAGGCATAGCCCATCGCGACAACCAGCGCGGAGGAATCATTGATGAGAATCCAGGCGTAGTTGAGGGTAAAAGCCAAATACACCACAAGCAGCACCGCCATAAAGAGGGCGCCGACTAGTGGACGGTTCACGACGAAGGCGCGTTCACAGCGTGCTCAAGGCCCACCGTCAGACCCGAGCTCTGGTGAAGAAAACGAAGCGCTAAGGCAATACCGGCAGAATAAGCGTCGCGCGCATGGGTCGTGTGCGACACCGTGAGGGTCTCCCCCGTGCCGCCAAACACAACATCCTGCTGAGCCAGAACTCCGTTGAGGCGCAAAGAATGCACCGGAATACCCTGAATCTGGTCGCCTCGGGCGCTCTGGTTACTGTGCGGAGCGATCACTCCCCCTCGCTCGCGGCGAACTTCCGCTATTTCTTCTGCCGTGCGCACAGCGGTGCCGGAGGGAGAATCTACCTTGCTGGCGTGATGCGTTTCCACAATTTCAATGGACTCAAAGTGTTCGGCAATAGTTTTGGCCACCATGGTCTGAAGAGTCGACCCCAGGGAAAAGTTAGGAACGACAAACGCTGCTGATCCGGGGCTCTTCTCCAGGGCTTTCTCTAGTTCTTTGAGGCGATCCGCAGACCAGCCACTGGTGCCCACCAACACCTTGATGCCCTGGGAGAGCGCAAACTCCACCACCGTCTTGGACACACTGGGCAGTGTGACATCAACGGCAATATCTGCGCCCAACATTTCTTGTAAATCACTGCGGGAGTCGAGGCTTGCCACCAGGGTCATATCCGGCATGGCCGAGACAACCTGGGCTACCTGGGACCCTAAACGACCCGTTGCACCAATAACCGCTACACGTGTAGGCATGGGCAAATCCTACAAGTCAGATGGCCGTGCCGGTTTAGGAAAGACTGAGGAAGAGCTTTTCAAGGTCCTCCACGCTCAAATCCCCGTCTTTGCCACCCTCCTCAGACATGCATTCCTTCATTGCGGTAGCGATAATCGAAAAGCCTGCTTTATCCAGTGCGCCCGCCACAGCAGAAAGCTGGGTGACGACGGAACGGCAATCTTTTCCCTGTTCCACCATCGAAATCACCGCGCCTAATTGACCTTGGGCTCGGCGTAACCGATTCAAGACCGGCTTCATATCTGTTGCTTCGTGTTCAGCCATGTTGTTTCTCCTTGGGGTGACTTAGGTGGTGACGAGTTCGGTCGGTGTGCGGGCGGCGGTACCCATCTGCCAGGTCAAATAACCCCCGTCAAGATTCGCCACCTCGATTCCCTCTTGGCGCAAAATGCTGGCGGCGGTGTGACCGCGTTGGCCGACCCGGCAGGTCACGATAATTTTCTGACCAGCGAGATCCTCGACGTGGTCACGAAGCTCATCGAGGGTAATAAGTTCGGACCCGGGAATAGCCCCTCGAGAATGCTCACCAGTGGTGCGCACATCGATCAGCCTCCAACCATCAGCCACAAGGTCATCGACTTCATGCCATTGCACAGAGCGCTCCCCTAAAGCCCGGTTTTCATTGACATAGCCCAACATATTGATCGGATCTTTTGCTGAGGCAAACTGTGGGGCATAGGACAGCTCTAGGTCCATAAGCCCGGTGGCGGTAATCCCGGCAGCCATCGCCGTGGCAATAACATCGATGCGCTTATCCACGCCTTCGTTGCCGATGACCTGTGCTCCCAAGATCTGATCGGTGTCGGGATCCACGATGAGTTTCATCGCCATTTGCGAAGCACCTGGGTAATAGCCAGCGTGGTTAATAGGGTGAGTGTGGATGATGCGCATGTCTCGACCCTTAGCCTTCAAGACACGCTCGGTATACCCCGTCGACGCTGCCGCCACCCCAAAGAATCCCACGATGGAGGTTCCATACGCCGTGACCGCCTGCGTGTGTGCTCCCATGATGGAATCCGCTGCCAAGCGGCCATGGCGATTAGCAAGCCCGGCGAGGGGAACAAGACTGTGGCCATCGGGTCGGATTTTTTCTGCGACATCACCGACTGCCCAAATGTGGGGATCGGACGTGCGTTGGTGTTCATCTACCGTGACCCCACCTGCTTCGCCCATCTCTAGCCCCGCCCCCACCGCAAGCTCGGTATTGGGCCTGGCACCCACGGCCACCACGGTGAAGTCCGCCTCGATGGTCGAACCATCGCCGAGAGTTACTCCTGAATCAGTGATCGCCGTCACCTGAGCCGACAGGCGAACATCAAGGCCTTGGAAACGAGCTCGTTCCACCAGGGGCCACGCCATCTCAGAGTCAAGGGTGGCCATCAGCTGAGGAAGCGCTTCCACCAGAGTCGTGGTGATCCCTCGGTGGATGAGGTTTTCCGCAAGCTCTAATCCGATAAAACCGCCTCCGACCACGACGGCTGAGGTGGCCCGCGAGGCGGTGTCCATCACAGCGTCCATGTCATCGAGGTTCCACAACACGTGAGCGGTCTCAACACCAGGAATGGGTGGTCTAAACGGAGTGGAGCCGGGGCTTAGAACCAACGCGTCATAGGAAATCTCGCTCGAAGCGCCTGTCTCTAGATCTGTGACTGAAACGCTGCGGGCATCTCGATTAATCGCCGTTGCTTCAGTGCGAAGGAGAACGTCAATATTGAACCGCGCCTTGAGTTGTTCGGGCTTTTGAAGAACCAACGACGACCTATTTTCAATGACTCCCCCGACGTGGTAGGGCAATCCACAGTTAGCAAAGGAGACAGCTCCGCCTCGCTCGATGACGACTATTTCTGCCTTCTCATTGATGCGTCGGAGTCGGGTAGCTGCCGACATTCCACCAGCAACTCCGCCGATGATGACAATTTTTTGAGGGGATGCGCTCTGCTCGGTCATGGTCACAGTATATACCCCCTAGGGTATTGGTCTGATTAACAGCGCCCGTCTGCCACGGTGGTCAGGTGAGAGAAAAGCACGCCGGGTCGAGACTGCGCGAGACCTATAGGTCACAGCTTCTCACCATGCTGTCGGGCGATCCCCATGGCGAACCCGACTGGGTTAAAGCCATGAGCGAAGGGGATGACGAAGGCCTGTTTGGTCCCGACTCTGCGGTCTGGCATGTCAATGGAGGCATTCCGGTGATTGTTGCCGGGGTGAGAGCGCTTCTCATGCAGACCCTTCATCCCGGCGCCATGGCCGGAGTGCATGATCACTCCCGATACGCCAGCGACCCGCTGGGACGTCTTTCAGGCACCGTGCGCTGGGTGGTCACGACCACCTTCGGCTCTACGACGGGAGTGGGCACAGAGTCCTCCCGAGTTCACCGACTGCACGACCGGGTGTCAGGTCAGTACACACCAGAAAATTCAGCAGAAACCTCACGGCCGTATTCCGCCCACGATGAAGACCTGTTGACCTGGGTGCACATCGTGTTCACCGATGCGTTCTTGGCCGCACATCGGCAGTGGGGCAATGGAATTCCCTCATCCTCAGCTGACGAAACCGGAGAGGATCGCTATGTTCGCGAATGGGCTCTGGCTGGCCAACAAATGGGCATGACGTCTCCCCCAACATCCATGGCGGAGCTTCGGGATGCTCTCCACTCGAGCAAGAAGGTGCTGCGAGCTGATGATCGAGTGCGAGAGGCCATCTCTTTCTTGACCAACCCGCCGCTTCCGGCCAGCACCAAAATCCCCTACAAGATTTTGGTGGCTGGCGCCGTGGTGACCATCGATCCCTACTACCGAAAGCTCTTGGGCCTTCGCCGCCCCTGGTGGCCAGCGGTCACCGCGACCAGAGTGCTGTTATTTCTCATCGGCGTCGTGCTCGGGCGGGAATCCACCAGTCGCGCTCGAGCGTTGGAGCGCATTGAACGCATCAACGCGACTCCCCGCTAGCGAGCGACTTACTGAAGCCCCAAAATATCGACGACGAACATGATGGTGTCCGTCTCCCCAATCGAACCATCGGGAGTGCCGCCGGAAGGTCCATATCCCATCTCGGGCGGGATGATGATGAGCACTCTGGATCCCACAGTCTGGCCGATCAAGCCGTCTCTAAAACCAGGAATAACTCCTCCGGTGGGGAAGCTCGCTGGCTCTCCGCGTTCCCAGCTGGAATCAAACACCTCGCCCGTGTTCCAATTAACGCCGTGGTAGTGAACAATCACCACATCACCGCCACCGACTAGTGCCCCGTCACCCTCTATCACCGTGGCAACAGCAAAGTCGGTGGGCACATCGCCTTCGGGAATTTCTACTGTGGGAGCGCCACTGTCGTCATAGGTCACACTGGGAAATCCTGCGGGAGGAAGCTCAGCTTCGCCTTCTAGGCGATCAAGAGCGGGCTCTGCTGGAGGCTTGATCTCGATGATGTCCACGATGAACAACAATGCCTCGCCCGCTTCTAAACCGAATTCTGGCGCCCCTTCAAGCCCAAAGGCTTGGATGGGAGGAATTAGGCCGGCAATGCGTGAGCCCACCGTGGAACAGGCCATCGACAAGGACAGGCCAACAAAGTTGGGGTTTGCGGTGTCGAGAGTGAGAACGGTCGGGCTGACTTCGCTATAACCAGATTCTTCGATTACGGCTCCCGTGGCTGCGTTATACAGCGCGTAGTCGACCATGAGGTCATCACCGGTGGCAACTTCTTGGCCTTCACCGGCAATCACCACGGCGCGTTGGGTGGTGCCCACTTCGAGGGGGAAATCAAAAGTAACTGTCGGGGACTCACCGAATGCTCCGTCGATCGCAATGGATTCGACTTCGGCGCCTCCCGGGGTGCAGCCATCGGACGAAGCGCTCGTCTCGGTGGTGTCAGTCACCTCAGCATCGGCGGCACATCCAGCCAAGGCGAGAACAAGACTGGAAGCAATCGTGACAATGGCAAAGCGGTTCAACTGGTTGACCTTCCCGAAACAGCGCGCTCGGTGCGCACACAAGGTCCCATCTTGACAGGTGGGCCTATGACAATCAAAGTCAGGCTTTCAGGCTTGTTTCGGGATGATGCGCAATAGGGAAATTAACCGAATTAGCAATGAAACACAACGTGCTCGCTCGGTGATGTAGCTCGGGAACTTCCTCCAGCGACCCACTCGAAATTTCAACGCACGGAGCGAGGGTCACCTCCGTGATGCGCCCTGCTCCATCGGGAGTGGTCTCGAGCACACCCGACGCATGGTCTACATAGGACTCCACCACGACGCCAGCAGACGATGCGACATGCAAGAAACTGAGCATGTGGCATTGGGCGAGGGCCGCGATGAGTAATTCTTCGGGGTTCCATCTAGTGGCATCACCATGAAATGTCTTATCTGCAGAGCCCAGGATGTCCTCTTTACCCGGCGATCGCAGGACAAGGTCGCGCGAGTACTCTCGATAACCGCTGGTTCCACTGCCGAGATTGCCACTCCAGGTTGCACTGAGATTAAACGAATGGGTTCCCATCGGCACTCCCCCTCCTTAGCGGTGATTCCCTCTAATTTGTGAGGGTACAGGTCTACACTGGGGGCTTATGACAGACACTCTTTCCGCGGTTTCACCCTCCGCTGCGAGCACCTCGCGCAATGTCGTGACCGAGATTCCTGGCCCGCGTTCCCAGGAGCTTCACGAACGTCGAATGAAGACGGTTTCTGCCGGTGTTTCGGCGACTTTCCCCATCTACGCTGATCATGCCCACGACGCCACCATCGTGGATGTCGATGGAAACCATTTCCTCGACCTCACCGGCGGTATTGGCGTCATGACCGTGGGACACACGAACGACGCAGTAGTGGCCGCGGTGAGCGAGCAAGTGGCCAAGATTACCCACACGCTCTTTGCGGTCGCCGGTTACGAGCCCTACATCCGAGTGTGTGAACTTCTAGCCCAGCACACACCGGGAGATTTCGCTAAAAAGTCAGTCTTGGTTAACTCCGGTGCTGAGGCGGTGGAAAATGCCGTGAAGATTGCCCGCAAATTCACCGGCCGCAGCGAGGTAGCTGTCCTTCACCATGGTTATCACGGCCGCACCAACCTCACGTCTGCCATGAATTACAACATGCACCCCTATGGCACAGGTTTTGGTCCCTTGGCAGGGTCGGTGCACCATGCCGCTAATTCGTCCCCGTTTCACGATGGTTTGAGCGGTAAGGAAGCCGCCGAGCGCACCATCACCTATTTGGAAAAGCGGGTGGGTGCGAGTCAAATCGCCTGTCTCGTGGTCGAACCGATTCAGGGCGAAGGTGGATTCATCGTTCCCGCCGAAGGGTATTTACCTGCTCTCGTGGAGTGGTGTCACGCTAATGGCATCGTCTATGTCTCTGATGAGGTGCAAAGCGGTATGACCAGAACAGGCGCTTATTTTGCCAGCGAGCACTTTGGCATCATTCCCGATTTGGTCATTAGCGCTAAGGGAATTGGTGGCGGAATGCCTATCGCAGCCGTGACGGGCCGAGCAGACATCATGGATGCCTCACACCCCGGCGGACTGGGGGGAACTTTCGGAGGAAACCCCGTCTCCTGCGCAGCCGTGATCTCGGTATTCGACGAAGTCGAAAAACGTGACCTTCTCGGTCATGCACGACGAGTCGAGTCGACCATGAAACCGGCTCTGGAAGCACTCCAAGCGAAGCACCCGGCCTTAGCCGATGTTCGCGGAATGGGCGCAATGTTGGCGATCGAATTTATGGATCCCCAGACACAGAAGCCTGCCCCAGAGATCGCAAAGGCGGTCCAAACCCATGCCCTGCATGCGGGAGTACTGATTTTGACAGCGGGAACCTTTGGCAATGTCCTTCGATTCCTCCCCCCGGTTATCATCACCGATGAAGAAATTCTCGATGCGGTCTCCGTCATCGATGACGCATTGTCCGCGCTCTAGCTAGTGCCTGGTCATAGCCTGAGCGGCCCCGATGGCGTCATCGTGGCCGAACTTATCCGCGATGATGTGGTGGAGTCGCTGCATCACGGCATCGTGGCGGTCGTCGATAACACGGGCAAGTCGCTGCTGGAGCGTGGTAACCCCTCTGCGGTGGTGTATCCACGCTCCACGCTAAAACCACTACAGGCACTCACGGTCATGGCCACCGGAGTGGACCTCTCGCCTGTAGAGATAGCACTCACCACAGCTAGTCACTGCGGTTCACTGCAACACCGCGATGCTGTCTCGGCGTTTCTTAGCCACTACGGGCTCGACGAATCAGCGTTGCAGTGTCCGGTGGATTGGCCACTGGGGCTTAGCCAGCGTGCGGAAATGGCCGCACGCTCCAATGGCGGAAATCGCTTAGCGATGAATTGTTCGGGAAAACACGCGGGGTTTTTAGCTGCCTGTGTTCACCAGGGCTGGGATCTTGATACCTACTTAGAGCCCACCCATACCTTGCAACAGGCCATTCTGGCCACCATTAGCGAATACGCCGGCGAAACCCCAGCGTTTAGCTCCTATGACGGCTGCGGAGCCCCGCTGCACGGCTTAAGTGTCTCCGGTTTGGCCACCGCCATCGCTCGAGTCGCCTCGGGGACGAAAGACATCGAGCGCCGCTATCTGGATGCTGTGTCAGAAAACGCCTGGGCGCTGGATGGTGAAGGGCGAGATAACACGCTCACCATCGAAAAAATCGGTGGAATTGCCAAGATTGGTGCCGAAGGACTCGTCGTCATCGGGACTCCCGATGGAGTTGCGGTAGCCGTGAAAATCCTCGATGGTTCGATGCGCGCGACATCACTGGTTGCGCTTGCCGCCCTTGCCTCTGTCGGCGCAATTTCTCAGCAGATAGCCCAGGATCTGACTACCACCATGGCCACCCCTGTGATGGCCGGAAACCGCATTATCGGAGCACTCCGAGTGCGACTATAGTCTCAGAGGTGCTTCTCACCAGAGGCATTACGTAATGCTCTTTCACAAGGGTGTGCAAGAGCCCCATCCCACACAATTGAGGTCACCATGAAGATTTCTATTCCTAGAGAAATCAAGAACAACGAATTTCGCGTAGCGATTACTCCAGCAGGTGTCCGCGAGCTCGTCGAAGCTGGCCATAAGGTCGCCGTAGAGACCAACGCTGGTGAAGGCTCCGGCATTTCTGATGCTGACTACGTAGCCCAGGGGGCCACGATTGCCGCCGATGCTGCCAGCACCTGGGCCTCAGCCGAGATGGTGGTCAAGGTTAAGGAACCCATCGAAGCCGAGTACGGATATTTCCGCAAAGACCTGGTGTTATTTACCTATCTGCACCTTGCTGCCGAGCCTGAACTGACTAAGGCCCTGCTCGCTGCGGGAACCACCGCCATTGCCTACGAGACAGTTCAAGGTGCCACGGGTGGCTTGCCACTGCTTGCCCCCATGAGCGAAGTTGCCGGAAGGCTCTCTGCCATTGTGGGAGCTGCCACCTTGCTCAAACCCGCAGGAGGAATGGGAGCGTTAGTTCCTGGAGTTCCCGGGACTAGGCCCTCCAATGTCGTGGTTCTCGGTGGCGGAGTAGCGGGAACAAACGCAATTTCCGTAGCGGTCGGCTTGGGTGCAGACGTGACGGTCTTGGACACTAACCTGCAGCGCCTCAAAGAGCTCGATGCCCTCTATGCGGGACGCATCAAGACAGCCGCATCGAATTCTTTGGAAATTGAGCGGGCGTGTTTAGCAGCCGATATGGTCATTGGCTCCGTGCTGATTCCCGGGGCAAAAGCTCCCAAGTTGGTCTCACTGGACCTTGTCTCGCGAATGAAGCCCGGCAGTGTCTTGGTCGATATTGCGGTAGATCAGGGCGGGTGCTTTGAAGGCTCCAAGCCCACGACTCACGCAGACCCCACTTTTGCTGTGCATGGAAGCGTTTACTATTGCGTAGCGAACATGCCTGGCGCGGTGCCCCAGACCTCCACTATGGCCCTGACCAACGCCACGATGCGATACGTGAAGCTCCTCGCCTCCAAGGGGTGGA
>Ga0209557_1001036_pt1 | contig 15804 bp, 5 predicted proteins | sample SaaInlV_120m_DNA_4_FD_184672 | JGI IMG/M metagenome (GOLD analysis project Ga0209557, IMG submission 184672) | Marine microbial communities from expanding oxygen minimum zones in the Saanich Inlet - Saanich Inlet SI074_LV_10m_DNA (SPAdes) (version 2) | ecosystem: Environmental > Aquatic > Marine... | reverse complement strand
CCGACTACTTCCCTACTTCTGGTTATATATTCCATGGATCAGGAGCTACCAGAGGAGTCATTCAGTATACTGGAAAAACAGCAACAACCTTTACGGGATGTACTGTATATAATGGATCATCTACAATCACAAATGGGTCTGAAGTTATCCCCTTTGTAATTACCTAAATATCGGTATAAATATAAATAACTTTGGCATAAACCACAACGTCGGAAAAAGAAACCAATGGCTGCTATCATCTCTGATAAATTTAGAATTTTTAATGCGAAGCAATTCCTCGAATCGCTTAGTGAAGGCGCAAACGATGCTAGCGCCGACCGTACCAGACTCTACTTCTTTGTAGGTCGCCCCCAAGCATGGAGAGCATACTTAGAAGTATACTCGGTAGACGGTGGATCATTCACCGTAGGAAACGAAGTCTATGTCGGAACTAACTACGGAAGCGCAACTTTCCGTGGAACTGTCGAAAAAGTTTACAGCAATTCAGTTCTACTGAGTGCAATTTTTGGAAGCAACGGTACAGCGTCTGCTCCTGGCACTGGATCTACTCTTAAAGAGTGGGATGGTGCTAATGACACCGCTGTTACTGCTGTAACTGGTGTGTATCGTTACGCAACAGAAGATGCACCCCCACTTCCTCTAGATAACCAAACAGAAAAGTTTGGTGTTTATGATGACATCATTGCTGCAAAGAGAGTAACCGACGCTAATGCCCGTGCAGTAATCCGTCGTTATAACTGGGATCTTTCCAGTAATCCCAAGTTCGACATGTGGAAACCTGACTACTCTGCATCTCCCGCAGGTGGTGGACAGATTGGTAAGCAAACTGCTCTAGGATTTGATAGCATTGCTGATGCTAAGTTCTATGTAATGAATACTAACTATGAAGTATTCAAGTGCCTCTACAATGGCGAAAACCCTGCTAACCCAACTGGTCAGAACGCAACCGTAGAACCTTCTACTGCTGCTGCTGGTTACAATGGCACTACTGGAATCTTTACCGAAGGATCTGGTGCTGGTTATGTATGGAAGTACATGTACACCCTACCAACTGATGATGTACTGAAGTTCCTTTCTTCCGACTTCATGCCTGTTGTACTACCTACCGAGTCAACCAGAGTTGCTGTTGAAGCATTGGCAGTTAGTGGTTCTATTGACATTGCACTGATCGAAGATGCTGGTAGCAATCTACCTCCTTCACAGACTCTATACGCTGCTATCCAAGGCGATGGAACCAACGGAGTTGTACAAATCTCAACAACTGCAGGTGGAGCGATCAGCACCGCAACTGTAGTTGGTCGTGGTCAAGACTACACCTACGCTAATGTTCTTCTAAGCAACGGTTATCTCTATAGCGATCAGGGACTAACCACTGGTGTTGCAACACCTGCAGGTGCAACTGGTGCAATCGAAGTTGTACTTCCTCCTAAGGGCGGGCACGGTGCTGCTGCAGACATCGAGTTGAATGCAAAGCGCGTTATGACAAACATTCGCCTAACCTATGCAGAAGGTTCGGGTGACTTCCCTGTAGATAACGACTTCCGCCGTATTGGTCTAGTAACCGATCCTTATGATTGGGGTACTACTTCTTATGCAACTGCTTCCACTTTGAACGGTATGTATGCAGTTAAGATTACTGGATCTACTGCAGATTACATCCCCGACGAACTAATCACACAAGTCCGTGGTGATGGCAACACTGCAAAAGGCACCGTAGTTTCCTGGACTCTTGATAGTGGTTCGACAACTGATGGTATCCTTAAGTATTATCAATCACCTGATCAACACCTCCACAATGGTGCAGTTTATCCATTTGAAGCAAATGGTGCTGTAGATGTTGGTGGTGCTGCATCTGCTGCTGATGGTAATGTTGATACCACTTATAACGGAACTCTAGAGGGCGTCACTCTTGCTAACGGTCTAGGAACTCCTGAGATTGCTAACAACTCTGGTGATATCATCTACATTGAGAACAGAAGACTAATCACTCGTGCTCCTGACCAGATTGAAGACATCAAACTTGTCATCGAATTCTGATCAAAATTAAATACGATTAAGTCCCCCGAGAGATCGGGGGATTTTTTTTATCTCTACTAAATACTAAAGACAAGATGCTAGTATTTGGCGGAGTACCATGCCACAGAAGACTAACCTTAATGTTTCTCCTTATTTTGAGGATTTTGACGACAATAAGAATTTTTATAAAATCCTTTTCCGCCCTGGATATTCTATTCAAGGCAGGGAGTTAACACAGTTACAATCTGTTTTACAAAATCAAATTGAAAGTTTTGGTAAAAATACTTTCAAGCAGGGAGAGTTGATTGTACCTGGAGAGGTTGGACTAAACAATAAATTAGACTATGTAAAACTATCTTCTGTTTCTGAAGTTGCAGTAAACGAAGGTGGTACTATCGTTTACAGAAAGTATGACATTTCACAGTTGGTTGGTCAACAACTTAGAGGTCTTACTTCTGGTGTTGTAGCAAATCTTGTCGCGGTACAAACATCAACAGAAACTAGCGCAGATACTTTGTTCGTTACTTATGTAACAAGTGGTAATGCTGGTAATGAGTCTACTTTTAGACAAGGTGAGACTCTTGAAGTTATTGATGGTGTTAACACTCCTTTGCTGGTAGTTGGAACAGATGGTAGTGTTCTTCCAACTACTGTTACTGTAGTAAACCCCGATACTCAGGATGTAACTGTTGTAGAAAGTCCCGCAATGGGTTACGCTTCTGCTGTCAAGGTAGAAGAAGGTATCTATTTCATCAATGGATATTTTGTTCGTAATGATGCAGAACTATTCATTATTGATCCATACTACAATGCACCTTCCGCAAAAATTGGATTCAAAGTAGAAGAATCTATTGTAACACCCGAAGAAGACTCAAGCCTCTACGATAATGCTATTGGTTCTTCTAACTTCTCTGCTCCTGGTGCTCATAGATTAAGAATTCAATTAAACCTTGAAAAGTATGGGTTATCTGAGACAACAGATAAAAACTTTATCAAGATTTTAACTGTAAAGAGTGGTGTAATCCAAAAGCAAATTAAACCTGCTGACTACACTATTCTAGAAGATACACTAGCAAGAAGAACTTACGATGAGTCTGGTGACTATGTTGTAGATAGATTCGATGTTAGTGTCAGAGAATATTACCAGAGTGAAGACAACAATGGTCTGTATGCTCAGGGAGAAGATGGACTAGTTAATGGTCTCTCCCTCCAAGATGCATCCCAAAAGATGGTTGCAAATATTGGATCAGGTAAAGCATATATTAGAGGATATGAAATTGTCAACAAAGAGACAAAGTATCTTGAAGTAAATAAGGCAAGAGAGACAGTAGACGCAGAAAATATCACTCTCAAGACTACTGGTCTTCCAACTTACCCAATCACCAACGTTTATGGATCAATTCCATTCAACGCAGAGGGTTCCGAACTAACTGCATATCCTGATGTAGAACTATACAAAACATTTAACGACGGTACAGCAGGACAGAATATTGAATTTGCCGCTGGTCAAACTTCAGTTGCAAATCCAAACAGAACTGGAATTGGGACTCGTTCTTCTATTGACAGAAGAGGACAACTTTATGGTGACAGTCTTGCTATTGTCACAGTATATGTTGACATCACTAAAGGCGATGACACCCCAAGTCTTATCAACAAAATTAACGTTACTGGTGATTTAGCATTTGAAGATTGCTGTGATGCTAATGGCAAACTATACTTAGCATTTACTTATACTGGTGGTGCTCCATCAACATACAAGTCAGTCGATCTGATTGGGTTTGCAATCAAAGAAAGACCAGATATTTTGGTAGCAAAGAGATTTGCAGAACTTACATTGATGGGCGACAAAGCAGTCTTAAAAGGATTAGTTAGGACTTATGATGTAGATGATTCTAATGGATCTAGAAGACAGTTATATCTGGAACCACTAGCAGGAACTGATGATCAAGGAAATGTAGTTGACGCATCTACTAAAATCTTAGGAAATGTTTGGGACCACACAGCAGTTACTACTCCTTTGATTGGTGTTGCAAAACCAGGAAACTTCACACTAAAAGAATCTGGATTTGGATTTAACCCAGACTCTGATACTGCTATCTCTAAAGGTAAACTATCTGGTGGACAGGTTGCATATAATGGTATCTTTGGTCTTGGTTATTTTGCTCCATCATTTTACACCAAAATTACATTAGATTCTGATATTGAAACAGGAACTTTTGAAAAAGGAAAGTATATCTTTGGTATTACTAGTGGAGCATATGGTGTTATTGAGGGATCTTCGGGTTCTACCTTCTCTACTGGAAATGAGTTAATGATTACTGCTCTTTCTGGTAAGTTTATTTCAGGAGAGGTAATTAGAGACGAAGACGAGAATTCAGCAAAAATTGCTACAGACAATACCATCTCACGCTTCGTAGTTAAGTACAGAGGAAGTGGTGGTTACAATGTAACTACAGGTGGAACTAAAGGAACCGCTGGTATTACTATCAATGGTGTTCCATACGATACATCTAAAGTCAATGTATTTGGTGATATTGATGGATTTGTTCATGGAATTGATATTCTAAGTAAAGGATCCTTCACACAAACCTACTCACAACCACCTGTTGTAACTGTAGACCTTCCAACTAGTGGAAGTATAACTACAAGTGTAAAGATTGATGCTATCCTCGTTAGAAACAGTGTACAAACATATACTCCAAATGATGTTAAATCTTTTGGATGTTCTTATGGATCTGGCGGAAACAATGTCTTTACTGCTGACCTGGAAACTTCTAAGTCTCCATATGCAAAACTAATCTCTATAACTGATTTTACTTTCACTGGAAGCAAAGGATCTAAATTCCTTGAGTGTAATGGATTTAATGGTGACACCACAATCTTCCTGAAGCAAGGAGACTACATCCAGTTTACAGATGCAGACTCTGTTGCCGAAAAAGTTATGGTTTCCTATGCAACCAAACCAGAGGGAACACTTAAATCAAGAATCTACTTAGACACTGCACTTGCTGCTGATGTTGTAAACGGTAGTGTTGTTAAGGTAGAGTCAAACATTGAGAACTCTTCTAAGGGATCGCTGCTATATCCAACTGGTGGAAGTCAGGTTGCAAGCATTTCTCAGAGCAATGAAGACTCTAAGATTTCATATTTCTACAGAAAAGACTTTATTACCGAAGCAGCATCTAGTGGTGGTAACATTACATTTACAGCACAGTTGCCATTTGGTACTCAAAGATTTGCTGCATTCTCGCCAGAGAATTTTGTAATGACGGTACTAAATCCTGGTTCGGCAACCAAAGTTGCAAAAGGTGATGTAATCTACCTAACAGAAGATAATATTGTCTCAGAAAACACCACTGATTTAGCAAGTGGATTGAATGCTGGTAGTGTCAGAGTTAACCTACCACAAGAATTTTTTGGAGCAACTCAGGAACCATTCCCAACTCTAAAACTAAGTGCAACTTTAGAATTAGATAAAGCAAGACCAAGAATCAAAACTGTTGTAAGAAACAGAAGAATTCTTATCAAGTCTGCAGGAGACAGAACTGTTCCATTAAGAGGAGAGAATTTTGATACCGAAGCAACTAATGTATCAACATACTCTGATGTCTTTAAACTCAAGTATGTGTATGAAGGCACTTCTTCATCCCCACCAACAATTGACAGTGCTGGCAACTTAGTTTCTGGTGTTGATGTTACTGAGAGATTTACTTTTGATGATGGACAGAGAGATACATTCTATGATGTATCACGAATTGTTCTAAAACCAGGATTTGAAGCTCCTGTTGGACAACTTGTAGTTGCATTCGATTACTTTGAGCACTCACAAGGAGATTTCTGTACCGTAGATAGTTACTTGCATGAAGCTGGCGTAACTTTAGAAGAAATCCCAACATTCAACTCGTCTGTCTATGGCATTGTTTCTCTTAAGAACGTATTTGACTTCAGACCAAAAGTTGACTCTGCATCTTTCGTAACTGGTTTCCAAGATCAGTCTTCTAGAGAAGCAATCATTAGAAACTTTATTGGTGAAGGTGGTGTTGCATCTGTTGTTCCTGCACCAGATAAGAACCTTGAGTATACGTTTAAGTTTACTCAAACAGAATTCCTAAACAGAATTGATGGTGTCTTCTTAACCAAAAAGGGCAACTTTGTTCTAAAAGAAGGTAACTCTTCACAGAACCCAACTAAACCAGAACTAATCGATGACGCTATCCCACTTTATTATCTGTATATTCCTGCGTTTACTGCAAGCAGCAAAGATGTAAGAATCTTGCCTGTTGATAATCGTAGATATACGATGAAGGATATTGGTAAACTTGAGAAGCGCATTGAGCGTCTTGAGTATTATACTACTCTTAGCATTCTAGAGCAACAAGCTCTCAACATGCAGATTAGAGATTCTATTGGATTTGATAGATTTAAGACAGGATTTGTGGTTGATAACTTTGAAACTCATGGAGTTGGTGAAATTTCATCTGCTGATTACAGATGTGCTGTCGATACCCAACAGTCTGTTCTCAGAGCACCAAACAAAGAAGACTCTTTACGTTTGTTAGAAGTCAATACAACAACCGATCAAAGATTTGTTAATGGTTATGTAAAGACTGGAGATCTTGTTACTCTTCCATATTCAGAACTAGAAGTTCTTGGAAATGATTTTGCAACCAAGACTCTCAATCCAAATCCATTTGTTGCTCTCCAGTATGTTGGAGAAGGTCAACTAAGTCCACAGATTGATTCCTGGTATGATGATACCATTGAACCAATTATTGTAGACAACAACACTGGTTTATATTCAATCTTTATTGCAAAGGATGATACTACAGAAACCTTCTCTAGCATCTTCAATTCTTTCATTATTAACTGGGTAGGTTCCAAAGGAACATTTGGTAGCATCACTTCATTTGGCACTACCAATTCCGATTCTTCGATTGAAAAGGTATCTCAGGCATCTGTATCCAGTAGTTCAAACGTAAGTCCAGATAACAATGAAATTGGTAAGGGTCTTGCTACTGATTCTGACCAGAAGGGTTCAGTTGCAACTTCACTCAAGTTTTATGCTAGACCAACACCTGTTAAGTTTGCTGTAAGAAGACTAAAACCATTTACTATTGTATATCCTTTCCTAGAAGGAAATGATATTTCTAGATGGACATGTCCTGACAGCAGATTTACTGGAATTGCAGGTAACTCTTCTATTGGTTTTAATGCTCCAATTACAACTGACGAAAATGGAAACGCTAGCGGTATTATCATCATTCCTGCAGGAAAACCACCAGTAGAGAATGCAACTTGGACTGGAGATGTTAATACAGTATCATACGATACTACACAACCAGATCTAAGAATTACAACTGGCATCAAAACTATCAGGTTCACATCTAGTGCAACTAATGAAGCAAAAGATACTGTAGATACCTACGCTGATTTGAAGTATTATGCTATTGGTAAACTACCTCAAAATCCACCATCAATTAATGCAACTTCTCCTGCTTACTTCAAAGCAAATGAAGGTATCCAAAAGATTGATAGTGTTACTGATGTTGAGATCAAACCAAATCCACTTGCACAAACTTTCAGCATTGAGGCATTTGAAGGTGGATTGTTTGTAACTAGTGCAGAACTTTACTTCAACAAGAAGAGCACTAACATTCCTGTAAGAGTATATCTTACAAATACCGAAGTTGACAAACCAGCAAAGCATATCATTCCTGGTGCTGAGGCAACACTGTCTCCAAACACATTAATCCGTGCGTATGCAAATGGCACAACTACATTGACTGTTGGTGAAAACATTGTTGGTTCTCAGTCTGCATGTAGTGGACCTCTACTTAAAGTTCTTGACTCCACTAACATCGAAGTTACTGCTTCTGCTGATGGAAAAGTAATCGTTTCTAACGACCAAGTTTATACTCTTGTCTTATCCAATCACAATGGCAAAGAGTATATCCAAAATGAAGGACTTATCATTGATTCTATCACAGAATACAACAATAAGAACAATACAAATCTTGGTCTAACCATTGCCAAAGATGCTGGTAGAGTAACAGACTTGGAAGTTACTGCAACTGGTCAAAACTATGATTCTGCTTTCTTGACATTTGAAAGTCCACAACTTCCTGGTGGTAGTCAGGCAAGTGGCGCTGTAAACATCTCTGGAGGAAGAATCTATAACTCTTCTGTATCTCTAGGTGGATCTGGTTACACAGCACCCCCTGCAATCGTCATAAAGGGCGTTGGAACTGGCAATGGAGGTGCAGTTATCACCGCCAAGCTTACGATTGATACACCCGCTGTTAGAATGGGTGTAGCGGTTGACACAGAAGGCACAACCAACTCAACAATCCCAACTAAGTTTAAGTTTAAGAATCCTGTATATCTACAAAATGGTACTAAGTATGCATTGGTTGTAGAAACAGATTCCACAGAGTATCTACTCTGGGCATCTAGATTAGGCGAGACTGAGATTGTTACCAGTTCTCCTGTAACCACTCAACCTTTGCTTGGTTCTGTCTACAAGGCACAGAACACAGACAACTGGACAGAAGATCTGTTTGAAGATCTTAAGTTTAGACTAAATCGTGCAGAGTTTGACACGTCCAGAACTGCAAGTTTGAGAATTAGTAATGAAAATCCTGGATATGAGTATCTTGGCATGAATCCATTTGAGACTAGTGGAGTCTCAGATCAGAATGCAACATCACCACTGTTTAAACTCAATAATAAGATTGTCAAAGTATATCATAAGAACAATGGAATGGAAGACAGTGGAAAATCATATGTATTCTTCAAGGGTGCAGATGGAGTAGGCGGTGTTTCCAGCACACAGTTGAACACTGGTCTATTCAAGGTTTCTAACGTTGGTGTTGATAGTTACAACATTGAAAATGGCACAACTGCTTCTAGCAGTGTCAAAGGTGGAGGCGGCGCTGTTCTAGCAGTTTATAATAGAAAGTTTGAAAGATTGTTCCCACAAGTCAACTATCTTTCATTCAGCGATACTAGCATTGTTTCTACTGTAAAAACCACCAATGTAATTCCTGTAGATTCTGACACCCAGAACTATGTGTCTTACTCTCAGACCACTTATGAAAAGACTTTCTTGAATGAGATTCAATATTTCACAAACCAGAAAGTTCTTGCTTCTAGAATCAACCAAGTTCTAAACAACGTTGATCGTTCACTTGAGTATAAGATCGATTTTAGATCTGATGTTTCATATCTATCACCAGCAATTGACTTGTCATCTGCTGCTGTAATTACTTCTACAAATAGAATTGAGAAAGCTTCTGGTAAAGAAGACAGATATGGAAGAAGAGATGCTCGTTTAATCTTGAAGGATGTTTATTCATTCACGCTTGGTAACCTGAATGGACAGGATATTCTATCCAATCAAGAAGTTAGCATTGAAGCAACTGGTTCTGCAAATGCTGGATCTGCTGGATCTCAGGCAAAAGGAACTATTGCAAGAGTTGTCGAAGTTGGTGGAGACACAATTGTATACGTAAGAATTTCTACGGTCAATCCATTCTCCAAGAATGATCAACTATCAATCTCTGGAATCAATGGAACACCAGTTGTAAACTCAGATCCTGTCAGGGTTGAGTTTGGTGGAACGGGTGGACCTGCAATTCCTAACGTTGGCGCTACTGTAACTGCTAGAAATGTTGGATTTACTGATATCTTTACTGCTAAGATTGAAGGTAAAGTATCATTCTTTGATATCAAGAATCAAGAGATTACTGTTAAGAATGATAAAAAACCATATGGTTCCACTACATTCGATCAGACACTTTCTGAAGCGTCTATTGTTGAACCACCTGTTGCAAGAAGTGGAGAAGGTGTCGAAGATATCTTCCGTGTTGGTGATATTCTATCATACACTGGTCAGGAAGATGATGAATCTGCATACTGGGAGGTCCAAGAAATCGTCTACACGGATGGTATCGACTACTCACCAGAAATTAGATTCTCTAATAGTTCTTCAGTTGCTAAGTATGTAACTAAAGAAATTTCTATTGGTAACCCTGGTACTTCAATCAATGTTAAGTTGACTGCAAATGTCAAAGATATTGCAGATATTCAAGTTCTGTTTAGATACAAGGAATCTTCTAGTCAAGAATCCTTTGATGTTATTGAATATCAATACTTTAATGGAACTGGTCTACCAGACTTTGATATTGTTGCTACTGCTGAGAATACAATTTCAAGTATTACAGAGAAGCAAAGTTCTTATCAAGAACTAGAATACAGTGTATCAGATCTCCCAGAGTTCTCATCCTTTGGCATCAAGATTGTTATGAAGTCCGATAATCCAGCATTTGTACCTAAGATTCAAGATATGCGTGCCGTCGCTTCTTATTGATGGATTATATTAAAGTAAAGGATCACGATTCACTTGTTCGTGATCCTAAAACTGGTGCTATTGTTAATGCAAACCGTGGAGAATTCCTCAAACATGTTGAGGCGAGACGTAAGATGTCCCGCATCGAGACAGTTGTAGACGACATAAATAACTTGAAGGATGAACTATCTGAAATCAAAGCCTTACTGCGAGAGTTAATCAAAAATGCCAGCAATTAATGTCGCTAGAACAGATACCTTTGAGCAGCAAAGGGTAAAAATTAATGAAATCGGTACACAAATTTTTAATGTCACCGCAGGTGGCAGTGATCTTGCTACTGGTAATTTGAAATTGGGTGATGGAACCGTTGCCATTCCATCTCTGGCTTTTACTAACGAACCCGAGTTAGGTATAATTCGACCTACCAATAATACTATTCAATATGTTTCTGATGGTAAAAAATTATTAAACATTGCATCTTCGTCAACAACTTTCTTTAAAGATGTAATTTTACAAAAAAATGGACTGAGCACACAAGGAGTTTTCATTGTATCTGGCGGACAAAATTATGAAGGTGGTACGTACACCAATGTAGAAATTGTTGGTGGTACTGGTACTGGCGCATTATCTTCAATTACTGTTGAAAATTTTGGAGGATCAATTACCACTGATGGTGAAGGATACTTGCAAGGTAATTTCTCCAACGTCAATATGGTTGGTGGTTCTGGTGCTGGAACTACAGTAACATTTTCAGTAGATGGAATTGCTAATGGAACAGTTACTCCTGGATCTGGATACACTGATGGTGTATACAGTGGTGTAAATCTAATTGGTGGAAATGGAAATGGAGCTGTTGCCGAAATTGTAGTAATTACAGGTGCAGTTAATACAGTTTCTTTTTCCAACGAAGGTTCTGGATATCAAAATGGAGATATCTTGACTGCTAATACAGCGGATATTGGTGGAACTGGTAACGGATTTAATTATGAAATTACAACAAATCCAGGAATTATTGATGAATTAATATTCCAGATTAAAGAAGCGGGATATGTAGTTGGAGAAGTTCTTTCTTTACCAACAGGTGTTAGTGGTATCAGTGTAACTCTCCCAGGAGAGGTAAGTGGAGTATCAACTACATTAAACAATGCAAGTGCTCAGATTACTGTTGCTTCAACAACAGGTATTGTAGTTGGTATGTCTGTTACTCAAGATCCTGGAGATGTTGGTATTATTGATCCAACTGCTACTGTTCAAAGTATTGATAGTGCTACAGAATTAACTTTGACATCAGCACCTCTGGTTTCTGGTGCAGCTTCATTAACATTTACATCACCAAATCCTCAGCAACTAACAGTACCTAATAGTAACGTATTTAATCAGGGAGATATTCTTACTGTAACTTCTGGGACAGGTCAATTTGCAGCAAATACATCTGTAAGTATTATTATTGATGCAACTACAATCTTTCTATCAGAAATTCCAACATCTGCTGGTCCAGCAGTAATTTCAACATCTCCCCCATATGGTGTTGGATCTACTCCACTTCAATATACAATCGATGCAGTTGGAACTGTTGGTGAAGTTATTATTACTGATGCTGGAAATGGATATTCTGTTGGTGATAGTCTAACTGTAGATCCAACAAATTTACTTCAAACTATTACATATCAGGTTTCTTCTCAGACCACAGAAAGAGTAACATTTTCACCAGCAGTTCCAGCTGGAGTTTTCCAAGTAGGACAGCAAGTACAAAATCAACTTTCTACGGGAATTACTAGTGAAGTTTATGAAGTAGTTTTAAATGGCGGTAATATTGATTATATTATCATTGGTTCTTTAGGATTAAACCAATCAGATGTTCTAGAAGTATCTACAAACACATCTTTAAATGGTACTGTTGATGTTTCCGAACAAAAAAATAAGTATTTTATTGATCTTGATGATGGCAATGGAGCACTGTATAGACCAAGTTTAACTTTATATCCTGGAAATACTTATAGATTCAATTATCCAAGTGGTCATCCATTTGGATTTAGTAGAAGTAGAGATGGGAAATGGGATCCAGGAAATATTACAAACATCTCTGCAACTGTTGATGTCACTACAAAAACAGTAACTGTTTCATCAACTACAGGAATTCTTGAGGGAATGTTAGTTTCTGAAGTTGGAATTGGTGCTGGTGAGATTGAAACAGATACTGTAGTTGAATCTGTAGTAGATGCTACAACTATAACGCTTTCAAAATTACCAGTAAATCCTGGGTCTATGACTCTGGAATTTACTGGATCTGAATATACAGATGGTATTACAAGAGAGGGCAATTCAAACTATATTATCTTTAAAGTTAATGAGTCCACACCATCTACATTATATTACTATTGCTTCCTCCACCCAGATATGGCGGGAGAAGATGGTTTAGAGTCTACAGTTTCAATTGCAGCAAGCAATCCCAGATTAATTGGCAGTGGATTGTCTATTGGTGTGTCACAAGTTACAGTAGAAAATATTATTACTATTAACAATGATGCTGGTTCAATAACTTGTGTTGATTTGACATCTACAGGTGCAACCATTGATTCTGCAACTATAACATCATTACAATCAAGTTCTTTAACAGCTACAACTTTTAATGCTACTACTATAAGCGCATCTACATTAACAATTTCATCCCAAACTACAAACATTAGTGGAGATGTAAATGTTGGATCGACAATTACAGCAAATTCGGTTTCTGGTGAAATTACTACTAGTGGTATCTTAAGAACCAATGATAAACTAAATGTCAATAACATTGGATTCATTGAAGATAATGAATTTTATGTTACCAATGGAAATCTTGTACTAAGACCGCCAGCTTTAAATGTTGCTAAAATTGATTCTTCTACTGCATTAGTTATTCCTGCTGGTGCAACTGTAGATAGACCAACCACACTAGCGCAGAATGGTTCTATTAGATTTAACACTACTACAGAACAATATGAAGGATATAATGCAACAACGACTTCTTGGTCTTCTCTTGGAGGAGTAAGAGATATTGATGGAAATACTTATATCCTTGCAGAACTAACAACTGGAGCAAATGATAATACATTATGGTTCTATAACGATAATGCTAACACGTTAAAATTAACTCCAGAATTTTTAGATTTTAGAAATGTAAAGAAAATTTCTTCTGGTAAATTAGGACTCCCAGCATTCTCTGTATGGTCATCAAACACTCCCGTTTCAGTCGGTCAGTATTTGAAGTATAAAAATAATTTGTATGAGGTTACAGGAGCAGGAACAACAGCAACTTCGGGAAGTGAACCAACACACACTTCTGGAGTTGTAAATAATGGAACTGCACAATTAACTTGGTATTCTTCATCTGTATCTCCGTTAGAATTTACAGAGGTAGAAGAACTGAGAGTAGGACCAAATAAAGATTGTCCTTTGATTATTAGTCAAGAAACAAAAATTCTGGACAATGTAATTTCAACTCTTGTTCAAGATTTGGTATTGACTCCAAACTCTGGTAAGAAGGTAAGCATTGATGCTCCAACTTCTTTAGTAATTCCAGTTGGTAATACTAATCAAAGAGGTTCTGCTTCCCAGGGATCGATTAGATACAACACATCAATATCTCAGTTTGAAGGATACAGTGGATCTAACTGGTCTTCTCTGGGTGGAGTTAGAGACGTTGATGGAAACACATATATTATTCCAGAAACTGCACCAGCAGCAAATGAAAATATCCTGTATTTCTATAATAATAATGTAAATACTATTAAACTCAGTGGGACAGAGCTTGATTTCACAAATATTGATACCATTACAACTAGTGGCGGAAATTCATTAGCACTAAACACAGATATTCTTACCTTAGATAGTTCTGCTACAACCATTGATAATACTAGAGCAGATACTACGTTTATTAGCACTAGTAAGCAATACTTTGACTTAGGACTTTCAAGTGGATTAAATGTAGATCCAGTATTAAGACTTGATGATCAAGGTGATGTATACCTTAATACTGGATTTGGCACAGGAACTTTCAATGGAGTTAAAATTTTTGATGGTGACCTAAAAGATTTTGAATTAGCAGATTATGCTGTTGCTACAAAAACTTTTCAATTGACAAAAGGATCCACTAATAATTCTTCCGCAATTCTCTACAGTATTGCATCTGCTAAAGGTTGTGATGTTACTGTCATTTCTAAATCAAGTAGTGGTAAAAAATCTATGGCAAAGTATTCTGTCATTGATGATGGCACTGATATTTACTTTATAGAGATTGGATCGTTAAATACTTCTGCAGATGGATTTACCACAAGTTTTGATATTACTGCATTGAATGAAACTAGAATTAGTTTAACTCTTTCCGATGATCATTCCAATGGAGACGTGGTTTCGTTCACCCTAGTAACACAAACTATTAAGTAAAATGGCAAGTAATTTAAAACAATTTGATTCATTAGGTGGATTTTCTATTAACGAAACAGTCGTTGTAGATGAATCTAGAAATGCTAAGGATTTAAACACCATTGAATTAAAAAATAGATTCTTTAGTGATAGCAATAAAACTAATTATATTTTAAGAGGTAGCAACACTGCTACTTTATCAATTGATGATGTTGGAACTACTATTCCTCTCACCAATAGTACGATGAATTTTATTACTGGTCATTTTATTGGTGTAAATCCAAATGGAACTGTCTATTCAGGAAAAATTGAGAGCGCAGTAAATTGTAATGCTTCTGGATTAACAACTGTTCTTTCTAGTATGTTAACAATCATCAAACAAGATATTCCAGTAGGAGAATCTTGGACTATTAATACATTTACTGCTACCAATAGATTTAGTTATTCCACCATTAGAACAGGAACTACGCAACTTATTAAGTGGGCTGTATCTACTGAAGTAATTAGTATTGCCTGGTCTTGATGCTAAATATAACAGAGGATTTTAACGGCGGAGCTAGGTAGCACCATGAGTTTTCATATTAATTCCGATAAAGAAAAAATTAGAGGCGTAAACCCTAAACTTATCGGTGATAATGAAGCTACGATCAGGATCGGTACTGGTTCGGATGAACGAGAAGTTTTCCGAGCAGAAGTAGATTCCCTGAGTGGATTGCCAAGAATTGGTATCAATAGAACAGGTCAGCGAGTAGACACTATTATTGTTGTTACTGGAGGTTCTGGTTATAACTTATCAAATCCACCAATAGTTAATATTGATCCACCACCAGCTGGTGGTACTCAGGCGCTAGCAACAGCGTTTGTTGGTATTAACGGTCAAGTTTCAAATATTGCTGTTAATGATCCAGGTAGTGGATATACTACTGCTCCTAATGTTACATTTTCTGGAGGTGGCGGTGCTGGTGCTTCGGCAACCGCTACTCTAGATACTGTTGAATTTGAACTTGATATTAATGGTGCTATTAGAACTTCAACGTCTA
>Ga0209557_1000996_pt1 | contig 16132 bp, 13 predicted proteins | sample SaaInlV_120m_DNA_4_FD_184672 | JGI IMG/M metagenome (GOLD analysis project Ga0209557, IMG submission 184672) | Marine microbial communities from expanding oxygen minimum zones in the Saanich Inlet - Saanich Inlet SI074_LV_10m_DNA (SPAdes) (version 2) | ecosystem: Environmental > Aquatic > Marine... | reverse complement strand
GAAGTGCCCTCAATATTCGAGGTGCGCGGTGAGATATATATGCCGCTGGCTGGTTTTGAGCAGTACAACCGGAATGCTCTAAAAGAAGGTACTAAACCGCTTATTAACCCCAGAAATGCGGCCGCTGGAAGCTTGCGTCAACTAGACGCCAGCGTTACTGCTTCGCGACCTCTAGAGATGATGGCCTATAGCGTTGGTTATATGGAAGGAAGCTTCGAATACTCAAGTCACTGGGCGGTTCTCCAGCGGCTGGGCGAGCTGGGGTTTTTGATCAATCCGCTGATTGAAAAAGTGTCTGGTCCCGAAGGCTGTAGTCAGTACTACCAGAAATTAGCGGCAAGGCGCGATGGTCTTGAGTACGATATTGACGGCATTGTTTACAAGGTTAGCTCACTGGAATTGCAGGAGCATTTGGGCTTTGTATCAAGAGCGCCGCGCTGGGCTATTGCACGCAAATTTCCGGCCCAGGAAAAAAACACCATCTTGCTGAACGTAGACTTTCAAGTAGGTCGAACTGGTGCAATTACGCCCGTAGCTCGACTCGAGCCGGTATTTGTTGGCGGTGTGACTGTGAGCAATGCCACTTTGCACAATAGAGATGAGATCGCGCGACTGGACGTGCAAATTGGTGACGAAATTATCGTTCGTCGTGCCGGTGACGTGATTCCACAGGTCGTGGGGATCCGCAACAAAGCGGAAAACAGACAACCGATTTCATTCCCGGATAAATGCCCAGTATGTGCATCGGAGATTGAACAGATCGAGGGCGAAGCGGTAACTCGTTGCACAGGCGGTTTAGTCTGTTCTGCCCAACGTATTGAGGCGCTGAAACATTTTGCCTCGCGCAAAGCCATGGATATAGATGGACTGGGGGATAAGCTCATCGAGATGATGGTTCATCAGGACCCTCCGATGCTGCATTCGCCGGCGGATATTTACCAACTGCAAGCAGAACAGCTAGCCGGATTAGAGCGGATGGCGGAAAAATCTGCAGACAATCTGATTCAGGCGATCGAAAAATCCAAGAATACTCAGCTGGCCAAATTTATATATTCCTTGGGTATTCGGGAGGTGGGGGAAGCTACAGCTCTGGCCTTGGCAAATCATTTTGGCAAACTGGACGGATTGATCCAGGCTAGTATTGAAACGCTGTTGGACGTGCCGGACGTAGGGCCTATCGTAGCGGGGCATCTTCGCGGCTTTTTCGACAATCCAGATAATCTGGCAGTAATCGAGGAGCTGCAGCAGGCAGGTGTGAATTGGCCGGATATTGAGATGTCGACGGGGGATTTGCCATTGTCGGGAAATACCTACGTGCTGACCGGCAGCCTTGAACACTTCACTCGGGACGTTGCCGGGGCACAGTTGCAGGCCTTGGGTGCTAAGGTATCTGGATCAGTGTCGGCCAAAACCACGGCCTTGATTGCCGGTGCGAGCGCAGGGTCTAAACTCGCCAAGGCAGAAAAATTGGGCATCGAAGTTCTTTCTGAACAGGATTTACTGGCTTTGTTGGAGAAAAACTCACAATGATCAAATGGATACTTGTCACAGTTGTATCGAGCCTATTGCTTGCCGGCTGTGCCTTTGGCCCGCCGGATAACCCAGACGATATATGCGATATCTTCGACCAAAAATGGGGTTGGCACGGTGATGCAAGAGATGCCTCGCGCCGCTGGGGTGCCTCGATACCGGTGATGATGGCTATCATGTATCAGGAGTCCTCCTTTGTGGACGACGCCAGGCCGCCAAGAGTGCGGATATTCGGAATCCCCATGCCATGGCGTCAGAGCAGTTCCTATGGCTATTCTCAAGCCAAGGACGATACCTGGCGTTGGTACGAACAAAGTACGGGCCGCAATGGAGATCGAGATGATTTTGATGACGCCATCGACTTTATTGGCTGGTACAACATGAAGAGTGGCGAGTTGAGCGGTATTTCCCAATCAGATTCCTATTCTCTGTATCTGGCATACCATGAAGGTCACGGTGGATTTAACTCCGGCAGCTATCGCAGCAAAGACTGGTTGTTGGCAGTTGCTTCTCGAGTGCAGGCTCGAGCGAGCCGTTATGCTGGTCAATATCAGTATTGTGACTAACATGATTTACCTTACCTAAGATTAGTTAAGACTCAGGACTTCTTCTTTGATATTCCGTAGGTTTACGCGCAAACGACCCATCGCCACAAGTCTAATGGCCGGCGGTACTCTCGTAGTAATGGCTGTGGTGGGTTGGGGTGTTCCTACCGGTGACGTTTTGAACGCCGCCTGGTTAAGTTTTTTGATGGTGCTCCTGCTGGCTTTACCAGCGGCACTATTGGTATTGATTATTGTTCTGGTTCAACGATTTAGAGCCAGGCAATCCGAAAATGAAGAAGGGGAGTAAATTGAAATACCTGTCAAAACTCTATCTGTGTTTAGCTCTGTTACTGAGCTTGGCATCTGGCGCCGGTCAGGCCCAATATGCCGACAGCATCGACATCCCCTTTACCCGCTTTACTCTGGATAACGGACTGACTCTGCTGGTCCACGAAGACAATAAAGCGCCCATTGTGGCGGTGAATGTTTGGTATCACGTGGGTTCCAAAAATGAAGTGGAGGGCAAGACAGGCTTTGCCCATCTGTTTGAGCACCTGATGTTCTACGGGTCGGAGAACCACGATGAAGAGTGGTTTACCACTCTTGAAGAGATGGGCGGAACCGACAGAAACGGCACCACCTTCTTTGATCGCACCAATTATTTTCAGAATGTTCCAGTTTCTGCTCTCGATCGCATTCTGTGGCTGGAATCTGACCGCATGGGCCACTTGCTTGGCGCCATTACCGAGGAGAAGCTCGATGCCCAGCGTGGCGTTGTGCAGAACGAAAAGCGTCAAGGTGACAATCGACCCTATGGCGAATCCAGCTACGTGCAGCTTCGCGGATTATTTCCAGAGGGGCATCCGTATCGCTGGTCGACAATTGGATCCATTGACGACCTGAATGCGGCTTCTCTCGATGATGTGAAAACTTGGTTTGAAACCTACTACGGACCAGACAATGCCGTTTTGGTTTTGGCCGGAGACATTGATCCCGAGGAAGCTTTCGAAAGGGTGAATCACTATTTTGGTGATATTCCGCCAGGGCCTCCTGTAAGCCGCGCGGATGTCTGGATCGCCAAGCGTGAAGGATCCACTCGCGATGTTATGACCGACGACGTACCACAGGCGCGCATTGGTAAAGCCTGGAATACGCCGCAATTCGGTACAGCGGACAATATCTATTTGGATATTGCCGGCCAAATTCTGGCTGGTGGTAAAAATAGTCGCCTCTATAAAAGATTGGTATATGAAGACCAAATTGCCACCAATGTTTCCGGTGGACAGTTTGCTCTAGAAATTGCTGGCTTGTTTGAGTTGGAAGCCTATGCAAAGGCGGGTGTTGAACTCAGCGTTGTCGAGGCGGCCATGGTGGAAGAGCTTGAACGATTTCTCGAAGATGGCCCCACCCGTGATGAGTTAGAGCGCGTAAAGACCTCTTATTTCTCCGGAATGATTCGCGGCCTTGAGCGCATTGGCGGCTTTTCTGGGAAAGCACAACTACTGGCAACCTATGAGACCTATGCTGGTGATGCGGCAGCTTATAAAGATGATCTAGCGCTTTGGGAGTCTGCTACCACCCGAGAGATAAGAGACGCAGCTCGAACCTGGTTGTCCAGCGGTGACTACAATCTTGAGGTCCATCCACAATCCAGCTATCGTGCGGCGGAAACAGGCGCAGACAGATCCAGCCTGCCGGAGCTGGGAGAAGTGAGTGACCTAGACTTCCCAGATTTTGAAAGATTCGAGCTAGATAACGGTCTTCCAGTGCTCTTCGTTGAGCGTGGTGAATTGCCTTTGGTTGGGATGACGATGCGCTTTGACGCTGGGTATTCGGCAGACAAAGGCAGAATTCTGGGGACTGCCGGACTGACAGGTGCGATGCTCGATGAGGGAACCGAGAATTACGATGCGCTAGAGATTTCAGATTTGATTGAAAGACTTGGCGCCGGAATTGGCGCGGGGTCATCACTAGACAACACCTCGGTTAGTTTGACGGCTTTGGTTCCCAATCTGCGCGATTCGTTGGAGTTGTACGCAGAAATTATTCGCCAGCCAACCTTCCCTGAAGAAGACCTTGAACGGGTGAGGATTGCAGCCCTAGCTGGTATCGCACGGGAAAAGGCAGACCCGCTTCAATTGGCCCTTCGAAATTTGCCGCCGCTTCTCTACCCAGAAGGGCATCCCTATGGCATTCCTTTGACAGGGTCTGGGACCGAAGAGTCTGTGGCCAGTATTCAACGCCAGGATCTTGAGCGTTTCTACAATGAATGGATTCGGCCCGATAACGCCACTCTGGTGGTGGTGGGCTCGATGAGCAGAGAAGAGATACAACCAGAACTTGAACGTGCTTTTGGTGATTGGCGTGCCCCTGATGTCGCTCTAGGGCAAAAGGATCTCCCACTGGAAGGTTCCACCGCCGAAGCCGGGGTGATTTATTTGCTCGACAAGCCTGGTGCACCTCAGTCGATGATTATTGGCGGTCAATTAATGCCGCCTTCGGGCTGGAAAGATTCCCAATTGCTCGATATGGCAAACGATATTCTTGGAGGAGGGGGCTCAGCCCGGCTCAGCCAGAATTTACGTGAAGATAAAGGCTGGGCCTACGGCGCATACAGCTACCTACCCAATGCCAGAGGCCAGCGGCCGCTGGTTTACTACGCACCGGTGCAGTCAGATAAAACTCTCGAATCTCTGCAAGAAATTCTTACTGAAGTTGGCCAATATGTCGATTCCGCTCCGCCAACGGATGAAGAGCTCAATCGCAACAGAGAGAGCGCTTTGAGAAGTGTTCCAGGTCGATTTGAAACAGCGAACTCAGTGCGTGGTTATATCCTTAACCTTGTCACCTATGATCGTCCAATGGACTATTTTGAGACTTCACTGGAAACGCTTAGAAATATGGAAGTTGCAGAGATTTCTCAGATTGCCCAGGAGCAATATCGTCTTGAGGACTCTATCTGGCTAATTGTTGGCGATCTGGAGCAGATAGAGCAGCCCCTGAGAGATTCGGGAATTGGAGAGATTCGTATTCTGGAAGACTGATTTCTCCCAGGCTCTCCGAAAACTCATTTTTGAAATTCTTTTACCCCTTTTGTCTTGGCAAAAGGGGAGAAACCGCCTGCTCCATTCCGCCGGTCTTCGACTTCCCTGCGATGCTCGCTTCAATCCTGAGCTGCGCTAACTCAGCGTCTTTGGGACGCTTCAAACAATGCTCGCTCTTAACGGATTAAAACTGTGCTTCTCGGCGGCTACAAGTCGCGATAAAAACACTAATCCGCCAGTTCTCACCAAGGGACCCGTGAAAGTGCGTCCGAGCAGTAATCGAGTAGAGCACGACCCCAGAAAGATCACTCGTAGCGAGGGAAATCGAAGATCAAGCGATCGGGCGCTCTTTCTTTTGGTTCGTTTTCTTTAAGCGAGCAAAGAAAATGAACAATAACTTTCATCGACTGAACTCGGTCTTTCCGGTATTTTTATGTCTGAACTGATAGGTGCTTTAAAACCGGGGAGATCACTATGAGTATGGGAAACTGGATCGGAATAGCTGCGATAGTGTTTTTGACTGGCTATGTCGTCATGATCTACAACAACCTGGTCACCCTAAAGCATGCGGTTTCCAAGTATCTAGCCAATATCGATGTACTGTTAAAGCAGAGGCACGATGAACTGCCCAAGTTGGTGGATACCTGCAAGCGCTATATGGCTCATGAGCAGGACACTTTGAATCAAATCACTGAGGCTCGGAGCAAGGTTGCCGGAGCGCAGGCGTCGGGAGATATGGCCGCATTAGGAGTTGCTGAGACAGCCATGCGAGCTGGCCTAGGTAAGCTCTTTGCCGTTGTCGAAGACTACCCAGAACTGAAAGCAGATCAGAGCTTCCAGCATTTGCAGCAGCGTATTAGCGGTTTGGAAAACTCGATTTCTGATCGCCGCGAAATCTACAATGAATCTGTGAACAACAATAATGTTCGCATCGAACAATTTCCCGACGTCATCATTGCCAATTTCTTTGGCTTTAAAGCCTTTGACTTGCTTGAGTTCGAAGATCAGGAGTTGGCTGACGTTAGCGTCGGTGAGTTGTTTAGCTAACTCCTAATCAAACCGAGGCCAGACCCATATGGCTGAACTTTGGATTACCATCGCCTTTGTTGGCGCAGGCGCAGTTTTTTGTTTGTGGTTTTCGCTGCGTTCTTTTCACAAAGCTCGGGTCATCGAGGACACCCCTACGTCGAACATTTCTTCTGCCGCCCAAGGCTTTGTTGAGCTTGTTGGCAGTGCCAAGCCAGATCAGTCCTTACTCAAAGCACCTTTAACCAATACACCCTGTCTCTGGTACAAATTTCAGGTTGAACGCTACGAAACTAGCGGCAAGCGTTCTACCTGGAGGGTTGTTCGCTCAGGGACCAGCGAACGCAGTTTCTATTTAGAAGATGAAACTGGTGTTTGTCACGTCCACCCGGAAGGGGCGGATGTGAGCCCACATCTTAAGCAGGTATGGCGTGGTAATTCCGAGATTCCTCTGGCGAGCACAAGTCGAGCAGGCTCCAGTCTGTTTGTCAGCGGGGGACGTTACAGGTACACCGAATCACGCATTCATGAAGGCGAACTGCTCTATGGATTGGGGTTATTTCAGACCGTTCACGCACTGAGTTCTAGCCAGCAGGCGGAGAACCATAAAATTGAGCTCTTAGCCGAGTGGAAAAAAGACCATCAAAGCCTTTTGGAACGCTTCGATATGGATGGTGACGGCCAGATTGATATGGAAGAGTGGAATATGGCTCGTCAGGAAGCTGCTCGCCACGCCCAAAGCTATGTTTTGGAAAATTTCGATTCTGATCCCGCATATATTCTCTGCAAGCCTCCAGTGAGAAGTCAGCACTTTATTCTCTCTTGCAAGGATCCGAAAAAACTCGCCAAGCATTATCGCTGGAGGGGTATCGGCTTATTGGTTGTTTTTCTGACTTTAGTCGGTTTTCTTTATTCGCTGTTGTCTCAGGCGACTTGAGCGGATTTGCACTCAAGTAGGCGCAGGCTGAATCCATGGCTGTTCGATGACAGCCTATTCTTATAACTTTCATTTTGCTGTCATCCTCAGCAGATATTGTCGGCTTCGTAATCTCCCCCTAGCCTAGGCCAGTTGAAAGATTGGCTTACTGCTTGGCGTTATAACTCAGGCGCTTTTCTGGTTTCAAAGCTTCATGTTTTAAAGTTTGAAAAGGCCTCTTATTTGGATGAGCTGATGTATAAATTGATAGGTCTGTTGTTCCTAGTCTTATTTATTTCTGGTTGTAGTGGTATTGAAAATGTTCCCTATCTCACTGAAAAACGAGGCATCGCCGTCGCCGAGATTCAGGCGCTGGCAGAGACGACACCTGTACCGAGTAGTGACGATGCCGCTGACGACCCAGCGATTTGGGTAAATGCTAATAATCCTGAATTGAGCCGGGTTTTGGGTACTGACAAACAGTTCGGATTGATTGTTTACGATCTCGAGGGTAGGCAGTTACAGGCGCTGGCAGAAGGACGACTGAACAACGTTGATGTTCGACAAAACCTTTTAGTGGCGGGAGCGCGCTATGACCTCGCCGTGGCCAGCAGCCGAACCCACAATAGTCTGGACGTGTTTCTGATCAACCCTGATACCGGTGTAACGGAATTTGTTGATCGGCAACTTCTTGATCTGACCGAGCCCTATGGGACTTGCCTTTACAAAGGCGAGAATGATATCGCCTATGCCTTTGTAAACGACACAGATGGAAGGTATCAGCAGTGGCGGTTAGATTCTCTTCATCCACTGCGAATGACAGAGGTACGGGAGTTTCGAGTGCTTACACAACCGGAAGGCTGTGCAGCTGACGATTTCACTGGGGATCTTTTTGTAGGTGAGGAAAATGCCGCGCTCTGGCGTTTTTCGGCTCTGCCAGACGCAGGTGATTCCCGCAGCCTGATGGATCGCACTGGGGCAGGGGCATTGGTGGCAGACCTTGAAGGTATGGATATCTATCGAGTTAATGAAGAGCTGGCTTACCTAGTGACCTCTTCGCAGGGGGACTTTACCTATGCGGTATATGAGGCGCAGGGCAACTATCGCTATTTAGGTTCTTTCCGCATAGTCGATGATATTCTCGCTGGAGTAGACGGCAGTGAGGAGACGGATGGGCTTGCGCTCAGCAATCAATATCTGGGTGAAAATTACCCCAAAGGTATGTTGGTGGTGCAAGACGGATTTAACCTTAATCCTCGACAGGCGCAAAACTTCAAATATGTGTCTTGGCAAGCGATAGCTGAAGCCCTCAATTTGCAAAGCATCGAATAGCGATTCACAAAACTGTTTGGAAATTGACACAATGCTGAAGTCTAATGGTCATTCTGTTGCAACAGGGATTAATCAAACTCGTGGAGTTTTCATTAATAAACTTTCAAGGGTTTCTAAGATGATTTTTCGAAAGAACAAAAATTGGGTGCGGTTATTAACCATTGCTTTAGCAAGTAGTTTTGCCTCTGTGCAACTCGTGGCACAGGACGTGAATGAGATAGAGGAAACCGTGGTTGTCGGTAGCAGAGCCAGCCTGCAAAGCGCGCTGAATAAAATGCGCGATTCAGACAAGGCATCTGGCGTAGTTGATTCCGATGCAATAGGTACCTTCGCCGATATCAATGTTGCTGAATCATTGCGTCGAATCTCCGGCGTCATGGTCGAAAACGATCAGGGCGAAGGTCGCTACGTTAGCGTGCGCGGTATGAATACCGACCTAAATGCCATGACTATTAATGGCGTCAATACAGCTTCGCCCGAAGCCCGGCGCGGCGTCATGCTCGATGGTGTGCCATCCGATCTTCTGGAGACTATGACAGTCTACAAAACCCTTACTCCGGATCTGGATGCTGACACCATTGGTGGTGCCATTGATCTGGAAACGCTTTCTGCTTTCTCCAGAGATGGCTTCTTTGCTCGGCTCAATGCAGAGACAACAAGCAACAGCATTACTGAGGACTCAAACAACCCTAAGCTGTCTGCAACCCTAACCAATCGTTGGCAGTTAGATGGCGGCGAGCTGGGTGCGGCGTTGGTAATTAGTGATCAGAGCCGCCGCATCATTACCAATAACAATGAAAATGGTGGTTGGGGTGGCTCTGGCTCCAATTCTGTACCCAACGATGACTACGAAATGCGCTACTACGATCTCACTCGTGAGCGTCAGGGTGCGGTACTTAATCTAGATTATCGGACTGACTCAGGTAACAGCTACTACGCGCGAATGTTCCAGAGCGATTATGTAGATACCGAATGGCGGGCTAAGTGGGAAACTCGCGATATTCTCGAAGAAGATCCGACTATTAATGGTGATTTCTTCACCTATGAAGGTGATGCTGAAGTTGACTCTGAGGGAAAGAATCGAACAGAGACTCGCACCATAGAAACCTATCAAATAGGTGCTGAGATTGAGCTGAATAGTCGCAATCGTATGGAGTTTTCGATTTTCTCTTCTGAAGCCGAACAGGATGATTCAGATCTATTCGACGCTACTTTTAGAGGTGAGGCGGAAAATCAGGTTTTCACCTATGACAACAGCAACGCTCAACGTCCAGCCGTGGTTTTTTCTGATTATTTCTACAATCCGGACAATCTTATCCTCGACGCCTATGAAACAGAGTTTGCTGTCACTACAGACGAAAGCCTTGGTCTGACTTTTGACTTTGCGCACCTATATAGCAATAGCACGGTATTGGATTTTGGTTTTAAGTATCGCGAACGCGAAAAAGCCAATGCCTTCAATTTTTGCGCCTATTCTCCTGCCGATGACAATCCTTTGTCCGGCTTTAACTACACAAGTATCGATTCATATTTGGACAGCGTTCACGGCCCAACTCCTGCTTTTGATCAGGTTAAGGATCTCCGTGCTGAGTTGGATTACGCCAATCTGGTTGAACTAGCTGATGGTACAACCTGTCCCGATGCAAGTAGCTTTTTTGAGGTGGAGTTGGGTGATATGAATGAGGAATCCATCGGCGCAGACTGGCAGACAAATGAAGATGTGCTAGCTATGTATGCTATGGCGACTGCGATAAGCGGCCCAACCACTTGGATTTATGGCCTTCGCTACGAAGATACTTCTACTCAATATGGCGGAAAGGCTTGGGATGTTGAGACCGAAACCGTATCCATTATTGATGAGAGTAATGACTATGGCTTTCTAGCACCTTCGCTCAATATCAAACACGAATTGAGTGAAGACAAATTGTTACGCTTGGGTCTATATCGCTCGCTGGTTCGCCCTGGTTTCAACGAATCTCGTGCTGCTGCGATTATTGACACAGAAGACAATGCGATCGAGGCAGGTAATACCGAACTTGATGCTACCGAAGCCTGGAACTTTGACCTGAGTTATGAGTACTACATAGGTGGCGAGACCTTCTTAGGTTTGGGTGCGTTCTACAAGCAGCTGGATAACGCCATTGTCGAAATAGAAGCCACTGACGCCGAGTTTCGCGGTCAAACCTGGGACGAAGTCGTTACCTACGAAAACACGGACAGTGTTGATCTCTTGGGTATGGAAGTTTCATTCCAGACAGCTTGGGACAATGGTTTTGTGCTGGTAGCGAATTACACCCACACCGAGGGTGATATGGAGCTTCCGGCGGATTCCACCGCTGGTGAGCGATCCGTTCCTTTCTTCAAACAAACTGAGAGCGCTGCGAATATCTCAATTGGTTACGACAAGAATGGATGGGATGTGCGTCTGGCGGGTAATTATCGAGGTGAATACCTAGATGAGCTGGGCGGTGATGATCTGTCTGACAGATATACCGATGCGCACTTCCAGGTTGATTTGACGGCCCGCTACGAAATAACTGATTCACTCACCCTGACGGCAGAGGCGATCAACCTAAATGACGAGCCAGAATATTATTACTTTGGCAATTCAAGTCGTTTAAGTCAGTACGACGAGTACGGAACGACCTATGGAATTGGTTTTCGTTATACTTTTCAATAACCTGATTCAATAGCTGGATGAGTGCAGCTTAATAAAATCAAAGGCGCCGATTGGCGCCTTTTTTCTTTCACCCTGAAAAGGTCCTCGCTTAACCGAAGGCAACCAGTGCAGCAGTGACAGCAACATTGAGGGATTCAACTCCACGATTCATCGGAATACGAAGACGGTGGGAGGCCAGGTTTGTTGTGTCCGCAGAGACCCCCTCGGTCTCGTTGCCCAGTACATAGACAACTTGCTTTAGACTCGAGGCCGACTCGAAATCCAAATCTCCCTGGCTATCCAGAACACAGAGGTTAGTGCCTCGCTGGGAAAGTTGCTCTAGAGCCTCGGTGAGGTTTTCTGCCTGAATCAGGGGAGCGCGAAATACTGTGCCGGCACTAGCTTTAATCACGAGGGGCGATATTTTTGGTGAATTATTTCTACCAATTAACAGCCCGTCGCTGGGGCTTGCCGCCACCGAGCGAATAATCATGCCTAGATTTTGCGGATTTGTTATTCCGTCCAGGGCGATTAGCCTGAATTGATCAGGTAAGTCTTTCAGAAAATCAGCAAACTGTTTATGGCTAGGGCAGGTGACATCAAGAGCAACGCCCTGATCTTGCTTGGAATTTTTTGAAATTCTCGAAAGGGAAGCAGGATCGTGTTCGCGAATTTCAATATCGCGCTTGGTAGCCCAGCCCTTAATTTCATCAAGAACGTCTGCGGACCGATTTTTTCTCGATAGGTGCAGCTTTTGCGGCTTTAGGTCAGGGTCGCTAATGGCTTCGAGCACCGGATTTCTGCCGTAAATAGTGAGCATCTGGTCGAAATGCGCTTTTTTGTTGGTGTAGTTCTCAGAATCACTCATTTCGATTTTGCATAGTTAATGGTGCAGAAATTATAGGCCAAGCGAGGCTATCGAGAAGGAAATGTGAAAACTCGGTGCAATATCGCTTACTTTAGATCCATCTTGTGAACTTGAACTCCTGATTAGGTCAAATTTAGCAACAGGCATTTACCAGCAGGAAATCTGATGAACAGGAAATACAGATTCAATTTAATCGTTACTTCTATTCTAGGCTTGGGTTTAGCCGTGATGGCCCTGGACAGTTTTGCACAGGGGCCGAATCGGAATTCCGATCGCGGTCATCAGGAGCGCCAGGTACTGTCGAGCCGCATAAGCCACCCTGGCATAGGCCAGCGAGTGAGCGTGATACCAAATAGTCACCAAGTGGTTCGCGTGGGTCCTCAGAATTACCACTACTACAATGGCTCATTCTATCGCCGTGCTAATCAGGGAGGCTACGTTGTTGTAAGTGCGCCACTAAATGCTCGGGTAGGCAGTATTCCGCGTGGAGCTATAAGTTTTGGCATCGGTTCACGCCGATTCTACTACGCCAACTTCACCTATTACCTTTGGGACCAGGATCGACGAGATTACATTGTGGTAGAAGAACCAGAGGGCGCTGAGACAGAGGTCGTTTCTGCCAGCGAGTCCAGTGGTGAACTCTTTGTTTATCCATCGGAAGGTCAATCAGATGAGCAGCGAGACAAAGATCGATATGAATGTTATCTGTGGGCTTCTGATCAGACAGGTTTCGATCCAATCGAGTCAAATCAAAATGCCGAATTGGCCTCGAATTATCGTCGTGCAATGTCCGCTTGCCTTGTGGGACGCGGTTATACGGTGAATTAGGAGTGTGAATATGAAAAGCCAGCTTAAAACCGGGAACTACGCGAACCTTCTTTGCCTCGCATTGAGTCTTGCTCTTGGGACGGCAGCTTACTCTCAGGATCTCTATGTGTACCCAGCTGAGGGTCAAAGCGATGAACAACTGTCCTCTGATAGGTATGCCTGTCACCGTTGGGCGGCGGATGAAAGCGGATACGACCCATCATTACTAGGCGAAGAGGTGCCCGCCACTGTGCGGGTTCCCATTCCCGAAAATGAAGCCGAGGGCGCGACTGAAAAAGGTGCGCTGGTCGGCGCTGTAGCAGGAGCTGCTATTGGTTCGCAGGATGCTAATGCGGGTCAGGGAGCCGTAGTGGGGGCTATAATCGGTTCGATGATCGGCGGAGTTGCTGAGGAAGAAGGCCGTCGTGATGCGAGAAGTGAGGCCGAAGCGGAAGCCGCAGAAATTAGTCGGACTCGAGCAGAAAAGGCCTTAAGGCAAGCCAACTACCGACGCGCTCTAACTGCTTGTCTGGAAGGTCGAGGGTATACAGTTAAGTAAAACGGCAGCGAAGGAGAGCTCTAGCGAATCAATATATCTCAATTTAAGAGGAGAGGGGCGAAAGCCCCTTTTTTAGTGCGTCGAGTCAAAGCGAAATAGATGAATTTTTGGTATCTGAGCCGCACTATCTGTGGGGACAGCGTAGAATAAATCCTCGATGTATTAAAACCTTCCTAAATAATCACCCTCCTAGAATCCTATGCAAGAGTCCGTTGTAGACAAGAGTGAGTCTCTAATTACTGAAGTAGCCTCAGATATCGCCAACTTTTTTCGATTGGAGACTGCCGGCGGCATAGTTTTGATGGCGGCAGCTGTTCTTGCCATTTTAATGGCCAACTCGCCGCTCAATGTTTACTACACCTTGTTGATTTCGACTCCCGTTGAGATTCGAATTGGGTCTTTGGAGATTGCTAAGCCTCTGCTGCTCTGGATAAACGATGGCCTAATGGCCTTGTTTTTCTTTTTAGTAGGGTTGGAGCTCAAGCGCGAAGTCGTGGAGGGTGAACTTTCCAACCGAAAAAACATTGTTCTGCCCGGAATAGGCGCGATTGGTGGAATGCTCATTCCCGCCCTCATTTATGTGTGGTTTAACCTGAATGACCCCATTGCACTTCAGGGTTGGGCGATTCCAGCAGCAACGGATATTGCCTTTGCGCTCGGAATCCTAAGTTTGCTCGGTTCAAGGGTGCCCTTAAGTGCGAAGGTATTTCTCACTTCCTTGGCTATTTTTGACGATGTGGGCGCGATCTTGATTATCGCTTTCTTTTACACCTCTAATATCTCTCTGACTGCCTTGTTGATAGTTGCCCTTTGCATACCTCTTCTCGCTCTGTTCAATAAAAAGGGAGTGGAATCTCGCAGTGTCTATCTATTTGTTGGCCTAGTGATGTGGGTGGCGATGCTGAAATCAGGCGTACATGCCACTTTAACTGGCGTGATCTTGGCGTGTTTTATTCCAATTCGATCAAAGAGCGATGCAGGGTACTCTCCGTTAAAAAGCTTGGAGCATGACTTACACGCACTGGTTGCCTTCTTTGTCCTGCCGGTTTTTGCCTTTGCGAATGCTGGACTAAATCTTTCTGGAGTAGGTATTGAACAGCTGATGCATGGCGTGCCTGCTGGCATCGCCTTTGGACTATTCGTTGGCAAGCAAATCGGGATTTTTGGTCTTTGCTTTTTGGCAATTCGATTCGGGTTGTGCCGAATGCCACTGGGTATGAACTGGGGAGCTCTATACGGAACTGCATTGCTTTGCGGTGTCGGCTTCACCATGAGCCTGTTTATCGGAGGCCTCGCTTTTGAGGAGACTGGTGTGAACCTTGTTTTTGACGAGCGTCTGGGCATATTAGTTGGTTCTCTCTTGTCTGGAGTTGCTGGATATTTGGTGTTGAGAATTAGCCTCAAGCCCGAGGAAGCTACCAGTATTGCCTAATTGGAATGACGCAACTCACTACAAATCAAGTGCTCAATCAACTTAAGTCTGAACTGGAAAGGGCTTTGGAAGATGCTAGCCAGAGTGCGGCTACAGTGCAGCTGGATCAGAATGCCGTAGGGAGATTGTCTCGTATGGATGCTATGCAACAACAGAATATGGCATTGGCAAACCAACGGAGTATCTCAACGCGTTTAGCAAAAACGCATAAAGCGCTTGTCGCTCTTGAGGCGGGAGACTATGGATTTTGCGAAGAATGTGGCGAGGAAATAAATTCCGGCCGGCTCGAGTTATACCCCGAAACCGACCTTTGTCTTAGCTGTCAATCGAACAAAGAATAAGAGCAGAAGCGGCAGGCTCTTTAGGTCTCGTCGTCAACTGGGTTACTGAGAGTGCCTAGTCCATCAATAGAAACTGCTATACGATCGCCAGCCTTCATCCAAACAGGTGGCTTCCGAGCGTAACCCACGCCCGCTGGTGTTCCGGTTACGACCACGTCCCCCGGCTCAAGGGTCATGCATTCGCTAAGGATTCTAACAAGTGTCCGCACTGGAAATACCAGATCGTCGATGGACGCATCTTGCATTACTTCTCCATTGAGTTCGGTTTTAAGCCGAAGCCCCGCCAAGCCTTCGGGTAGCTCGTCAGAGGTAACTAACTCTGGCCCGAACGCTCCTGTAGCGTCAAAGTTCTTTCCGATGGTCCACTGTGATGAGAAGCGCTGATAGTCGCGCAAAGTTGCGTCATTAAATAGGCTGTAGCCGGCAATATAGTCCAACGCATTTTCTTCACTTGCGTGACGACAGGTTTTCCCCACCACAAATACAAACTCGCCTTCGTAATCGAGCTTGTCTGAGCACTTCGGTCTGATGATGGATTCCCCGTGCCCGAGCAGAGAAGTCTTGCCCCGGTAAAAAATTTCAGGATAGGAGGGCACTTCGGCGCCACCCTCTGCAGCGTGAGCCGCATAGTTCCGTCCGATACAGATGATCTTTCCGGGTTCGGGAATTAGCGGAATATACTCAATGTCTTCTACCGGAATAGTCTCACCCTGGTAGTTAGATGCTTTTCCCTCGACTTCTTTTAGAGCACGCTCTTCAAGCAACCCTCGAATACTCTGAGGCAGCTGCGGCGCAATTGCTGAGAGCGGGATGATCTGGTCGTCGCGGCGAACGCCTACCTGATCTTGGTGATCGTAGTTATAACTCACGAGTCTCATAATTAATCTTCCTGTCCGGCTTTGGCTACTGCATCAACCAGCACAAAGGCGATTAAACAGCTCTCTGATCCCTGATTGGACCATGCATGGTTAGTGCCTCTTTGAACGCAAACATCGCCCGCTTTCAATAGAACCTCTGAGTCGTCGAGAAGCATGACAATTTCACCGCTGAGTATTACGGCGTAATCAACTGAG
>Ga0209557_1000975_pt1 | contig 16295 bp, 12 predicted proteins | sample SaaInlV_120m_DNA_4_FD_184672 | JGI IMG/M metagenome (GOLD analysis project Ga0209557, IMG submission 184672) | Marine microbial communities from expanding oxygen minimum zones in the Saanich Inlet - Saanich Inlet SI074_LV_10m_DNA (SPAdes) (version 2) | ecosystem: Environmental > Aquatic > Marine... | reverse complement strand
GAAGTGGCCGAAGTGCGCGATGCACTGCACGGCGCCACGCCCTACAGCGTCGATGAATTGGCCTATGATTTTGCCAAAGGCGGCGGGCGCACGTACGTTGCCGCCGTCGCGCGCGAAACCTTGGTTGAGGCCCAACAGTTCGCGACAGAGCATGGTTTCAACCCCATCAGCTTTGCCGCCATACCCGAACCTTTTACCTATGTGGGTGAGGCTTTCTTTGGCGCAACCGGTGAAAATTCAGTAGAACGCGACGCGGAACCGGTCAACATTATCGGGCAATCGGATGTGGTTATGGCCGCCCCGATTGCAGAGGTCGCCGTCCAAGCCCCCGTGGATCCCCCAGCCGATGCGGATGCTGTCGACCCCATCGCAACGCCCGACTTAGAAGATACCCCAGGCGCTGAGGTCGAGCCCGAGGTTCAGCAGACGTTTGAGATGAACGAAGAACCGCGTGCCGATATCGCAGAAGACATCGAACCCGTCGCTGACATCGTTGAAGATATTCTTGAAGATAATGCACCCACTGCGCCCACAGAGGACACCGTGGAAGCGGAACTGACCCTCAATGGAGATGACGACCAGCCCGAAGCATTTATTGAAGACGTCGCAGCAGCCCCAACAGCTGACATCGTAGATGAACCCGCCCCTGCGGGCGAACCCGACATGGAAGATGAACAACAGGCCCCCGCGCCGATGTTTGCCTCACGCTTGCGCGCAGATCGCAATGAAGGCCGCCCAGCAGACAAACTGGCAGAGCCGCCAAAGCAGCCCCGCGCTGAACCAACCTTTGCGCGTCAAAACCCGCCGACCCTCGCGGTGCCGACAGATGCTGGTGATGCAAGTGTCCCCGCTGTTGGCGCGCTAAGCCGCGATGTCGAAATCACGCCTGCACCAAAGCTTTCGGCGCAAGCGCCCCTGGCCGATGTCGCCCCACCCATCACGGGTGAAGCCGCAACAGCGCTGCCACCCGAAGCCGCCGTCGCCGCAGCGTCGCTTACGGTTGAACCTGACGCAAAGGACGACGCGCCAGCCGAAGCTGAAGCGCGCAGTGCCGCCGCGACCGCGCTGGGTGCCGCATCCGCCGTTGGGGGCGCTGTGGGCGGGATGTTCGCCAGCCGCCGCATGGCACGCGCACAAGCAAAGACGGCTGATGTGGAAGCGCCAGCAGAACCCGCCAAAAAATCCGTATTCGGCGCGCGCAAACAACCCAAGCCAAAACCGGTCGTCGGTGGCAAACCCCGCTTTCTGGGGCTGATCCTTACGGCAATTTTACTGTTGTTCTTGCTCGCATTTGCAGCCTTCGCCGCGTTGTCCGAAGATGCCATTGCAGGTTGGTTCGGCTTTGTCGGGCAAGACACCCAAATCGCGGCAGACCCCGCATCGGTGCCGGAGGTGGCCGCCGCAGTTCCACCAGAAACGCAGGCGGCCGATGCATCTGATGTCTTAACTGTCCCGACTGCGCCTACCGGTGGACAAGTCCTTTCCCCCGAAGAAGCAACGCGCATCTATGCTGCCACCGGCGTGTGGCAAAGGGCCCCCCGAATTCCCGTAAATCCGCGCACGACGACGCTTGATGACATGATTTTGGGCATGGCCCCAGCTTCCGTGACACGCGTCCCCGCAAGCCCCCTCGCCTCAGCCAGCAGCATTTCGGGCGACGCTCTGATTGCCACGCCCATTGATCCGCCCGCCCCTGATGCTACGTTCAATTTTGGCGCTGATGGTTTGATCGTCGCGACCCCGCAAGGCACCGTGACGCCTGACGGCATTTTGATTATCGCAGGCGCGCCGCCGCTCAACCCACCGACCCGACCGGGCACCATCGCGCCCGAAGTCACCCCGCAAGACCAGATCGCGGCGGTCATCCCAGACGCGGCCACCCCCCTGACAGATGCGCCCGAAGGAGTGATTGTTATCGCGGGCCGCCCTGCCATTGAACCGCCAGTGCGCACAGGCACAACGCCACCGGCCCCCACGCCACAAGCCGCCGCCCTTGCAACAGGTCAGGCCCCACCTGTCGCAAGTGACGGTCTTGTCGTGCTGGCTGGATCACCGTCCATCCTGCCCCCTATTCGTCCAGGAACAGTTGCGCCGAGCGCGATACCCGCCGCCGTGATCCAAACACCCACGCCTAATATCGCTTCTGACGCGCCCGAAGGTCAGAACGTGATTGCAGGGCCGCCACCTATTCTTCCGCCCGTCCGCCCTGGCACCGTTGCTCCGCAAAATAACGCGGACCTCGACGCGGTGAGCACAGATATTGCAGCAGCCCTCAACACAGGTGCGGCGCAGACCCCTGATGCCAATACGCGCCGCCCATTGTTGCGCACCGCAAACGTGATCCAAGCGGCAGCCGCAGTGGCCAACGCCCCTGTCCTTGGTGCGCTGACAGCGTCCCAAGCGTCGGACTTTCGCCCGCGCACCCGCCCTGCCGGTCTGGCCCCTGCACCTGCACCAACACCTGATCCCGAACCCGCGCCCGCACCGCAAGATGCCGCCGAACCTGCGCCAACCGGCTTACAAATCTCGCCCGAGATCGCAGCCGCTGTACAAGCCGCCGCAAACCGCCCCAATCCAATCGTCAATCCAACCGCCTTGGCCGTACCAACCTCAAGCCGGCCGGATACGCGGCCCCGCAACATGGCCCGCATCGTCGCACGGGCCAATCAGGCGCAAGAACGCGCCGCCGCCCAAGTCGCATCTGTTGCGCCCCGCGCCGTCGCACCGTCAGGTCCAACGGGGGGGGCCGTTGCCCAAAACGCGACACTGGACAATGCAATCAACCTGCGCGACGTCAATCTGATCGGGATTTATGGCGGCAGCAGCGACCGCCGCGCACTGGTACGATTGGGCAATGGCCGCTACGTGCGTGTCACGGTCGGCGATCGCCTTGATGGAGGCCGCGTGACGGCCATTAGCGCGGGGGCCCTCAGCTACACCAAAAGTGGTCGCGCCCTCACGCTTGAGGTCGCGGGATAACCCTTGCGTTCTCGTGTCAACGCGCTGATTGATAAGGCATGCAAGAAGTACTCCTCCTCGCCACGCTCCTTCTTGGGGCTGCCGTTATTGCCGTGCCTTTGGCCGCGCGGTTGGGCTTTGGTTCGGTTCTCGGCTATCTGATCGCCGGGGTCGCAATCGGCCCGCTTTTAGGCGCTGAGGCCAGCGAACTTCAACATATTGCAGAACTTGGCGTCGTGATGATGCTGTTCCTGATCGGGCTTGAACTTGAACCCCGCGTGCTGTGGGGCATGCGTCATCGCCTGTTGGGCCTTGGCGGATTACAGGTATCGCTTACGACATTGACATTGATGAGCGGCTTCATGGCGCTTGGCCAGCCGTGGCAAGCGGCGCTGGCCATTGGCTGGATCTTTGCATTGTCTTCAACTGCCATCGTGTTGCAAACCTTGTCCGAAAAAGGGCTGATGCAAACCAGCGGTGGGCGCAACACGTTCTCGGTATTGCTGACACAAGACATCGCAGTGATCCCCATGCTCGCTCTCATTCCACTGCTTGCGGTGCGTTCGCCCGTGGTGGTGCAGCCCGATGGATCGATGGCGCGCGGGGCCGATGTAGCAGACGCTGCGGATCAATCCGTCAGCCTTGTGGCCGATTTGCCCGCTTGGGGGGTGACCCTTGTGACGATTGGCGCCGTCGCCGCTGTGATCCTCGTGGGAATCTTTCTGACGCGGCCCCTGTTTCGCTACATTCACCACGCCAAATTGCGCGAAATGTACACGGCGCTCGCGCTACTCATTGTTGTCTCCATTGCCGCCCTTATGGGCCTTGTCGGCCTGTCGGCGGCGCTCGGCACGTTCCTTGCAGGCGTGGTGCTGGCAAACTCGGAATTCCGCCATGAACTTGAATCCGACCTCCAACCTTTCAAAGGTCTACTGCTGGGATTGTTCTTTATCACTGTCGGCGCGGGTATTAACTTTGATGTCCTCGCCGCTGATCCTGTTCGCATCGTCGCGATCACTTTGGCGATGATGCTGACCAAAGGCGTGATCCTTTATGGTCTGGCACTGTTGTTCAAACTGGACACGCGGGCGCGCTGGCTGTTCACACTGGGCCTCGCGCAGGCGGGTGAATTCGGCTTTGTGCTGGTTGCGTTTTCCATGGACACCAATGTGCTTGGCGACAAACTGGCCGCCGAATTGCTGTTGGTGGTGGCCTTATCGATGATGATCACGCCCTTGCTGTTTATCGCTTATGACCAGCTGTCGCGCCGCATCACCAGCAAAAAGCCGGTCGAACAAGAAGACGAAATCGATGAAAAGGGCACGGTCATAATCGCTGGAGTTGGCCGCTTTGGCCAAGTCGTCAATCGCCTAGTGCAATCAAGCGGCTTTAGCACGGTGGTCCTCGACAGTGACCTCAAGACCGTTCAGTTGATGCGCACCTTCGGGTTCAAAGGCTTCTTTGGCGACCCGACCCGCCCCGACATCTTGCACGCCGCGGGCCTTGAGGAAGCCACCGTGCTTGTCGTCGCGGTCAACGACAAAGCATCCGCCGTAAAACTGGTCAAATATGCACGCAGCCAGCGTCCTGATCTTCACATTGTCGCCCGCGCCCGCGACCGCGTCCACGTCTATGAACTCTATGAAGCAGGCGCCAACGACATTGTGCGCGAAATGTTTGACAGCAGCTTGCGGGCTGGCCGCTATGTTCTCGAAAACCTCGGCCTTAGTGAATATGAAGCGTCGGAGGCCGAAATGTCGTTTTACCACCACGACCGCGCCACGCTGCGCGACCTCGCTGAGGTCTGGGATTCCAACATTGCGATCAAGGACAACACGGCCTACATTGAACGCGCCAAATCAGCCAACCGTGACCTTGAAACACGGCTGACCGAAACGCTGGACGAAGCAGAACGAAAATCCCTGCGCGCAGGTGGGCGACCCGCCAGCAAATCCGAAGATTAACCAGCGGCAACACCTGCTTCTGCGAACGTCGCCATATCGGAATGACACGCAACAGCCGCCCGAAGAACACCAATCGCTAGCGTGCCGCCCGACCCTTCACCAAGGCGCAGCCCCAGTGACAAGATCGGTTCTTTTCCCAAAGCATCCAGTAATTTGCGGTGCGCGCCCTCGGCGCTCAGATGGCCTGCAATGGCGTGATCCAACGCGCCTTCAACAGCCTTCTCAAGCGTCGCCGCCGCCGCCGAACAGATAAATCCATCCAAAATAACGGGGATACGATGCGCACGCGCAGCCGCAATTGCACCCGCCATCGCGGCCAGTTCACGCCCGCCCAAACACCGCAGCGCGTTTAGCGGGTCGGTAGTGTCATGCAAGGCCAACCCGCGCGCAACCACATCGGTTTTGCGCGCCAATCCGTCATCGTCAACACCCGTCCCGCGCCCCGTCCAATCCTGAGCAGTCCCCTCCAGTACGGCCGCCGCCACAGCAGCCGCAGATGTCGTGTTGCCAATGCCCATTTCGCCCACAACCAACAGATCGCTTTGCGGATCAACGGCGTTCCAACCAATGGTGAGCGCTAAAATAACCTCCCCCTCAGACATCGCAGGGGCGACCGTGAAATCCTGCGTCGGCATATCCAGATCAAGGGCGTGCACATTCAGCGTCGCCCCCACGGACTTCGCCAACTGATTGATCGCCGCACCGCCATGTTCAAAATTCGCGACCATCTGAACGGTCACTTCGGGCGGAAACGCGGATACACCCTGCGCGCACACCCCGTGATTGCCTGCAAAAATAATAACTTGCGGCGATGTGATGGTCGGGCGGTCGGTATCACGCCATCCCGCATACCAAATCGCGAGGTCTTCAAGACGCCCCAACGCACCGGGCGGTTTTGTCAACTGTGAATTGCGTTCTTTGGCGCCAGCAATTGATGCCATGTCAGGGCCGCCTTGGGCCTCCAGCGTTAGACGGAATTCGGAAAGTGTCGCGAAAGGAGCAGTCATATCAAAGGCCTCATTGCAAAGTGGTTAAGCAATCTCTACCCAAGACAGCGGGAAACACCAGACAGGAAACGGCGCAGCATTGGATAAGCACGACAAATCCCCAATCGTCAGCCTTGGCGACATCACGGCAGCGCTGGGATTGCTCAGCCGATTGCCTGTTCGCGTGGACACAAGCCACGCAACCGCGCGCGGCGCACAGGCGGCATGGGCCTACCCGATCGCGGGGCTGATCCTCGCCGCACTCGCCTGCGCCATCGCCCAAATTGCCCGAATGCTGGGTGTGCCTGCCCCGCTCACTGCGGGCCTCGCGCTCGCTTCATTGGTCATTATGACAGGTGCCATGCACGAAGACGGCCTTGCGGATTCCACGGACGGGCTTTGGGGAGGCTGGGACAAAGACCGACGCCTCGCCATTATGAAAGACAGCCACATTGGTGCATATGGCGTGATTGCATTGGTGCTCAGCCTCGGGTTGCGCTGGCACGCCATCACCATCGCCATTGATCACGGGATGCTTTGGCCCGCCCTCATCGCGACGTCCATGCTCAGCCGTGCCGCCATGGTGCCTCTCATGGCGCGCCTACCCCACGCGCGCGACACCGGCCTCAGCCACAGTGTTGGCCGCCCGACGCACACAACCGCGCACATCGCCGAAGCGATCGCAATCGTCGCAACACTCATCGCATTTCAATTTATCGGACTGTGGCTGATCGCCGCCGCCGTGCTGGCCGCGATCGCCTGCGCGCTTGTTGCAAAATCGAAAATCGGTGGTCAAACGGGCGACATCCTTGGCGCGACACAACAAGTCACCGACATCGCCATCCTTCTCACGATTGCGGCGATCCTGACCTAATACATCTTTGTGTTCTTAAATATCCCCGCCGGAGGCATCAGCCCTCACAGCGCAATACAGCCGCCAACCGATCTTGCGAAAACGCGCCAACAGATCGCGTGGCCCATCCGCCCTGAAACGACGTCACCATGACGTCCAACCAATCAGCGTCCGCCGTCACCATTTCTGGCCCGCCCCCGCACTCACGTACCCCACTGGAAATAAAATCCTCCCCGATGCGGTGGTTCGTCAAGCCGTCAAGTTCAGCGTCGAGAACAAGCTTTTCCCCGTCCCACTCAAAAATTCGCAATGTCTTAGCCAGATGCGGGCGGTCCACAAACGCGACTTCGATCCGCCCATCACCATCAAAATCCGCAGCACCAACAGGGGCCAGCCAGCGATTGGGTCGCCCGATATGCGGCGTTTCCGCGATCTTGCCGCTTTGGTCATAGACCGCCAATGATCCACCAAGCGCCATATCTGTCTCAATCACTACGACCTCAGGCAGACCGTCACCGGTGATGTCCCACAGCCGTGGTGTCGTGTCTTCAAACACATGGTCTTAGGGCAATGTAACACGGTACCGTGTGGAGTGGGCCCAGTCCTCGACCGCGATCACCAGCTCACCAAATTCGATCGCATCGCCAAGAATGGCGTGCCCTTACCGCCCCGTCGGGCTATCACATTCGGCGCCGACCATCGTATCCGCGCACGCGGCACCAGCCAGCCCCACGCACACTGCCAAAGACGCGCCGCGTGTGACACCGCGCAACCTACGCATTGCCAAACGCGGCGCCATCTTAAATCTGCTTTTCAGGCATCTGAACGACCAAACCGTCCAGCGCGTCGGTGACTTTCAATTGGCACGTCAAACGCGACCGCGCAGGATCAGGTTCATACGCGAAATCGAGCATGTCTTCCTCCATCGCGTCCTTTGCAGGGATCTTTTCGACCCATGCCGCATCCACATAAACGTGGCAGGTTGAACAGGCACAGGCCCCGCCGCAATCGGCCTCAATGCCGGGGATACCATTGTCGCGCGCGCCCTCCATAACGGTCAAACCGTTGGCGACCTCTACGATGTGTTCTTTGCCACCATGTTCAATATATATTATTTTTGCCATTGTTCCGGGCCTTTCCCTAAAATGCTGTTGGCAAATAGATAGGACGCCGCGCCGCGCCCTACCAGTCCTTTCATGCCCAAAAAGTGGCGGATACGACACCATTTGCCTTCAATTCTTGGGCATCGGCGTTGCGCGCTTTGTTGACGCAGCCACGTAGCGTACAAACTTGGCAAATACGGGCCGACAAGCGCCCGAGGATGAGCAGATGACGACCCATAAACCACGCCTGCCACGCACGATCGGGGCCAGCCTCGCGCTGGCGCATTTGGCAGGCTGTATGGACAGTTACGCCACCCGTGCCGACACAACACCTACCACTGATCCCATCGGTCCCCTTGCCACGCCAGCGATTGTGGATTCCGCGACAGGAACCTGTTTCGCGCGCGCCACAACCCCCGCAATTATTGAAACAGTGACCGAACAGGTGCTGGTGCAACCTGCAGTCATGCGCAGCGATGGCAGCGTCCAATCCCCCGCCGCCTTTCGCACCGTGACACGCCAACAGATCCTGCGCGAACGCCGCGAAGTTGAATTCGAAACACCCTGTGACATCGTTCTGACGCCGCAATTCAACGCCTCTGTGCAGCGTGCTTTACTGGCGCGTGGATATTACCGTGGTGCGATCAATGGCACGCTGGATCGACGCACGAGTGATGCGATTGAACGCTTGCAGACCGATCAGAATGATGTTCACACGGGCATACTGACGTTGAAAACGGCGCGCACTTTGGGTCTTGTGGCCCTGCCCCGCGACCAGCTTTAGACTTTAAATAGACGTCGAAACAAAAAGGGCGCCCCACTTGGGACGCCCTTTTTTCGTTATGTTTTCAAGATCACTCCAGACCGAGTGCTACAAACCGTGGTGCCCCGTCGCGACGCACAAGCAGGAGAAGGGATTTACGCCCAGCCTCTTGGGCTTCTTCAACGCGGGCTTCAAAATCGGCAATTCCAGTGATCTTTTTCTGGCCGGCCTCGGTGATTAGGTCACCCGCCAAAATGCCCTTTGTGTCCGCCTCGGATCCGTCTTCGACCTCAACCACGACCAGACCTGATCCTGCGTCAACGCCCAAGGATTCTTCCATGTCAGGCGCGATTTCGGACAACGTCATCCCAAGCATGTTGGTGGTGTCAGGTATGGCGTTGTAGGTGCCGCCATCCTCAGGGAACGCCGCAGCTTCCGCCGTTTCACGACGCCCCAGCACAACTGTCAGATCGATCATCTCACCGTTGCGCAGTGTTTCCACGGGAACTTCTTTGCCGACCGGGCTATTACCGACGATCTGCACCAGTTCACGGGTGTCCTCAATCGCAATCCCGTCAAACGTCAAGATGATGTCGCCTGCTTCCATGCCTGCGTCTTCCGCAGGGCCAGCAGGCACGTCCGTAACCATCGCACCGCGCGCCTCGGACAGACCGTCAATCGCATCGATCATATCAACTGTGACATCCTGAATGCGAACGCCAAGCCAGCCACGGCGGGTTTCGCCAAATTCCTGCAACTGGTCGACAACATTCGTCACGACCGAAGAACTCATCGCAAAACCGATACCAATTGATCCGCCATTGGGCGACAAAATTGCAGTGTTCACGCCGATAACGTCACCATCCATGTTGAACAATGGTCCACCCGAATTGCCGCGGTTGATCGCGGCATCTGTCTGAATGTAATCGTCATAGGTGCCCTGCAACGATCGGTTGCGCGCAGATACGATACCCGCCGACACAGAAAACCCCTGCCCGAGAGGATTGCCCATCGCCATGACCCAATCGCCAACACGCGCACCAAGACCGTCGCTGTCGCCAAATTCGACGAACTGCAAAGGCTGGTCGTAATCTACCTTCAGCACGGCAATATCTGTGTTGGGATCGGTTCCGATCAACTCAGCGGGCAACAGTTCACTTGGCTGACCGTCGCCTGGGAAAAATTCGATCTCAATCTCGTCAGCATCTTCAATCACGTGGTTGTTGGTGACGATGTAACCGTCCGCAGAAATCACAAAGCCGGACCCAAGCGCACTTGAACGACGTTCGCCGCCGGGGTCATTGTTAAAGAAATCCTCAAACGGCGATCCTTCTGGAACGACGCCCTGATCGCCTGTGCGTCCTGCAATCAATGTGCTTGTCGTGATGTTCACCACAGACGGGCTGACCATTTCGGCAAGCTCTGCAAAGGTTGCGGGGCGTTCTTGCGCATCTACAGGTACGACGGTCGCCACGGCCAACGCCATCCCCGTCAACAACGCAGCGAGCCATTTTTGGCGGCTGTCAAATTGGGGCGCGACCTTTGCGGCGGCGCGCGCTTGGTGCTTTTGGCGCATCTTGTTCACGTGGCATCTCCTAAACGGGTAACTTTAGACGCAGTGTGCGCCGTTACAGATGAATGTAGGGTTGATATGGTCCAGCGCAACGCCAAACACGGTCTCGTCACTCAGCCGTGAGAATTTTTCCGACACAGACGGCCTGACCCAGCACGCCGAGAGATGCGGCCAGCCAGACCAATGCCACGCCAAGGGCAAGTGCCGCGAGCCCGATCATGCGGCGTTGTTCCAAGGTGAGCGCGCGCAAAGCCGCTAACATATCCTCAACAAGCGAAGGGGCCAGTGCGTACACCAGCCCCTCAACAATCAACACCAATCCTATTGCTAGAATTGCTATTCCCATACTAGCGATCCGGCGTGGTCGTGCCGTTTTCGTTGCGTAGGTAGTTAAAGAATTCGTGATCCGGACTCAGCACCAAGCGGGCGTTGCCTTGACCAATCGCAATTCCATACGCCTCAAGTGAGCGGTAGAACTGGAAGAATTCAGCGTCCTGCCCGTAGGCCTGCGCAAAGATGTTGTTACGTAGCGCGTCTGCTTCACCTTCAATAATACGGGCCTCGCGGCTCGCCTCGGACACAAGCTCAACAACCGTACGATCCGCTTGCGCTTCGATCCGTTGGGCGGCTTCACGACCACGCGCACGTTCGTCTTCTGCCTCACGGGCACGTTCAGCCACCATTCGCTGGAACGTCGCATTCAGGTTTTCAGACGGCAAGTCGGTCCGCTTCAGACGCACGTCAATGATCGTCACACCCAGCGCATTCGCCTCAGAGATGGCCGCGTTGCGAATGCGCAGCATCAGCGCCGCACGGTCCGTGGACAGAATGTCGTTTGAGGACACGGAACCCAGAACTTCGCGGGTTTCTGAACGCAAGATACTGTCAAGACGACGCGCAGCGGTTTCTTCACCACCCGTACCGACAGCCTGACGGAACCGTTCCACATCGGTGATCCGGTAGCGCGCGAAGGCGTCCACGATCAAACGACGATCATCCAGCGGCGTGACCTCAAGGGGGTCAACATCCAGCGCCAGAATACGATCATCATAAAAAACGACCTCTTGCACCAGCGGGATTTTAAACCCTATACCGGGGTCTTCTTTTACCGAAACGATTTGACCGAATTGCAGCACAAGCGCCTTTTGGCGTTCGTCCACGATGAAGATCGATGACAGGATTGCGGCAACCGCGATCACAATAACGGGAAGGATATAAGTAGAACGGTTCATTAGTTTGATCCTCCGTCAGTCGTTGGTCGGCGCACTTGATCAAGCGGCAGATACGGCACGACGCCGCCGCCCCCCTGACCATTGTCATCAAGCAAGATAATGTCGGTCGCCCCGAATACGGCTTCCACAGTTTCGAGGTACAGACGCTGACGTGTCACTTCGGGGGCCAGTTGGTATTCGCCAAGAACGGCCAGGAAACGGCTCGCCTCACCTTGGGCTTCGTTGACCACACGGGCACGGTAACCCTCGGCCTGTTCCAGAACACGCGCCGCGTCACCACGGGCTTGCGCGAGAACACGGTTGGCGTAAGCATCCGCGAGGTTTTGCAAACGGTCACGTTCTTGTTCCGCATCTTGTACGTCGCGGAACGCCGAAAGTGGCGATGTCTGCGTGGTGTTGCCATCAAGGTCTTCCACCGCGATCACCTGACTTGGCGGGTTAACCGCCTGAAGGTTCACACGAATGATGTTCACGCCGGAATCGTAGCTGTCCAGCGTGCGCTGCACCTGTTCGGCCACACCATCCGCAATCGCACCACGATCCCGGTTCAGGATCGGCGCAAGTTCGGATTGCGCGATAATTTCACGCATGGAGGATTCAGCAACTGCCGCAATCGTTGTTTCCGGATCGGCAAGGTTGAACAGAAAGCGGTCGGGTTCTGTGATGTTCCAAACAACTTGGAAATCGATGTCGACGATGTTTTCGTCACCCGTCAACATCAAACCCGCATCTGCTGCGTTGCCGCGACCCACACCGATTTCGATTGTTTGTTCCTGCGTCACGTTCACGACTTCGGCTGTGACAAACGGCCACGGCGCAAAGTTCAGACCGGGTTCGCCAATCGCGTAGGAGGCGCCCAAAAACAGCTCAACCGATTTTTGTTCGGGACGCACGGTGTAAAAGCTCGAAAAGGCCCAAACGGCTACAGCCGCCAGCGCACCAAGACCGACCATGCCGCGCGTGATCTGGGGGCCACCTGCCCCGCCAGCACCGCCGCCGCCATCCGATTTGCGGCCATCACCACCACCGATCAGCACACGAAGCTGATCCTTGGTCTTGTTGATTATTTCATCAAATTCAGGGATTTGCGGATCATTATTCGGACGGCGTCCGCCATTGCGATCGCCATTTCCATTCGGGCGAAAACGGTCGTCGTCATCGTCGCCATCATTTCCTCCGCCCCCCCAGGGGCCGCCATTATTTCCAGCCATTAAGCCTGTCTTCCCTAATTTATCGCCCCGCGAGGGGGCCATTATCGTCTAGTTCTATAAGTGTGCTTTACGCAGCGAAATTCAACCCGCCATTCAAGCCGTTCTTACGGGGTCGCGCATTGTCACCAATTCTTCGGAAATTGTCGGATGCACAGCACAGGTTTGATCGAACTGTTCTTTGTTTGCACCCATCTTGATAGCGATGCCCGCAAGCTGGATCATTTCACCCGCATGTGGGCTGACAATATGACACCCCAGAACCTTGCGCGTGGCTTGGGACACCACCAATTTCATCAACACGCGATCAGGCCGGCCCGCAAAAGATGTTTGCATGGGGCGGAACGATGTGGCGTAGATTTCAATCGGTTCTTTTTCGCGCGCGTCTTCCTCGCTCAGGCCAACGGTCCCCATTTCAGGCTGGGTGAAAATCGCGGACGGGATCAGGTCGTGATCTACCTTGGTCGGATTGCCCTTAAAGACAGTCTCAACAAAGGCCATGCCCTCGCGGATCGCCACGGGCGTCAGCTGCACACGGTTGGTCACGTCACCAATGGCATAGATGCTGGGCACTTTGGTCTGGCTGTAGTCATCCACGATAACCTCATTGCGCCGACCGGTGTCAACGCCAACCGCGTCCAAGCCCAGCCCATCGGTGTTCGGCGTGCGACCTGTCGCAAACATCACCTGATCAAACATCGCTTCTGACCCGTTGGTGCATTTTACCCAAATACCGCCGTCCCTCTTTTCCAGTTCAAGAATGTTGGTGCCAAGATGCAGGCCAACGCCCTTTTCAATCATCATTTCAGACACAAGCCCGCGGGCTTCATCGTCAAATCCGCGCAGAATTTGCGCACCACGATAAAACTGCGTCACTTCAACACCCAACCCGTTGAGGATACAGGCAAATTCAGACGCAATGTACCCACCGCCCACGATCAAGATTTTCTTGGGCAGCTCAGGCAGATTGAAAATATCGTTGGACGTGATGCCAAGGTCCGCGTTCTTCATATCAGGCAAAACAGGCCGCCCGCCCGTCGCCACCAAAATATGTTTGGCGCTAAAGGTCTTGCCATCCGCCAGCGTTACGTCGTGGGGTCCTGAAACGGTGGCGCGGCTGTCGTGGATTGTAACGTCCGACCCGGCCAGCATCTTACGATAGATCGCTTCCAAGCGGTCGAGTTCGGCATGCATGCGGCCCTGAAACACCGACCAATCAAACGCGCCATCCTTCACATCCCAGCCATGGGCGCGCGCGTCTGCGAACATTTCTTGGTATTCGGACGCAAACACCATCAGCTTTTTGGGAACACAGCCACGGATCACACAGGTTCCGCCCATCCGGAATTCTTCAGCAAGCCCGACCTTCGCCCCTGTCGCTGATGCAACCCGCGCCGCACGCACACCACCAGACCCGCCACCGATCACAAACAGATCATAATCAAAATCGGACATAGCGGCGGCCTTTCAAACATGGGGATTATTTCGGCTATGGATAGATCACAGCCCTGCCCCATTGACCAGTCACAGAGGCGTGCAAGTTTATGCGGCCCAAACCACAAAATTTTGTATAAAATCGACTATTACGGTCGGGGCTGATGTGAAAACCGTTCAGTCGCCGAAAATTTGCCGCGTGATCTAGTCAGAAAGGTCCGCAAACAGGTTTTCAGTTTCAACAAAATCGTGGCGATTTTCTTCGACCGATCCTTCATTGATATCGCGCGTCTCGACACGTCCGTCGCCATAACCGATGACGACGATATCACAAATATCAATGAACAACCCGTTCTCAACAACGCCTGGTATCTGGTTGATAACAAGCGACATTTTCCGCGCATTACCGATCCGGTTCAGATGCATATCAAGGATGTGATTACCCTCATCCGTGTAAAACGGAGCATCGCCGTTCATGCGCAGGGTCACCTTGCGGCCCAAAACATCCATACCGATCAGCGTTTCTTCCAAAAGCGTCTTAGTCGTCTGCCAACCAAAGGGCACCACCTCGATCGGGAGGGGGAAATTTCCAAGTGTTTCCACGCTCTTGGCGGCGTCCGCGATGACGATCATCTGGTCGCTTACCGTGGCGACAATCTTTTCTTGCAACAGCGACCCGCCGCCGCCTTTGATCAAATTCAGGTTGCCATCAAATTCATCCGCGCCGTCAATCGTCAGGTCCAACCACTTCGCTTCGTCCAGTGAAATGACCTCAATCCCGACGTCACGCGCAAGGGCTGCGGTGCGTGAAGACGTGGGGATGCCTTTGATTTTCAACCCTTCTTTTTCAACCATCTCCCCGAGGCATTTGACCAGCCAAGCAGCTGTCGATCCCGTACCAAGGCCAACTTTCATGCCGTCTTCGACATATTGCGTCGCCTGTTTGGCGGCTACGAATTTGGCTTTGTCGATGGGGGACAGTTGAGTCGCCATGGGAGTGCTCCTGCGGTGAATCGTTGGACCTCTTATAGAACGCCCACCCCCAACCTGCGACCCCTGCGTTAACATTCGCTGAACAGACCCCGCAAACGCACCCGCTTGCGTCGTTTTGGGCCGTGACAGTGTGGAGAAGTGTCGTAGGATCGTGATGAATTCAGCATAGGTCAGCGCAATGTTTCTTTCCGTCTTCGACATGTTCAAAGTGGGTATTGGTCCGTCGTCGTCCCACACAATCGGGCCGATGGTTGCTGCGGCACGGTTTCTGGATCACCTGCGCGCACAACCCTTCAAAGTCGCTGGGTTACGCGCATCCTTGCATGGATCTTTGGCGTTCACAGGTGTTGGCCATTCAACGGATCGCGCCACTGTTCTTGGCCTCGCGGGATTTCGCGCAGATGATTATGATCGTGAAAAAGCGGACGCCGAAATGGCACGCATTGAGGCCGAGGGCTTTGTGACCCCTGATGGTCTGGGCCAGTTGGACTTCACGCCTAAGGATCACCTTGAATTCGACTATGGCCCTGCATTGCCAGGCCATGCCAACGGGATGATCCTGAAAGGCTGCGACGCGCAGGGCGATGTCGTCACGCAGGTGACCTATTATTCCATCGGTGGTGGCTTTGTTCTGACCGAAGCCGAACTTGCCGCAGGGGCCGACAAAGAAGACGGCGCGCCTGTCCCATTCCCGTTCAAAAGCGCTGTAGAAATGCTTGATATGGCAGCAGAAAGCAGGCTGAGCATTGCTGCCATGAAGCGCGAAAACGAACTCAGCCGCATCACTGCTGCGGACCTCGACACGGGGATTTCACGGCTGTGGGACGTCATGAACACTTGCATTGATCGTGGGCTGGTCACCGACGGCATTCTCCCCGGTGGATTGAACGTGAAACGCCGCGCAAAAGGTATCCACGATGCCCTTCAGGCCGAGGCTGGCGTCAACTTGAGCGCGCCGCATACGATCAATGATTGGATGTCGACCTACGCGATGGCCGTGAACGAAGAAAACGCCGCTGGTGGGCAGGTCGTGACCGCGCCAACAAACGGTGCCGCGGGCGTCGTGCCTGCCACGATCCGCTATTACATGGATCATGTGCCGAATGCGTCGGCGTCCAAAATCCCAGAGTTCCTCCTGACGGCGGCGGCGATTGGCGGCTTGGTGAAATTCAATGCCTCAATCTCGGGCGCGGAAGCGGGTTGTCAGGCAGAAGTCGGATCAGCCGCA
>Ga0209557_1000974_pt1 | contig 16314 bp, 13 predicted proteins | sample SaaInlV_120m_DNA_4_FD_184672 | JGI IMG/M metagenome (GOLD analysis project Ga0209557, IMG submission 184672) | Marine microbial communities from expanding oxygen minimum zones in the Saanich Inlet - Saanich Inlet SI074_LV_10m_DNA (SPAdes) (version 2) | ecosystem: Environmental > Aquatic > Marine... | reverse complement strand
CAAAGAAAGGTTGCTGATTTGACTCATGTGGTAAAAAATGATTGGAAGTTTAACAAAGATAGATTAAAGTCTGAACTGTATCGTATATTAGAGTATAACAATGTTAACGAACAAAGAGATGGTGGATTACATGGTATTGCATTATATAGTCAAGACGGTTCTTTGCAAAGCGGATTCAATTTTAATGTAGAAATACAATATCCGCGATATGATGAACAAGATATGACAGATCCTGATCCGAAAGTATATTTTAATTTAGACTATGCTAGGCAACATAAAATTTATCACATGTTAGACTATAGTATAGAAACAAGTGCATGTACTGGATATTTTAAAGAAATCTTAGATTTTCTACATGAAAAAAATATGAATCCTAGAAGAGCAAGACTATCATATATTCATCCAAGTGGAGAAATTAAAAAGCATACTGATGGTAACTTTTATAGATTCCATATTCCTATTATAACAGATGCAGGCACTGATTTTATTCATGGGAAAGAAAGTTACATACTTGAAGAGGGAAATAGTTATCTTGCATATGTACATCCATACCACAATGTTTTAAATAGAAGTAATACTGATAGATGGCATTTTGTAGCAGACGTTTGGGACTTAGATGGTAACTTTAGTATTGGCAAATATACACAAGAAGAATATGAACAAGAACTTGAAAACGCAACACTTTGGAGAGATTATGTTAACAGTGACCGTGAAACTCCAAATAGAATACTAGTAGGAGAAAAGAACTAATGCAAATGAATTTTGTCGAACTTAACGATCTTCCTGTATATGATTTGCATACAGAGTTTTTAAAACTACTCAACGAAAAAAAGATTTGGTGGTATAAAAATGACAAAGATCAAATTTGTTTAAATGCAACCAAAGACGATCCGTCAAATTGCCTAACAGGAAGAGGAAGTTTATTTTTAGATTGGGACAACTCTTACACAACTGAACACGGAAAAATTATAGTACCTCGTAGAGAAGTTCCTTTGAAAGATGATAGTTTTGAAGTACTTTGTACAGGATTTAAAGATTCATTGTTCGAAGATGTATACAATAGTATAACTAAAAAATACAAAGTTGGTAGAATACGAATAATGAATTCTAGACCAAAGACTTGTTTAACATGGCATAACGATAACACTCCAAGATTACATTATCCAATAAAAACACAAGACGGGTGTTATATGGTAATCGAAAACGAAAGTAAACATCTAAAGCAAAATCAATGGTATTGGACAAATACAGTTGTTCCTCATACTGCATTTAACGGTAGTACGGATGAAAGATTACATTTAGTAGTTACAATATTAGGTGATAGATGAAATACGCAATAACAGGACATACATCGGGTATAGGAAAAGCTATATCTGAATCAGTTGTAAACTTTATTGGATTTAGTAAAAGTACTAGCTATGACATTAATAACCGTATTGACAGAAAACGTATTATTAAACAATGCAATGACGTTGATGTTTTTATAAACAATGCACATGATGGGTTTGGACAAACTTATATGTTATTAGATTTGTTCCATGCATTTAAATATACTAACAAAACAATAATTAATGTTGGTAGTAATGTAGCAGAAGATGAAACTATATTAAAAAACTACGAACATTTACTAGAATACCAAATACAAAAAAAATCATTACGTGTATTGCACAATGATCTGATTAATCTGGACACAACCTTAAATTTAAAATATACTCATTTTGGATATGTAGGAACTGAACGCATATTACAAAAGTATCCTAATATATCCACTACAGAGTATATCACAGTAGAAAATGCAGTTAGTATAATATTATCATAAATAAATTGAGGAGAAGAGAATTAATGCAAATGGATGCTGTGCAATATAACGTAGACTTTAACACAATGAGTGACTCAGAAATTAGAGATTGGGGTAAAAACATTGTAAAAGATAATGTAGTACTCGTTAGAAATCAAAATCTAGATGAATCTGGTATACTAAGAGTATGTGAATTAATTGGCAATGTACTTAAACCAAATCAATTTTTTATGCACCCAGATTATCCTGGTTTGTTTAGAGTAACAAACGAACGCAAAGATGGCGACAAGATTGGTATCTTTGCAGACAAAGAATTAGACTGGCATAGTAATGGCAATGGCAGGAAAAGTGGTAAAGAATGCTGTGTGGCTCTTTACTGTGTCAGACCAGGCGAAAATAGTGTAACTAGTTTTTGTGACACAAGACAAGCATACAAAGATTTATGTGATGAAGATAAAAATTTCTATAAGCAAATAGATTGTACATTTAAATTTGAAAATGGAACATTCTATGACTTAGACAAAGACGATAAAGAACTTAAAATGTTTCAAGGCGCCACAAGAGATTTTAAATATGGTGTAACAAAGCCTTTGGTATATACGCATCCATACGATGGTGACGAAGGATTATATTTTACATTTCATTATATTAGAGAGATGTGGTTAAGAGACAAACCAGAAGAGAAGTTGGATAAAGAACTTATTATTGACAAACTACTGGCACATATTTTCCAAGACAAATATATTTGGCACCATGACGATTGGCAGCCTGGCGATTTTATTTTTATGGATCAGTTTCATAGTATTCATAAACGTAATGCAGTAGAAGGTGATCGTTATTTGTATAGATTAAGTTTTGATTATGAACATTGTTATGGAGGAATAAAGTGAACGAACTAAGATATAGATATGAGGATAGGTTTGCTGAAACCAAAGGTTATGATGGATTTTTAGCAGACCAAGACGAACTCAATAACTTCTTTGACCAAAAAATTAAAGACAAATTTGGCGATCACGGTACGGTAGGAATGGATAGCACCAAGCAAAAAATTTACAATGTCTGCTATGACTGTAACATTCAAATTTGGAATGAAATATTTCAAAGGATTACAAACATTGCAAATAACTGCGGTGTAACATTGAATTGGGATGAAATTAAACACTGTATGCGTTTTACATTTATTTGGATGCCTCCTGGCGGTAATTTAGAGCCGCATACTGCACATCACTTTAGAGCACTAAGTGCATTCAATACCCCATTGCGCGGCAAAACAGAAATAAGTTTTTATGAACATTTGGAACAAGAAGACGGAACGCATAATGTCGGTGAAAAATTAGAAACACATGAATATTTTAATCCTAACTTTTTAAATGTAAATCGCTATCATGGTATTGTAAATGATACAGAAAATGAACGTATGATTCTCAAATCACACTTGTTAATTGTGCCTTGGTGGAAACTTATCGAAGCATATCAAGGCGACGAAGTTGTGAATATGTTTGAAGATACAGTGCCATGGCAAACAAGAAAAATGAAAGTTCAAAGTAAAAAACAAGGATAGTCCACAACAAGAGAGATACCATAATTACATAATCAATATACGGATGATGATATGGTAAACCATGGACAGCATGTTATTATTGTAGTAAATTATGGATACTTGACAATAACTACTTTTTCATTTACTATAGACTATAATAGCAATTTCAAATTAGATAGACGATATAATTAACGGAGAACCACGATGACCTATGTAGTAACTCAGGATTGCAGTCTAGGTTTAATTTTAGTGCTACTTGATCACCATATATATGAATATACTGTATCATGATTTTTCTTTCTGTTAAGAGACATATGGCATATATACTTATGACTCATAGTTAACCTCTTTTATATTTTAATACAGTCGTATTATATAATATTTATCTCAGATAAATACGTATAACAATACGTCACTTTGGAGTATTATGAATTGAATTTAAAAGGAGACATACTATGAAATTTTTATATGTGGATGTCAAAAAAGGTAAATTAGTTGGAGTATTCAACAATGTTGCGGGCAATATAAAGTATTTGTCTGCAGACGAAATTGAAATACAGAAAGATAAGCATCAGGCACTAAATCGTATTAACACTGTGAAAGAATTCAATGATGCGCTAGTTGCAATGCAAAATCATGACAAACCAAAAAAATTGTTTAAGATGTCTAATTCTTTCAAAAACGTTTTTAAAAAGAAAAATAATTAATATAATATATTCTATAGGAGAACTATAAATGGCATATGCTGTAAAATATAGACGCGGTACAACTGCTGAACATGCATCATTCACTGGTGCAGCAGGCGAAATAACTGTAAACACAACCACCAATCAATTAATAGTACACGATGGCGTCACGATTGGTGGCCATGCTATTAGTGCAGGAGTTAGTGGCGGCGGCGGGCCAAGTACATTGACTGATTTAAATATCAGTGATGGAACTGATGGTCAAGTTCTCACTACTGATGGTGCTGGAACATTCACGTTTACTACCGTAACAAATAGTGGAGGCAGCAGTCAAACTTCTACAATTATTTCCCCATCTGCATTTGCATATGTCAATACAACATCAGATGGTTCAGGTACAAACATAAGTTGGTCAAATTGGAATAACTCCAATGGTACAATGGACTTTACATTTGAAACTGCACAGTCAGATGTAAATTATGCAGTCATAAGTGATGTAGAAGGATTCGATGATATCAATATTCAGGTTTCTTCTAAATCTACTACTGGATTTACAATTACTATCTATGGTGATTCAGGAAACGTAGCAAGTCCTGATATAACAGGCACATTTTCTATTATAGTATATGCATCAACACCTACATTAGAAGTGAGTGGATCAAGTAATAGTGGCAGTGTTGGCAGTGATGAAGTTTATATTCTCGCAGATATGCCAGCATTAATTGCAAAAACTGGAATGATTACAGGAGATAAAGCATATCTTACTTCAAACAACAATTTATATTTATACACAGGAACAGGTTGGTATCTAATTGCATCAGTACAGAATGATGCCCCATCTGCAATTACAAATGTTGATTCATCATATGATCTTTCTCTAGATGGCACACCTACTGTAATTACTGCAGCCTCAACCGACCCAGAAGGATTCTCACTTACATGGAGTTATGCAATAACATCTGGATCACTTGGCGCAACTACAATATCACAAACTGATAATGTTTTTACAATTACTCCAAGTACTGATTCAGCAGACGAAGGTGAGTTTACATTGGCTATATCTGCAACTGATGGAACGAATGGTGCAGTAAACACAGCAACATCAATATCATTGCAATTCCAAGTTAGTGTCACTAATAGTAGATATACACAATTACTAGTAACAGCAGTTGGTACATCAGATAATAGTAATGTAACAGATTCATCTACCAATAATTATGCGGTAACAACAAATGGTGATGCTGTTTCTAGTACATTTAGTCCTTATCGTTCAGGTGGATATTCAATGCATTTTGATGGTAGTGGTGATAAACTTAAAGTAAACGGCTCTCCAGCCGATTTTAATTTTGGAACTAACTCATTTACTGTTGAGGCTTGGATATATCCAACCGGAACCCAAGGTCCTATTTTTAATACACATAAAGTTAATGTCGCTAGTGGATACTACCTTACCACATCAGATTCAAATAATAGACTTGTATGGGGACAATACGGCTATGGTCTTGGAGACGGTGATTATTGGTCAGCATATGATGCTTTTGTGCTAAATGAGTGGCAACACGTGAGTATAAATAGAGATGCAGATACATCTAATTTCAAAATGTATGTAAATGGTGTTTTACAAATGACATCTACAAATTCCGGCAATCTTAGTTATTACACTTATGGGCCATACATAGGGGGCTTTGATGCGGGCGGGCCACAATATGACTTTGGAGGATATATTAGTGATTTAGTTGTAACTAATGGCTATGTTCTTAGAACAGGCGGCACATCACTTGGTGATGTAGCATTTACACCACCTACAGAGGCATTTGAATCTAATGCAAATACCGCATTATTAATTAGTAATTCTCCATATATCAAAGATAGTTCGTCTAACACACATGATATTACAATAACTGGCAACGTTTCTACACTGCCATTTACACCATATGACTATGCAGAATATGATTCAACAGACCACGGCGGTTCTGTATATTTTGATGGCAGTGGTGATTATCTAGACCTTAACTTTGCAGCAATTGGCACAAGCGATTATACAATAGAATGTTGGATTTATGTAACTAGCAGTTCAGCTAATGAGTTGATATGGGATTTCAGACCGACCGGTAGTGATAACAGCACAGGTATTTGGATGTATTTTAGCTCAAGCAATAAACTCAGAGTAGGCACTGGTGGCTCAGTTTACATAACAGGAACAACAACATACCCAGATAATCAGTGGGTTCACGTATCGGTCCAGCGTGTCGGCGGTCTTTTGACTTTATATGGAAATGGGATACTGCAAGGGACTAAATCTAACGTATCTACCAATTTAACTTCTACCGATATGAGAGTAGGCACAAATAGATCAGCGGCGAGTGTTTATCACGGATATATTTCTGATTTCAAGTTAGTTAAGAGTGCGTTGCGTGTTGATGCGAATGGGTCACACTTGCCCTATTTCGACCTACCTACTGAACCGTCAGATTCAACAGGTACAGAAATACATATCAAAGGTACAGATGCTTCTATTATAGATAAAACTCAAAATAAAACTATTCTCACTCTAGAAGGCAATACTACTGGTTCAACTACTCAAGTTAAGTTTGCAAATAGTAAGTCGATTTATTTTGATGGCAATGGAGATTATATTACAGCAGCCGCAAATTCATCTATACTAGGCGATGGCGATTTTACGGTAGAAACATGGATTTATGCTAATTCTATAGATTCTGCTTATAGGTGTATTTGCTCACAAGGAGGTGGTGGCAATTCATTTAGAATGTTCCTTAACGGAACACAAATTCAAGTATGGCGGGGAGCGTCCCCGATGATTGATTATGATAATAGCACTGTAGCTAATACATGGTATCATATTGCATATTCAGATGATACTCTATATGTAAATGGTCAATCTGTCACTACGATTCCAACACCAGGATTTGATCGTACCTTAACTTCTATATCTATAGGAGGAAATGATAACGGTAGTATAAATGGTTATATGGCGGACTTCCGTATTACCAATGGTTTAGCAAGATATACTACAAACTTTACACCACCAACATCACCACTGGAAGGCTAAAATCTTAAAATATACGAAAACTAAAAAGCGTTCAAAGAACGCTTTTTTATTGAAAAAGTAATTTAACTATACATATGTAAGAACGATATATTGATAAATACTATCAAAGTAATATCATAACACGTAATTTAGGAGAATAATAACATGTCATATGCAGTACAATTTAGGCGTGGTACAACTGCTGAACATGCATCATTCACTGGTGCAGCAGGCGAAATAACTGTAAACACAACCACCAATCAATTAATAGTGCACGATGGCGTCACTGTTGGCGGCCATGTTGTTGGTTCAGGCGGCGGTACAGGTGGTGCAAGTACATTGACTGATTTAAATATCAGTGATGGAACTGATGGTCAAGTTCTTACTACTGATGGTGCTGGCACATTCACATTTACTACCCTATCAAATAGTGGAGGCGGTGGAGGCGGTGATATATCCTCAATTATTTCTCCATCTGCATTTGCATATGTCAATACCATATCTGATGGTTCAGGCACAAACATAAGTTGGTCAAATTGGAATGGCGCTTCTGGTACAATGGACTTTACTTTTGCAACTGCGCAGACAGATGTAAATTATGCAGTCATAAGTGATGTAGAAGGATTCGATGATATCAATATTCAGGTTTCTTCTAAATCTACTACTGGATTTACAGTTACTATTTATAACGATTCGGGAAATGTGGGCAATCCTAGTACAACCGCAGCCTTCTCAATTATGGTATATTCATCTGTTCCTTCTCCTTCTAGTAGCGCAAACACTTCTTCAACAGAAATATTGGCAGACATGCCAGCATTAATTGCAAAAACCGGAATGAGTGCAGGAGATCAGGTATATCTTACTTCAAATAATAATTTATATTTTTACACAGGAACAGGTTGGTATCTAATTGCAACAGTACAAAATAATGCCCCATCTGCAATTACAAATGTTAATTCATCATACAAGCTTAATGGAGATGGCACACCTACAGTAATTACTGCAGCCGCAACCGACCCAGAAGGATTCCCACTTACATGGAGTTATGCAATAACATCTGGATCACTTGGATCAACTGCTACAATATCACAAGCAGATAATGTTTTTACAATTACACCAGGTGCTGATAGAGCAGACGAAGGTGAGTTTACATTGGCTATATCTGCAACTGATGGAACGAATGGCGCGGTAAGTACAACTACAGTATTATCTCTTTTCTTCAATATCACTAATAGTAGATATACACAATTACTAGTAACAGCAGTCGATACATCTAATAATGATATTATTGATCATTCATCTAATAATCATACTGTGAGTTTAGTAGGTGATCCAATAGCTAATACATTTAGTCCATTCCGACACGGTGGCTACAGTATGTACTTTGATGGATCTGGTGGAGATTGGGTAAAATCAGACACGCATGCCGATTTTGGTTTTGGCACAGATGATTTTACAATAGAATGTTGGTATTATCCGGTATCAAAACTTCAGTCCTATCCTAGAATATGGAATTTTGGTCCATTTTGGCAAAACTCTCAGTCGTTGGCTTTCGTTGATAGGCACAATGATAACAACACTGTCCTTACCTTGAACAGCTGGACAGCAGGAGAAATTTTAAGGTCTACTACAACAATAGAAGATGGTAAATGGTACCATCTTACAGTCGAAAGAAGTGGCACTACTATAACTTTATATGTAAATGGTGTATCTGAAGATACATACGATGCTGGAACTTCTGAATTTATTACAAGTTCTCCCAGTTATGTTACTATTGGTAATGTTAGTGATGGGAGCAATTTATACGAGTCAGCCCTACACGGAAATATTAAAGATTTTAGATATGTCAAAGGTACAGCAATATATGGTACAAACTTTACCCCACCAACCGAACCTTTAACAGAAGTTACTAATACAAAATTATTAACTGCTCAAGGGCTGCAATTTAGTGATGTCTCTGCTAACAATCACTCAATGTCAAAGACAGGCGATGTTTCCACAATGCCATTTACACCATATGACTATGCAGAATATGATTCAACAGACCACGGCGGATCAATTTACTTTCCTGACAGTGGAGGATTACATATACCATCTGAGAGTGTTGGGACAGTGAGCGATGATGATTTCACAGCAGAATGTTGGTTTTATCAGGAAGAACCGGGCGGTAACTGTACATTGTTTGATAAAGATGGCAGAGCTAATACATCATTTGCACAAGTATCACTGAGCACAACGACAAGTAAAGAAATTTACGCATACCTCGGTACCGGTAATGGGGTATATGGGTATCAAGTTATAGAAACAGGTTCTAATGTGTTTGATTTATCTACATGGAATCATGTTGCACTTGTTAAAGATGCTAATACGATTAAAATATACGTAAACGGTAACTTACAAGCAGAAGAAACAATTACTACGACAATCACAGATGGCGGAAAACCCTTATACATAGGAATGAGAGGAACAGGCGATGTTCGTTTTCATGGCTATATTGCAGATTTTCGTTTTGTAAAAGGCCAAGCGTTGTATAATTCCAACTTCGTTCCAAATTCATTACCTGCAACGTCTACTGGAATGGATATTCATCTAAAAGGTACTGAATCTTCTATAATAGATAAAACTCAAAATAAAACTATTCTCACTCTAGAAGGCAATACTACTGGTTCAACTACTCAAGTTAAGTTTACAAATAGTAAGTCAATTTATGTTGATGGCAGTGGTGATAATGTAACTATCACAGATTTAGAAATGGGATCAGCAGATTTGACATTTGAATTATGGATGTATCAAGATATTGCACAGAGTGCTTCTTATAGAGGTATATTAAGTGCAAGTTCCTATACAGATAGTAATCCATTTACTTTATATACACACAATTCAACATTACAGCTTTGGTTGAATCAAATGGATCCAAGTCCCAGTGCCAGTGGTCCATTTACTGCATTTACTTGGCATCATGTGGCAATAGTAAGAAATTCTGGCACATGGACTTTATATATCGATGGTATATCTGTTGGTACATCTACAACCGGTGGAACTTATAACTTTACAAATACAATAGATTTTTTACTTGGTCAAAGGACTGGTGGATCATATGACTGGAAAGGTTATCTTCAAGATGTTAGATTCACAAAAGGTGTAGCAAGATATACTACAAACTTCACACCACCTACTAGTTCACTCAAAGGTTAAATTTTTATATATATATTAAAACTAAAAAAGCGTTCATAGAACGCTTTTTTTATTGTATATATACATATATAAGATTAAACATGATTTGATAAATACTTGTAACATTATAAAGTATACTTTAGGAGAATTATAAATGGCATATGCTGTACAATTTAGACGTGGTACTACCGCAAACCACGCATCCTTCACGGGTGAGGCTGGTGAAGTAACTGTAAACACAACTACAAATGAACTAGTAGTACATGATGGTACTACTGTTGGTGGGCATACAGTTGGCGGCGTATCAACTGATCCTTCATTTCAATCACTAACTGTTGTTGGTGACTTAGACGTATCAGGTGCTACTAAACTAGCAGAAATACATGAAAATGTAACTACTAATATTAGTACAACTGGGACACTATTATTTGATGCTACTACACAAGGTGTTTTATTTGCTACTGTAGAACAAACTGCTGACAGAGAAATTAATTTTACAAATGTAAATTCAAGTCTTGCAGTTGGCGAAAGTTTCACTGCAGTAATACTATTGACACAGGGGACAACAGCGTACTATGTGAATGCATATAAAATTGATGATACAGTATGTACGCCAAAATGGTCTGGCGGTTCAGCACCAACAGAAGGAAATGCAGATAGCATTGATACATACTCTTTTACAATTATCAAAACTGCCGATGCAACTTTCACTGTAATGGCAAGTCTCACACAATTTGCATAAAATTTAATAATTCAATCGGAGATTTGAAATGCCAAATAACTACAAAGGGCTGAATATATCAGGATTAAAATCAACAACTAAATTATCAAGAGTTCAAGTTGAACCAACTATTGATTTTGTTGAGATTACAGATCGTGGATTACTTGATGAACCAATTGAAAAACTAAGAACAGCCGGTGCCGGTCATCAAAAAAGATCAAATGCAAGTCCAAAGTCTGCAATTGGTACATCTATTGATATGGGTGAATTATGGGAACCGGCATCAATCTATGATTATGGAGAAGTTGAAGAGGGTGCTTTCGCAGTAACAGAAGACGCTGTTTGGAGTGCTAGACGCAAATTAATGAACCCACCTCCTCCGCCGACAACACCATGGGTAAATAGAGATGATTGGAATGGTGGAACTACCAGTTACTATAGTGTTCCAACTGGTGATGGTACTTATGGTGCTCATGCTGGTATTCCTAGGGGTAATCAGAGATCAGTAACTTTTAACTCTGACGGTTCAATTGGCTATATTATCGGACAAAGTTATATGAATGCATATAATTTATCAGTACCGTATGATCTTGATGCGTCTACAAGAACCAATAGTTATAGTTCATTTACTGTTACAAATGGATCAGGTAATGTTTCAGCATTAGAGGCCGTTGATAATGGTAACAGAGTTTTAAGAGGTTGGTATGATAGTGTGGCACTTTTTAATTTACATGAAAAAGACGTATTTACCTCGCCGTCTGCGTCTTCAACAGGTTTTCATATGGGTACGCTTACAACTAATCCAAGTTATTATAATTTTAATAATAGTGTGATGAGTTGGAACATTTCAGGAGATGGAACAAAACTAACTGCATTTATTCTTTGTTCATACTTAACTTACGATTCTGGTACTGATACATGGACCAGATATCAAAGTGGTAGCACATACAATACTGGTGTAATTGTTTTCGATTTAACATCTGCATGGGATTTATCTACCGCCACATACTTTTCTTATGGCAATGTTAGTAACAATTGGAATCAAACCAGACCTAAGGGGTTCATGGCTCCAGATGGCTTAACTATATGGCTACAGGGTCAAGGCCAAATAAAAATCTATTCATTAGCAACTGCATTTGATATGTCATCAACTAGAACATTATTGAGCCAAGCAAATCACTCTAAGCAATTCACTGACACTACATTGACAGTATCAGCAAATGGCAGATATGTATATAGTACTCCAGATCAACCATCGAATGGTAACAGACTAGATATGACAGATTTCGGCGCACCATAATCAATTAGGAGAATACGATGCCAAATAACTATAAAGGACTGAATATCGCAGGACTAAAATCAACAACTAAATTATCAAGAGTTCAAGTTGAACCAACTATTGATTTTGTTGAGATTACAGAACGCGGATTAATCAGTGAAAATCCCAGTAAATTGAGGACAGCCGGTGCAGGTCATCAAAAAAGATCAAATGCAAGTCCAAAGTCAGCAGTTGGTACATCTATTGATATGGGTGGATTATGGGAACCGGCATCAGAATATGACTATGGTAACGTATCTGCAGATGCTTTTGTAGTCGAAGAAAATTCTCGTTGGTCCGTCAGACGAAAATTAATGAACTCGTCTGCAGCAATATCTGTAGACTGGAGTAATATTACATTAGAACATACACTAGATAATCCAAATCCATTTGGTACTAGTGAGAATGATCAATTTGGCATGGCAGTTGCAATGTCTAGTACCCATGCAATAATTGGCGCAGAATTTGAAGATGATGCTGATGGTACTACTTCAGGAAAAGCATATATCTTTGATGTAACAACAGGATCCTTACTTTATACATTAGATAATCCAAATCCAGTTGGCACAAGTCTTGATGACAAATTTGCACATATGGTCGCAATATCTAATACATATGCAATGGTTGGTGCTTTTCAAGAAGAAGAAACTCCACAAGACCTTAGTTCAGGTAAAGTATATATCTATGATCTAGCAGATGGATCATTAATAAAAACTTTAATCAACCGGAATCCGGATGGCAATTATTTCGGTGATCTATTTGGCTTCTCAGTCGCAATATCCAATACACATGCAATTGTTGGTGCGTGGGGCGAGGATTGGGGTCCTTCTGCAACCGGCGCTGCTTATATCTATAATATATCCTCTGATGGATTATTTTCGCAGCCTATAATAATTGCAAATCCAACGGCCGCTGGAAGTGCTTATTTTGGTTGGTCAGTTGCGTTATCTGATAATTATGCAATTGTTAGTGCACCCAATGAAAATGATGCCAATGGGTCTTATTCAGGAAAAGCACATATCTTTAATTTATCTGACGGATCATTAGTATATACATTAGATAATCCAAATGCTTATGGTACTTCTGGCGCTGATCAAATTGGGTCCATGGGCATATATCATTCGCCAAGTCAGGTTGCAATTAATGAAAATTATGCAGTTGTTGGTGCACCATGGGAAGATGACGCTGGTGGTGATGGTGCTGGTAAAGTATATGTTTGGGACATGTCAGATGGATCATTAGCATATACACTTGATAATCCAAATGCATTTGGTACTAGTGAGTATGATCATTTTGGGTTGTCTGTTGCGATTGATGGTGACAACATTTTAATTGTTGGTGCACCATATGAAGATGATGATGTTAGTAATAGCTACCCAGGCAAGGCCTATATCTTTGATCTAACCGATGGATCATTAGTAAATACAATAGATGATCCAAATGCCTTTGGTACTAGTGCGGGTGATAGATTTGGCCACGCAGTTGCAATATCCGATGGGCGTGCTCTTATAAGTGCTAGTAGAGAAGATGATGGCAGTGGCACTTCTGCAAATTCTTCAGGCAAGGCTTATATCTTTAAATGAGTGTAGGTTTATAATAGTTTAGTGATTAATTAAAATATTAACAAGTTTAAGAAAAAAGCGTCCTGAAAGACGCTTTTTTGCTTGAGTAATATTAATATAGTTTTTTATAAATGATAAATACACTTGAGTTATTTAAATACATAGGAAATATAACACAATGAGACTATTTGATTTAGTGGAAAATGAAAATACAAGGGTAGTTGTTATCTATCCAGGAAGGTTTCATCCTTTTCATATTGGACATGGTAAAGTATTCAAGTATTTGAAACAGAAATTTAAAGGTGCGCAAATCTTCATTGCTAGTTCAGGCAAAACAGATGCACACAAATCTCCATTTTCATTCGATGAAAAGAAAAGTATGATGATGTTAGCAGGCGTTGATCCAAATTCAATAGTACAAGCAAAAATTCCATACGTTGCGAGTGAAATCACAGATAGATATGATCCTGATAATACGGTTGTTATATATGCTGTATCCGAAAAAGATATGTCGGAAGATCCAAGATTTGACTTTCCTACGTCAGGGCCAAAGATGAAAAAGAATGGAGAACCTGCACATATCCAAATGTGGAGAGGAATAGACGGTGCTAAACCACTTCGCCAACATAGTTATATAACTACAGTTCCTACATTTACGTTCAAGATACGCGGCGAAGCAGTTAATAGTGCTACACAAATTCGTAATATGATTTCAAACGCTGATGATACAGAGTTAAATCAAATATTACAAGATTTATACGGTCGTACTGATATCCCAGATAACGTTATTGAAATATTTAAACAAAAATTAGGCGGTGAATCCCTCAATGAAAACTGGGAGGAAGATTCATTATATGAAAGTCTATTAGAAGTAGATATTATATGGGATCTAAAAAGTATGATAACAGAGAATATGAGAAAAGAGACATAATATGAAAATTAATGAACTAGATAAAAATGCTGGCGTAACACAAAGCCAGCTTGACACACTAGAAAGTGTACTAGATAAGGTATTTTCAAAAGTAGGCATTGATGTTGAGTTCACTCGTCATTTTCTTGACCGTGTGAATGATGTGCGAAATGTAAAGCCAATTTCAATTAAAGAACTTGGTATGCTATTCAAAAAAGAATTTGTAAAATATGGCAAACCAATTGCGCAACTTGGACCAGATGCAGAAGCAGTGATGAAAGACCTGTCAAGCGATATCAATATTCCATTTGCTCTCAACTGGAATGGCGAAGAATTAGAACTAGTTGCAAAAACTGTAATGCGTAAGAAAAATTTCAAATCATCAAATAAAGAATTTGCAGTTGAAAGTGATAACCAATCTGGTGTGTATTCCGATGAAAAGAATAACGTTGAAATTCATTGGAAACGCTCAAATCATCCCAGCGTAGCAAAAGATCATCTAGACATAGAAGCATATCAAAATGGCAAGCGCGTGGATATTAATAATCAACAAGCAGATCATTATAGATATTTAATTAATCAGGAAATGAATGAAACATCAACATTGGGATCAAAAATTAACTTTCCTGGAATGAGTGGTACAACTGTGGCGCCAAAGACGGTACCGAAACCAAGCCCACAAGTAACTAAACCCGCTAAAAACAGATTTGATAAAATAGTTAATTGGAGTAAATCGTTATTTGATGATGAAGACTTTGTAGAGTCTAATGCATTTACAAATGCACGTATGAACGCAATTAAAGCAGGCAAAGACACATTTGAAGTTAACGGTAAAACATATAAAGTTACTGGTAATACAAGTGATGAAAAGAATGCTGTTACCGAAGACTTGGGTTCAGTGCCACCACTAGCAGATTTAATTGTTCTTGCAGTAGTCGCACAAACCACTGTTGCCGGATTAAAAACAATGCTTAGAACCGCAGTTAAAACTGGCAAAGGTTTAAGAAAAATTAAAAAGATGGCAGATGCAGCAGGTGTTAAACTGAATGATAAACTAAATCCAGACCTGTATGAATCAGCAAGAGAAGATATATTAAAAACTGTCGGTAGCAGACAAGAGCGAGATTTTTATCTAGCAGCATTAAATGCATTGGATAGATTAATGAAATCAAAAGGTGCAAAAGGTTCAGTTAACAGTTATGCATTTGATATCGCACGGTCATTCAACGGCATGGATTATAAAGCACTAGTAACAATGTATAATAAAGAACATTCAATCGATGAAGAACAAATGGTTGAAGTAAAACAAAGTAATCCATTGATAGTATTGGACAAACTAGCAGACAGAAGTGATAACGGTGAGTTTCCAGTAAAGTTCTATGATGATTCGATTATAAAAGTAACGCCTAAAAAAGCAAGAAAGTTTATGGATGTATACTATAAAATGGCAGATGAACAACGTGATATTATCAACAAATATATAAAAACGAAAAAAGGATTTATGCAGGCTATTAACGATTTTAATATTCCTATATAATAACTATACCATGAACATA
>Ga0209557_1000969_pt1 | contig 16355 bp, 31 predicted proteins | sample SaaInlV_120m_DNA_4_FD_184672 | JGI IMG/M metagenome (GOLD analysis project Ga0209557, IMG submission 184672) | Marine microbial communities from expanding oxygen minimum zones in the Saanich Inlet - Saanich Inlet SI074_LV_10m_DNA (SPAdes) (version 2) | ecosystem: Environmental > Aquatic > Marine... | reverse complement strand
GACAGGCAAGTCCCAGCACGTTTGCATCCGGCGGGGGTGGGGCAACCTTTACATGGTGTCATGTCATCATCCTCTAGATTTTCTGCACATTAGCACATTTGTTTGACAAAGGCCATGCAGGGTGTACTCCCCGCAATATCACAGTTCACCCAAATCATCCATAATCTTTTCCATGCGGGAAGACAGCTTCCAATGGCCAGCGCGCCAGCGGGCCGCAAACTGCGCCTCCTCTAAACTCAAACCTTTGCCGATGTAAGTCTTAATCCATTGATTCATACGGATATTCTTCATCCTAGGTGACAGCTTATGGAACGGAACTGGCTTCATGCAATACCTTTCAAATTACGCTTGAGTGACTGCCTCCACGTTGACATAGATCCAGACAATGCAGTCGCAGCATCGCTGGCCATCGTCAAACACAACGCATCTGCAAGGTCAGGTGACTTCAACCCACGCTTGCGCATCTCATCCTTGCTCTCAGCCTTCATCTTGCCAGATGACGTGAAGCTGTACCTAATCGCCGTCAACTCCGCCAACAGTTGATCGTTGTTCGGCAACTTGCACGACCGATCCTCAAGCCAACCCTTCGTCTTAAACCAAAGCTCACTGCGCAAGTTCATATGCGTCTTACCCATAGCCGGAGCCTCGCCGACATTAATCCCACGCACAGGCGCACCAAGTTCACGCAATCTATCAACAACGCCGCCACCAACGCCAATGCTGTCAACCAATATCTCTTTCGGACGAGCGCTGGGCGGCAAGCCCTCAAACTCAGCCATCACCCGGCCAACAGTCTGCATCAAGTCCAACCCCTGCCAGCTGGTAATCTCAGTCACAACATTGCCATATCGCTTGCACAAAGCCGTCTTATCCGTACCAAAGCGCGCAACGTCCAAACCCCAGATCGGCTTCTCATCCGGCGTAACCTCAATATCGCGATGAATTGCACTCTCAGCCAAGTGAAACGGAATAATCGTGTCATCATCCGCCATCGGGAACTCACCAAGCACGCGAATCCTGAACGCGTTTGACTCCTCCCCATATCTGGCACGCATCTCGTCAACAAACTCATCGCTAACCAACGGGCTGTCGATGCACGACCAACGCCGTGTCCACCAGCTGTCAGCCATCCGCGTCTGACTTTCGTAAAACGTACCGCTGGAGCGCGTAGGGTTGCTCAGCAAGATCGTCGTTGCCGCGTGGCCAGACATCGAACCAGCGGCCGCCTCAAACACCTTCTCAGGCACACCCGAGGCTTCATCCACAACCAACAGCACATTCTCCGAGTGAACCCCAGCCAACGCCTCCGGCGTCTCAGCCCGGCTAGTCCGAGCAGAAATAAACGCCTCACTCGGCGCTGCGTTCAACTCAACTCGATCAGACTTAACCGTCAGCAACACCTTCAACTGCGGCGGCAGCTCGTTAATCCAACGCTTCAACTCCGCAAACAACGCATCAAACAGCTGACCACTGGTCGGCGCAGTCACAACAACCTTATTCGGAAAGCGCAACAAAACAAACCAAAGCATGATCCAACTAGCCGACGTTGACTTACCCGTGCCGTGGCCACTGCGGATGCTAACCTTGCGCTCACCGTCAGCAACAGCGCGCAGAAACTCAGCCTGATAATCATGCGGCGTCGCACCCAACACCTCCTGCACAAACAAAGCTGGGTCATCACGATAACGCAGCACAAACTCTTCTAGCGGGTTAGCTTCACTCATCCGTCACATCCTCATAGTCAGCCTCAATGGCCGACGCCTCACGCTGGCGATCCTCAGCATCAATCTGCGCCAAGTCAGCATTGACCTTCCTCAGCGCGTCCAAGTGCATATCGCTCACACTAATCGTAACATTGGTCTGAGGCCGGTTACCGTAGCGCTCCTGATTATACGAGCCAGCCATAAACTTGCGCCACTGCACCTTCTCACGCGTCGCAGCAATCTCTTGCGTTGAGCTGCCGCCATCTAGCGCGTCAACCATCTCCAAACCCTGCTCAACCAACGCATCAGCAGCAGTCAACTTCGCACTCTCCATCGCCGCCTTGTACTCCGGCACAGTATGCAAACTGTTGCGCAAATACTCCCGGCTGCACTCAAACTCCCTAGCCATCGCCGTCACCGTGGTGCCAGATGATAGCCGATCAAATATATACTCAGCGCCGCCATTCTTGGCGACCTCAGCTAAAATGCGTTTGCGTAAAGCCTTCCCAGCCATTGTGGTAACTCCCGTTTTTTTAAATTTTACTCTGAGTGAGCATAGGTTGGCAAGAGGGGGCCGGGGGGGGGCTACCTATAACCAAAGCCCGCAACGCCGTCGCGGCACTTGCGCTGGATCGTGCCAGCGGCAACGCCATGCGCATCGGCAGCCAACGCAGCAGAAGGAAACTCGCCCAGCGGCGTAACGACTGCACGCGCACGAGGGTGGCTCGACCGATCACGCAAGTGGTCAGCGCGTCCGGGCCGACGCCGACCCTTCGCATCCATGTCAGCCATGTTGTCCTTGTGACTTCCGCCGCGAAGGTGAGCCACATTGCAGCAACTCGGGTTGTCACAAGTGTGCATCACGACATCATGCAGGCCATTGCCAGCGAGGCGGTAAACCATGCGATGCGCCAAGATCGAACGGTCCAAAGCATTAAACATACCATAGCCACCTTTCGTCTTGCCGCCCGTCCACTCATGGCAGCCGTCGCCAGTTGCGTCAATCTTGCTCGTAAACCTATGCAGCCAGAGGTGCCTATTAGCCAGCGCTAGAGCCTCGCCCTCACCGCGTGGACGGCGGAACTCCAAGCCACCATTCCGCTGGATGCGGCGCGCACGCATATAACACGCCGAACACAAGCCCCGCGCCATGATGTCTTCCCGTTCACAAACTCTGCACATTTTGACATATCCTCCATCTAGTGTCGCTTAACAGTTAATTGTTTTGAGATAGGTGGTCAACATTTTTTTTGCGAGCGTGTGTGCGGGAAACTACACACGCACTCCCCCGTCGAAAAGTTGACCGGGGGGGGTATTTGAGTGTCGTTTAACAGAAAAATGCCATAATCAGTCATATGTAAAGTCACGCCCTCAATGTTTACAATGACTTAGCTTGTTTCGGCGTTATTGTTAACTGCGCCGGCACTAGCAAACACAACATGTAGTATTGAGGACTTGTAATTGAACAAGCGTTCAATTAAGCGAGCGCACCCGGCGCGTCGTTGCCAACCAGTGTCGCAGAGCGCTCCAACACCATCTGACACGCGCTCACAGCCCTTCTCAGTGTATGGTATCGTTCATCCCAGCCATCAGCTCACCAGCGTCGCCAAGCTCAACCAGAGCCTCCACCATTGCTTGCACGATGCGTTGCATGTCGGCCCCATGATTGAGCCGCTCTTCAACGTACTCGGCCAGCCATGTAAGCTCTGCCTCCGCAGCGTCATCGTCTTCGCAAGCTATGTCGAGGCTCATTCTAATTCGGTGAGACATGCCGCCACCCTTCTGCGTAAAAAGACCCCCGACGGACAAACTGGATGAAAACCGTCGAGGGTCAGTTGGACAGCGCGGGAGGATGCGCTGCCTGATGCTCACGTTAAGGCTGCTGCATTGGCACGTCAAGCATGCCCTCATCCAGCTCGCAGCCCAGCGCCAAGTATGCAGCGCCATCGCAGCTGCTATCGTGATGCGGCCCATTCCGCAGCCTTGCCAGCTTCAGCAGCGCCATCAGCCTACACACGTCTCCCGGCGATACCTTGATGCCCAGATATGCTGACCACATATGCGACGTTGCTCCAAAGTTCTCCTGCGGCGTACCGTAGTGCGCTTGACGCGGTCCGTTAATCAGCCCGATAGCTTCCTCTAGCACCGCTGTGCGTACATTCTTCTGCGTCATTTCACTCTCCTGTTGGTTCAAAGTTAATCTCATCATCAAACGCCCGGACATCTATAATCCTTGCCCCGGCAAACTCTTTTGTCACAGCCGCCACCATTTCATCTGTGCGCACGCTCATGACTGCGCAGACCTCGCTGATATGATACACGGCCCACGTTGGATACTTGCGCCGGACAGCCGCTAAATCACCGCTGGCGAGGAAACAATACGTCTTCCCCTTAAACTCGGCTATATGCCCGTCAACCTTTGGCGGCTCATGGCCATCCTGCCTTGCCTTCACGTTCATCACCTTGAGCGCTTTAATCAGGCTTGTGGCCAACTGTGCGCACAGTGTGTAATCGTCTGCAACCATTGCTGCGTCCAGCTCACCCTTCAGCTCACGGTATCTCAGCGCGTATGCCGGCGGCACATAATTAACCAACGTATCGCCCCACACCTTGCTGGCCGCTGCTGACGCGAAGGTAAACGGCTCGACCGCTGCTGCTACCTTGTAGTGGATCGGCTTGTCATAGTCAGTATGCTTGCTTTCAAACGTGCCACGATTGGCCATCGCTGCTTTAGCCTTATCCGACTTTGGTTTTGCTTTTTTAGCCATTGTGGCTCAACTCCCGTAAACTCTGATAACCCTGCCAACCCTGCCAGCTGGCGTTAGGACGCAAAGCTGCGCCTCTGGCCCGACTTCGCGCCAGCGAAGGAAGGCGGGACAGTGGAGCTGCTGGTCGTCTCAAAAAAAGAGAGTGTTCGCTTTGGCGAACTCTTTTTAAGACCTGCGCCTTGACAAAGTGCGTCACTGGAGGTAAATTTTCCGTAGGAAAATTCAGCAAATCCACTGACGCACTATATAAATAAGGGGTTTGCGAGATTTCCGAATCACCCACAAATTGACCGAATTTCAGCAATGCGTCACTGCGCGTCACACATGCGTCACTGAAATTTTCCACTGACGCACTACTCGATAACATCGAAATCGTCCTCTTCGTTGGCTTGCAGCCTGCTGTTCACTTCCTCAATAAACTTACCCAGAGGCTCAATGGCTTTCTCATATTTAAACTGGCCCTTTGACTTATGTGGCCAGAAGTTAAGCTCTGTGGCCTCGCCTTTTATCTCTATTATGCACTGCAAGTGCCACGGCGCGTTATCGTAGTTTGGCCAGTAGAAATTTATATTTGGGTTTTCGTTTGCAAAGCTGGCGAACTCCATTGCGTTTTGCTCCTCTTCGCCGTCGTTGTACCTGTAGAAGCAATCGTCATAGTTTCCGCTCCACTCACGTCTCCATTGGTCATGTCTCATCAGTTCATCTCCCCAACTCTGCCCGTTGACACGATGCCTTTGCGCTCCCTGCGCTGGCTTGGGCTGTGATAGACAATTTCCTCCAGTAAGCCTTCGTCATTCCACTGGCGCAGGATTGTCTTTGCCTGCCCTGCTGACTTTGTGTGGTCTAGGTCTGAGAACCTGTAGTTTGTGATGACTGCGCCGACCCAGCGTTGCTTGTCCTGCGGCCTGATAGAATACTTCTCGCCGTCCTCTGGGCCTTTGTCGATCAGGTCCAGCATATTGTTGACCACACGGGTTGTCATGCCCGCCCACTGATCGGGCAGCTTAAACTCAACGGCCACGCCGACGTATTCTCCGTTGTCTAGCTGCGTGCTGACCATGCGGCGGTAGATTGCTTTGTCAGCCGGTAATGGTGCCGAAAGATTAGCTTTGCCATCGTCCACTCGGAAAACGCCCGTCGCGTTGGCTTCTGGCACACCGAGCGCCACTGCGTCCTCAAACTTTACTTTGTTGACAACTCTGGCGGCTCTAGCTGCGCCAATCAGTGAACCTGCGCCGCGCACCGAGTCAATGTCGGCGTCCTCTCCGTTGCCCTTACGCACATGGTGAACCACATGCACGGCACAGCCAGCCTCTCTGGCCAGCTGGCGTAGCATGGCGACAACCTTCTGCACACTCATATTGGAGTTTTCGTTGACTTCGTGCGTCGAGATAAATGGGTCGATGATGACGAGGCCGATGTTGTTTGCCTTGATCTTGTCTCGCATGTGACTGAGGAAAGCGTCATTGGTCTCTATGCCATCTCTTGTTTCCGCAGCAAGCGTGATGCCGATTGTGTCTTCGGCGTCCATGAATAGTTTGCCGGCGATTTCTGGGTGCGTGACGTTGTGTTGCTTCATGGCGGCGGCCAGCCTGATTTGCATTTCCGTCATATCGTCCTCTAAATTGACGATCCAAACATTTGTTGCCTCATGCACCTTCTCACCCAGCAATGGCCGCCCAGTCACCACAGCTAGCGCCTCAACCATTGTGAGCGAAGTCTTGCCGATACCACCGGCAGATGCCGTGACGCTAACAAAGCCGCGAATGTGGTGATGCCCGTAAATCCACCGCCTGCGCGGTAAACTTGCTTCGTCAATAGTTCCGACGGGTGTTGGCCATTCGAGCTTGGGTGCAGGCTCAGGTTGGCTCTCAGGCTCAATCTCGGGGTCGGGTATAGTGTCGAAGTCATCCAGCCCATCGTCTGGCTCGGGCAGCTGCTGATTGACCTCATCAAACTTGCTGGGTCGCAGCTCGGCGGCGTAAGTGCGCACGGCGGCTCGCATATCGTTGTCATGTTCGAAGTAACAGTAGAGGTCGAAGGCATCACCCCAGCAAAACTCAGCGCTGGTTTGGCCGATGCCTGCCGCTCGGTCTGAGCCTGACAGGCTGACCCAGTGTGTGCCGAAATCTTTGGTGGCGTGCGAGCCAGATGTCTGCATGGGTGAGCGGTAGCTATCTGATCGGCCTAGCTTCTCGTAACCGTGGCGCAGCATCATGTCAGCTATTGTATGGTTACGGTTGAACTCGGCAACTGGATCAACGTCATCAAAATCTTTTCGCTTTTCTTCGCGCTGCTGTGCGCGCAGCTGGCGCTCGGCGGCGGCTCGTTCTGCTGCGATAGCTTCATTTTTCCGGCGGAACTCTAGGTTTGCCCAGATTTTGCTCTCGGCTGGGATAAGTAAGCCCTCGCCGCGATTGCGCAGGCCGTGGTAAAACTGCGGCTGGCCTAAGTTATCTCTGCGCGCTGGTGGCACGTTTGGCAGGTAGATCGGCTGACCAGTGCGTGAGAGTGCGGCGTCGCATGTGATGCCTTCCTGCTGCATTAGATCAAAGAGTGCGAGCTGTGCGTCAACGTAGTCTTCACCGCTGATCGGCTCTGACAACGGTATGAGTGCGCGCCACTTGCGATTGTCTTCGCTGGCCCCGGATGACGAATAGATGAGTGCGGATGCGTTGCCTGTGACACGCTCAACGGCGGTCTTCACTTCGGTCAGCGATGGGTCACCCTCGTCAACGTCAATGGCCAGCATCCAATATTCGCCGCGCTCACGCTGGGCGGCGTGACTTCTGCCGTCGTGCTCGCGGTAAGTTGACGGGATGAAAAACTTTGCGTCGGCCTTTTCGGTCGCCTGCGGTTCGCTTACTAATTTTGCAATTTCGGCTATCGTGATGCCGTCGTATTGTGACCCAGCTTCATTGATGCGAGTGTCGCGCGCACCAGCTGCAATCAGCATGTGTTTCTTGCCAACTTCGCTTGTCTTTGTTAGTCTGTGCATGTTCGGACCTTTCTCCATCCAATCGTGGGTTCGCTTTCACTGTTACCCCCGGCAGCGTCCCAACTGCCGGGGGTTTTCTTTTGCTTAGAATGGGATTTCATCCTCTAGCTCAGCTGGCGCTGGTGCTGCCTGCGGTGCTGGCGCAGCGGCTGGCCCAAAGTCATCGAGAGCTTCATCAACGCCGCCAGACATCGTTGTCGGCACCTCATCGAAGTCATCTAGACCGCCGCCTCCGTACACTGCGTGCGTGACTTGCACGGTATCTATAAGCAAGCTGACGCCACCGTTGCCGTCGGGATCTGTCACGGGGTACGCAGTGACCTTGATGCTACCCTTTGAGCCACCCCAGAACGCCGTGTCTGCCAACGGTTGCTTCATGCCGTCGATCACGCGCGGCTTTTCGTTCTGTTGGCCTTGGCTGTTTGTGCCATTGCGCTTAGCGCGAAACTCATAGTTGCCGCTGTCGAGCTTTTTCATGCCGAAGACTTTGCTAAATGGAGCTTTGGTTTGGCACGTCTCGTAATGTGCCTTCAGCTCTGCGTGCAGCGTCTTTGCGTCATCGGCGGTCATTTCCCATGCGATTGAGTAAGCTGCGTTTGACGCTGTTGGCGCGCACTCTTCGCTTTTCTTTTCGGACGTGTTGTAGCGATAGCACGCATTCAACCGGGGATACTTAAATTCCACGTTGCGGATCATTACTGGTTTAAAGTCTGTTTTAGCCATCTGTTTTTCTCCAAGCTAATTAAAGTTCGACTGCATCTAAACGCAGCCATCGTGGCAGATCAATCACATTAGTTTGATCTGACCAACCAGTGTCCCACTTCTGGGCCTCGTTGGCTTTTGCAATCTTGCGCAGGGTCATGTGCATTTCGCCTTTAGCCCAATCAAGATATTCCTCATGGATGATGTTTGTCGAGACCGCGTGTGCGCCGGTTTTCTCAACGTGGACGAACACAAACTGTGACGCCTCATAGCCAGCCTGCTCTAGGCAGTGCATATAGAAGGCTTGCTGAATTGCGTAATTGTACGCGATCATGTCCTTCGCCACTCCGCGTGGTGAAGCATCCTGACATGTCTTGAGATCGTACAGGACACCTTTTGCATCCCAATAGCTATCCGGGCGGCATTTGATTTTCAGCTCAGTCTCAGGGTCAGTAGCAAAAAAGCTGGCTTCATTGACCGTTGTTGGCCCAGCCATGCGCTGCCCCACTGGATGAAACAGCACGCTATCGGCAATATTCCGCGCAAGGTCATAATCGCCGGCGGTCAGCAAGGTTTGATCGCTTGCCTGCGCTTCCTCATAGGCTTCTGTCCAAGCCTTGCCTCGGCGTGTCTCTGGCCCGCGCACGATACCCTTTGCTTCTTCTAGCACCATTGCGTGTACGGCGGTTCCCATATCGAAGACCGGGCTTGAGCTGTATGTCTTTGCCTTCCAATGTGCCAGCGACTTGCTGTGGACCATCTTAACGTCAGATGACGATGTGTAGTCTTTCTTGGCGTGGTATCCTGTGTTGGATAGTTTGTCAGCAGGTATCATCATTGTTTATTGCTCCGTCATTTCAATAATGCACTTTATGATGTCATCTATGTAAAACACTTCTCTTTTCGAATCTGGAAGAAACGGTTGCAACACCCTCAGTTGCTTTCTCTCAATAAAGTTATTGATGTAAAAGTTAGTGACGCCTAAAAAACTTCCAACCTCACTCTTGGTGAAGAATACTTTTCCCGAGCTTTCCAGCAGCCGCATAACCTGCTTGTTCATGCCTTGGAACTCTTCTTGTGGATTTTCTTCAAGCAACTTTTCAGCTTGCAAATTGTGGTGAATATTGCACTTGGGCTTTTCCGCCCTAATCGCATCAACCTCTGCCTTTAAAGCCTCTTCTCGGGTGTCAAACCATTCAATTTTAACGTCGGTAACTTCTGTAAACCAAGCGCTACCTTTGTAATGCTGTGACAGCCTGTTTTGTGCGTTCAAGCTAATTCCAACGTACAACAGAGAATTGTCATCGGCATACTGTCTATAAAGTGCAGTCCTCATTGCATTGCCTCCCTAGCAATAAAGCAGAAGGTCTCGAAGTCTACCTCTGCCGTGTAATCGTGATCGCAATCAGTCAACGCAGCCAACGGGATCACACATCGCATTGGCTTGCGGTCGTATTTGTAAATTAGGCACGGCATCTTTTGCTCACGCTCGGCGGCGACTTTGACTTGCTCCCACCATGCAGGCGCACCGCCGATTGGGCCATCTTTGTATCGCTTCAGCTCCAGAGTAAACGGGAATGCCGGATCGTCTGGTATAAGGTCTGCGTGAGCGCCAGCCCGGTATTGTTCTAGGTCGCGCTTAAAGCCTATGCCAAGCTCATCTCTGAGCATGTTGGCAACCTCCCGCTCAAAAGATGCGCCCTTGTTGCGCCCGTTGACCATTAGTCGGCTCTAGGTTGTTCGGCATGGATGCCGACATTGGCCGCTGCGGTCAGTGCTGCCGACCTAATAAACGTAGCCAGCGCCATGCCAGCACGTTCCGCGGCCAACGTCAGCGCCTCATGCTGCGCCTCGGTTAAAACCACTCGACTCTCTTTCTTCATGTCACCCTCCAAGGTTAATTTGATAGGACGTTACATCCTAAAAAAAGTTAGTGCAAGTGCAAATTAGGTATTTACATAGGATGATTTACGGATTAATGTGATTGTATAAACAGATGGAGACGAACATGACTAATTCTTACAAGGCAACCAAAACCCGCCACAAATACGCAAATCGCTTTAAAATGATTTCAGATGACGGCGCAAGAGGTGAGTGCGAGCTTATGGATGACGGCACTTACCGTCTCCGCTTTGGCTCAATGATTGGCTCAAAGAAATACGCCAGCATGGACGATGTGGCGCAAGAGGCGTTCCGTTGCAGCCGCGAGGCACTTGCTCGCATTTCAGTAGTTTAGGGAGAAACAAAATGAAACGTAAATTTGAAATCGCTGGCGAAATCTTATTTCTCTTGGCATTGTTTGCCATGCCACTATTCATAAGGAGTGCAATGCTATGAGCAATATAATTGATTGCCCCGAGTGCGACGGCGAGGGAACCGTTGAGCGTGACGTATGGGTTCGCCAGAGTTCAACTTGGCACGGCGACTTTGAGTCTGTCATTGAGGATTGCGATAACTGTGGTGGCATAGGCCAGATTGAAGCGCTGGAGGAAGACGAATGAAATACGACCCAGAAGCTCTCACCCGCCACGTCCTGTCCTGCGCCCAGCAAGGCATGTCTCAGATTGAGACAGCAGAATTACTGCGGGTGTCACCGTCAACAATACATCGCATTTGTTCGGCTGCGAACATAAAACTTGAAAGGAAAAAACGTGAATACGGACCAAACTCAGATTATTATAAAAAGGCTGGAGCGGATAACGAACATAATGCTGACGGAGCAGAAAACTCAGATGAGGCCAAACTTGAAGCAGCGTCTGGAAGAGCAGCAAGCGCTAATCGACGTACTCAAGCGCGAGATGCAAAAGACGCAGCAGAGCGATTGCTCGCCAAGTTAGAAGGAGTCACCGATAAGCATGAACGCTTTGAGATTACTTACGGCCACTGCCTGTGGGAGTTTGAGACGCTCATGTATCGCCAGCGTAAACGTGACCCGCTGCCGTCTGGCCCGCGTCGGCCTACAACTATGGCCCCGTCAATGCAGCGCGCAGCTGAGGCGAGCAAACAGCACAGCATCGATCAAGGCAACCGCCTGTTCTCTTTGATACCGTATGACCAGCGCGTGACCGCCGCAGAGGCCGCAGAGCTTCTGGGCGATAGCGTGCCGCGCACATCAAGCTATCTCAAGAAAATGTGGGAGGCAAATAAGGTTTACCGGGTGCGTGATTTTGTTGAAGTGCCGGGCTACACCAAGCGCCAATGGCGGTGGGTATTCAGCAAGCAGCCGATCAAACCGCTGTCGAATAAGTTTGAGGATGACGAGTGATGGATGACAAGGAACTTGAACGCATGATAAACGCAGCCGGCCTGATTGGAGCCGTCTTTGGCTTCGTCGCGGGCGCTGGTTTGATGGCTATGGTGGGGATTATATTCTAGAAATCGTGTGGGTGGCCGTTGATAGTGTAAAAGTTGGCGCTTTTTGGTAGCAACGTCATCCTAGGCTAAACAACCACCATTCCCGTGGTAAGTCGATTTATCTTGCTGATGATAGCCACCCACTCGAACTTTGTAATCAAACCCACGCCGACCCGCAAGACACTATTTAAAGCTGTCGAGAGTTTTTTGCATCGACTGGCTTTCGTTTAGAAATTCCGCCTCTGAAACATACGTTGTCGTCTTGAGGATTTCGTCGCCGCGTCGAAAGACTACAGCGTCCAGATCCACCGCGACAAAGGCATAAACGTCTGAACTTTGCCCGCTCTTCTTTGCTGTGTGGAATTTGTACCTTTGCTCTACCCCATGCGTTTTGCTCGCGCTTTTTACTTGCAATGTGAGCGTGCGTGCATCCGTCTGTATATACGCATCGTGGTCTCTGATCTGGCACAGGGTGCAGAGATACCCACCAAGCGAAAGTCGGGCGAGTGCTAAATGCTCGCCTGCTCTGCCCACCGCCGCGCTGGCCTTCTGATCTTGGACGCGCACTTAGCTAACCTAGCTAGACTAGGCCATTAGCCAAGTGTGGATTTTCTTGCTCTGATTGCTTCGATCATCCAGCCCATGATAGCCGCCATTCACGCGGCGCGTAATGCGCTTGATCGCGTCATCTGTCACGCCCTCATCGGCAATCTTAAACAGGCCATTCTTCTCAAAAAACCACAGCGCAGTCTCAAATGCGTATTCGTCGGCAACCAAGTCTGGGTCAGTCATAACCTTTGGCACGCCCATGTCCGACGCAAATGAGCGGTAGTTGTCGCGCCCGGTGAGCTGAAGAAACCCACGGCCAATGTATAGGCTCGCCTGAGCTTCATTCTCGTTACCCATGCGGCCAGCGTAAACCTTGCCAGCAAGCCCAGTTGGGTTCTTGGCATATGGCTCTGCATCTTCAACGGTTGGGAAGCGCGAGGGCCACACAGCTTGTATGCGCTCTGGTGAGCTGTAGTACAGGCTCTCACGGGTGCGCTTGAAGCCACCGCTTTCGTGTGACGCCTGCCCCATCAGGTGTGCGCCGCGCGCTGGGGATAAGTTAAAATACTTTGCGATTGCTCGCGCCGTATTTGGCCCAAACTCACCATCGGGAGTTGACCCGATTTTAGTTTGGAGGATAGCCATTGCCTTGCTCATTTCTTAGCCTTTTTCTTTGCTGTCTTGGCAGCCGCTTTAAATGCACCGGCCGTTGGCGCTCCTTTAGTGCCGGGCTTGCGCATTTTCTCGCCACTTCCGGCCTTAATGCGCGCACGCTTTTTAGCAATGTTTGAATACAGTCCCATTCTCTCACCATTTAACCTTATCAGCCCAGTAGGCCGCTGACATTTTACCCTTTGCAATATTCTTTGCGTGGCGGGCCTTGAATGATTTGTTGCGAGCTGTGCCTTCTTTTGATCCAGACACGCCTTGCTGGCCAAACCGAATTGTCTTTGTCTGGTCGCCAGACTTGGCCACCACAACATGGGATTTGGTTTTATGACCGGGTGTGCGCTTTGGCTTGTTGTAGCCAGACACACCAGCTCTTGCTAATCTTGGGTCTTTTGCCATTACCCCTTTAACCCCTTTACTGTGCGGATACCAAAGCTCGCCGCAATGCTCGCATACATTGCCCACTGGAACCACTGCGGTGCAGCATCCAGATTGGCGAAACCTTGCGCCATGTAAGGCTGTATCCCCGGTATGAAGCTGCCTAACACAATGGCTATGAAGGCCACTGTCCAAGCCTCATCCTTCCACGAATTATTGCTGGCCTCAATGGCGGCTTGCTCCCAGCTAATTTCACCCGTGGCGATTTTCATCTTGGTCTCAGCTTCAGCTTTCTTCACGGCAGTTTTGCCGTCAATGTAGCTTGCAGCAAGGCCGCCAAGTGATCCGATTATCTGACCAATCATTGTCTCACCTCATACTCTACTTTGGAGCTTGAACCGGTGCTGGTTACGCTCGTCTTGCTCTCCTTACCCATCCAGATGCCAAAGCAGCCTGTGAGAGCGCCCATGCAGACGCTGACAAGCCCTGACTGGGCAACGCTGGGATCATCTAACCCCATGAACCAATGTACTGCCTGATAGGTCAGCACAGTGACCGCCAACATCATCAAGCGCGGCAGAACTTTCCAATCATCTAAAATTGTGTGTGCCATTACCATTTCCCCTGTTGCTTACCGATCAGGTACAGAACCGCCGCCAAACCAGCGACACCCGCCATCACGATTATCCCGCCGACCACCCACATTATTATGGCCTCTTTAATCTCGGCTTGGCGATAGGCGGTTTTCTTGCGCTGCGCCCTGATCTTGCGGAGTGTGTCTTTATATTCTTCCAGACCTTGAGGGCCATGCTGGTACATGATGATCGTCTCGATTTCCTTCTTCATCGCCTGCAAGCGTTTTTGCGCAGAGAATGCGTCAATCGCAGCCTGTTCTGCGGAGCCAGTTAGCGATGCAAATACACCCGGATTTTTAGCCTTTTCAGCTGCGTAATTTACGTCAGAAACAGCACCGGCGAACTTGCTCAGAGCTGACGAAGCATCTCTGCCCGCGGCGATTAGAGACTTGGCATTGTTCACGGCGCTGGCAGCAATGGCTATGGCGGAAATCGGATCAATCATGCTTCTGCAAACCTCGTTGGGCAAATATAGTGCGGCGGCACGCTGTACTTTCGGTCATACCACTGGCCCTTGCTAATCTTCGTTTGGCCGCACTCGTAATAGCAAGATTTGACCAAAACATTTCCTGCGCCCTGTATCCAAGCGTGACCGAAGGAAACAAAGACCAGCGCGCACAGCATTTCACCGCTCCATCAAACGATCTATTTTTTCCTCGAGCCGATCAAACTTATTCATAATTTGAGAAAGAACCTCAGAGCTGTCTGACTTCGTGACATACTCTTTGGCCATTTCCTCGCGGGTGCGGTTAAGTAAGATGCGGAGGCGATCCAGTTCTTCGCGCTGCGTTTTTAACCACCAGCCAATGCCAGCGATTACAACTCCAAAAAGTATATTCAAGATCGCGTCCATTTCCATTTTAGTAACTGCCTTCCCAGACCCGAAGGGCGCTAAACTCGTTGCTTGCTAACTTACGTTTTAACACATCTTTGACGGCCTGTGTATCCGTCCAAGCAACTCCAGCCTCTTTTAGCCATACGGCCAGCAAAGCCATGTCAACATTGCCAACGTGCTTGTAGTCAGAGCCAAAGCTGTTCTTGGTCACTTCACGGGCCTGTGCCGCATCCTTGAGCATGTGAGACGCGTCAAAGGTGCGCTTGATAACCATGTTATCATCGCCGTCAAATGAGATATTTTCCGAGATTTTTGTCGATGTATTAATCATTGACCCAAGCCTCATTGATATGGATTGTGGACGGATTGTCAGCACGCAGCGTGCCATTTTCGTTGCGCGCACGCTTTCTCTTTGCGGGGGCTTTGGCTTTAGCCGCTGGCTTTTCAGCCTCAAGCGCACCAGCGCGTATTTCGTTGATTGCTTTTATTTCGTCAGCGGGAAGGTCAACCACGTCGCCTTTGAGAAACTTTCCGGCAGATGTAAATACATTTGCAACGGTCACTGTAGCTTTTGTCATATTGGTCTCCACTTAAAGTAAAATGGGGGCAGTCTCCCGCCCCCATCTGTTAGATTATGAAGTTGTACAGTCGGCAATGATGCCGTTTGCAGCTTCATTTTTGGCGCAGAGTGTGAGTTCTGTCACAACTTGGCGAGTAGTGTTGTCGCCAGTTTTGGCCAATGCCACGTTCTTCGTGCCACGCAAGGAAGCAACTTCCCACATGTTGTCTTGCATGATGAACACGTCACGCGAGCGGTTCTCACGGCTTGGCATAAATTCTACGCTTCCCCAAGGGGTTACATATACTGCCAAGGATTTAACAACGCGCTCGTCGCCAGCTTGTACGCTGGAACGCTGGTTGTTGTTACCAGTGAAGCCCAGAGCTACATTCATTTGGAATGCAGAGAGATACACTGTGTCTGGCTTACCACCAGCAACCCAGATTGACTGCATAACAGTGTCAAAGTTGGCTTGTGAGAAGGCAGCTTGTGTGCCGTCTGTACGGGCGTCTGTACCGTCGCCGGTTGGGTCTGCACCGCCGGAACCGGCAACAGTGTTTGTTGTCAGCCAAGCTGGTGCGCCAGCAAGTTCACGAGCAACTGAGGAAGAGCCAGCTGCGCGAGCATTGTTTTCGAAAAGTGCTTTTTCGATGTCCAATTTTTGCTCTTTGGCAATCTTAAGTGTTTGATATGCAATCTCTTTTGCGCGACCTGCGTTATCGACATTATCGTCGGAGTCGGACACGACAACGGCGTTTTTGAAGATTTGCGTGTAGTTGCCCAAACGAGTTGTTGCTGCGCGAGCTTCGGCAGTAGTTGCGTCACCCTCAATGTGAGCATTGGCTGCGGACGCGCGAAGCGAGTCAGTCTGCCACTCTACGAAAGTGTTTTTTGCGGCCTTTTTAGCAGCTTTGCTGTAAAATGGCGTTTCCTCTGGCGAAATGTTGTGGATAAAATTGCTGAGGTCTTCACGGATACCGACGGAATCATAGGTATCAAATGTGTTGGTTGGCTGTGCCATTAGTGTGTCCTTTCAAAGACTTACTGATTTAAGATCAGGCTCAATGCGTCGTCAATTGAGCCAGTTTTCTGCAAGCGCTGTTGCGCTTTTTTACGAGTTGCAGCGTTACTATCAACACGCTTCTTTGCACCAGCTTTCACCACAGGCCGGGCTTTCTCACCCTTGGACTGCGCTGATTTACGTT
>Ga0209557_1000966_pt1 | contig 16406 bp, 14 predicted proteins | sample SaaInlV_120m_DNA_4_FD_184672 | JGI IMG/M metagenome (GOLD analysis project Ga0209557, IMG submission 184672) | Marine microbial communities from expanding oxygen minimum zones in the Saanich Inlet - Saanich Inlet SI074_LV_10m_DNA (SPAdes) (version 2) | ecosystem: Environmental > Aquatic > Marine... | reverse complement strand
ATCTTTTTAGGTAAGTGTCTTTTTTTTAACATAGTTAAAGATAAGTATAAAAAAATAGCCTAAACTATGTTTTATCTTATTAAGTATTTAGATATTACTATTTTATGCCTACTATTAATCAATTGTGCTCTAAAGTACGTAAACCTCGCTCTTCACTGATCAAGGTATTTATTGGGCAACTTGTTTTTGATCGGTGGGGGACAAACCCGTTTAATTCTCCGTTTACCTTTAAGGGTGCAATTGGTCGAGAGATTGCTAAAAATCAAAAGATTGCTGCTGCTACTTTTTGCGCTATTTCTACGACAGCTGCAATATGTGTTGAGGCCGTAACAGTACCTCTTAAGGATCGTCTTATTCAACATTTTTGCAATCCATGTGTAAACGCCGTTTACCAATTCTTTAAGTTGGTGCCCACCGACAAGCCCAGTAAGTAATGTATTTTCTTTTCTTTGTTATAACTTTTTTATCTTTTTTATTTATGAAGTCTTTTTTAGAAACAGTGTTAGTTTTAAAGAGTTGCTTAGAAAGGATGATAATCCAAAAGTCCGTAATTTCTAATCAATTAGTTAGTAGCACTGTCTCTAGTTTTATTGATGCAGAGGCCATGACTTTTGCTACTTTATTGATTTATGGTCTGGGTTTTTTGGGTGTGGCGCTAATTGTCATTCTTTTAAAAAGAAAAGGCGCTTCTGATAAAAAGATTTCAGAAGATACTGACTCCTCAATAGATTTTATTCTATCAGAAAAATCACAAGATTCTTTATATAACATATTTATGAATGGTGATTATTGGTTAACAAATCCTATTATTGGTCGTGTTTGTAATGCTCTTTTTCAATACACAATCTTTACTAACCTCGCCTCTTTTTATTCAAGAAGGGTATCAATATGGCGAGATTTAAAGACTTTAGTTCATTCTTCAAGTTTGGATAATAATGTTCTAGAGCATTTAGATGTTTTAGAACATCTAAAACCCGCACTTAAAGGGAATCTTGCTGTTGTTGGGGCTAAACTAAACCTTTTTGTTGAATTAGGAGATAATCTTTACAAGTCCATTCATTGCTTAAAAGAGTTTTTGGATAAAAAAGCTCCTTTAAGCAACTACGGCCTGATTACAGATTTAGAACAAGTTCTAAATTGTAATCTAAGTGACTTGCTGTTAAAAAATCTGGATCAAGTAGATATCGTGGCTGTTATTGCTCATTTATTCGGGTGGTAAAGTATACGGCAGACTTAAAATCTGTTCCCTTACGGGTTACTAGTTCAAGTCTAGTAGTGAGTATTTTTATTACTTTTAAAGGGTAACACTTTTATATATGTCTATTTTTTTAACATAGTTAAAGATAAGTGTAAAACCCCCTGATATGTCTTATCTCTAAATATTTATAAAACCTCTTTTATATTTTATGCCTACTATTAATCAATTATGTTCTAAGATACGTAAACCTCGCTCTTTGTTGATACGGGGACCCGCTTTAGAAAAGTGTCCTCAAAAAAGAGGTGTCTGCTTACGTGTTTTTACGAGAACTCCTAAAAAACCAAACTCCGCGTTAAGAAAAGTAGCTCGTGTGCGTTTGTCTAATAAAAAGAATGTGGTTTCTTACATACCTGGAGAAGGCCATACCTTGCAAGAATACTCTATTGTTCTTATGAGAGGTGGTAGGGTAAAAGACTTACCAGGAGTTAAGTATCATCTTATTAGGGGTAAGTTTGATTTTCTAGGTCAGCGGACTCGTAAAACCTCTCGTTCCAAATACGGAACTAAAAAAGATCAAATTTAAATGTCTTTTTCTTCTTTATTAAAGACTTTTTCTCATAAGTGTATGAGAAATGGTAATAAAAGTTTATCAGATAGACTTGTTAAGAAAGTCCTTTTTAATATAAGGCTACAGGGTTTATCACCTTCTAAAGTTCTTACTTTAGCAGTTTTAAATACAAGTCCTGTTGTTAGTGTAAAAAATGTAAGGTCCCGAGGTAAAACCTTTAAGGTTCCTTTTCCTTTATCTCCTAAGCAACAACTTTCTAAAAGTTTTGATATCTTATTAAAAAACACCGACTTGTCTTCTGAAAGTCTGACTAGGATTCTTTTAGAAGCTTCTAATAATCGTGGTAAAGGTGTGAAAGATAAACGAATGATCCATCAACTAGCAAGAGATAATCGTACTTTTTCTAATTATAGATGGTTTTAATTTTCTAAAATATTAAATTCTTCATAAGATGCTTCTTCCAATGGAAATTTTTTTACCTATCTCTTTTTCTGTATTCTTTATAGGAGCTATAGGTATTGTTGTAAATAAACGTAACTTATTAATTATTCTAATGTCCATTGAACTTATGTTAGTGGGTGTTAATTTAAATTTTATTATTTTCTCTGTCTTTTTAGACGATATTATGGGACAAGTTTTTGCTCTTTATGTTTTAACTGTGGCAGCTGCTGAATCAGCGATTGGGCTTGCTATTTTTACCTTATACTTTAAGGATAAGCGTACTCTACAGTTAGAAGGTTTCATGAGATCTCGTGGTTAAAAATGATACAACCGCAGACTATTTTAAAGGTTGTTGATAATTCAGGTGCTAGAATTGTTAAATGTCTTCGAATTTTAAAAAAGGGGAATAATCCCCGTAAGGGCTTTATAGGTGATATTTTAGTTGTATCGGTTCAGAAACTTAGATCTAAGAATAGGCAATTTTCCAAAGTTCTTAAAGGTGATGTTGTCCTTGCCTTGGTTGTAAAGACTAAAAACCCCCTTAAGCGGAAAACGGGCATTTCCTTACGTTTTGATGAAAATTGTGCTGTTCTTTTGAATAAACAAAGAAGACCTTTAGCAACTCGAATGTTTGGTGTTTTTCCTCGAGAGCTCCGCTCATTAAAGTTTAATAGGGTTTTAACTTTATCTTCAGGTTTTTTTTAAAGATTATCTTTTAAATGTTACGCAAAAAAGAATTTTTAAAGTATAGTAAGTTTCTAAGTAATTTAGATAATTTACATTCTATACCTTCTTTAAAAGGTGCCTCTCTTTGTACTATAACTAACTCTTCTAAAACGAATTCTAAATCTTTTAAGGATTTTCTTTCTGGAATTACCGCTTTAGAGCTTGTTTCTCTTCAGCGACCTTTTTTAACAAGAAAAAAAACAACTTCTTCTTTTCGGTCGGATAAGAAGGGTTCTCCAACTGGCGCAAAAGTTACTTTAAATGGTAAGAATTTTGAGAGATTCTTACTCAATTTGTTTTGGAAAGCTTTGCCTCAAAGCGTTTCTTTGGCTCCCAGGACGGATTTCTCTTCTACTTCTCTTTCTTTTTTTAATTTTTCTTTTCCTAAACTAGAATATTTGTTTTTTCCTATCGTTAGAGGTTTTTATATGTTTTTACGAAACTCAGGTAGTTTCTTTTTAACTTTTCGTTTGAATAAAAAGGCTAGCTTTTTTCAACTAACGTTTATTCGCTATTTTTATAAAATTCCTTTTTAGAATTTATTTATATAATTAAGGTTTTGTCTGGTAAAAGCTTCGCTTTTATTCCTCAGATTTTCTTTCCTGATCTGTCCTTTAATGTCATCTGCTGTTTTAACACATCCATATTATCTTTGGTCTTCAAGATGGCTTTTTTCAACTAATCACAAAGATATTGGTACTCTTTACCTTATCTTTGGTGCGTTCTCTGGGGTTATGGGAACTATGCTCTCTGTATTAATTCGTATGGAATTAGCTTATCCTGGTAGCCAAATTTTAGCGGGTAATCATCAATTATACAATGTTATTGTAACTGGACATGCTTTTGTTATGATTTTTTTCATGGTTATGCCTGTTATGATTGGTGGCTTTGGTAATTGGTTCGTCCCTTTAATGATAGGGGCTCCTGATATGGCTTTTCCTAGAATGAATAATATTAGTTTTTGGTTACTACCACCTTCTTTATTTTTGCTTTTAGCTTCTACTTTAGTTGAGGCAGGAGCTGGTACAGGTTGGACAGTTTATCCTCCTTTGAGTAGTGCACAGGCTCACTCTGGACCTGCTGTAGATCTTGCTATTTTTAGTTTACACTTATCCGGAGCTTCTTCCATTTTAGGAGCTATTAATTTTATTACAACTATTTTTAATATGAGAGCTCCCGGGATGTCTATGCATAGACTTCCTTTAATGGTTTGGTCTGTTTTGATTACTGCTTTTTTATTATTATTATCTTTACCTGTTCTAGCAGGTGCTATCACAATGCTTTTAACAGATAGAAACTTTAATACTACTTTCTTTGATCCTGCTGGGGGAGGAGATCCTGTATTATATCAACATTTGTTTTGGTTTTTTGGACATCCTGAGGTTTATATTCTTATTTTACCAGGTTTTGGTATGATAAGTCATATAGTAAGTACTTTTTCTAGAAAAACCATTTTTGGTTATTTAGGGATGGTTTATGCTATGTTATCGATAGGTATCTTAGGTTTTATAGTATGGGCTCACCATATGTATACTGTAGGTATGGATGTTGACACTCGTGCTTATTTTACTGCAGCCACTATGATAATAGCTGTACCAACAGGAATAAAAGTTTTCAGTTGGATCGCTACTATGTGGGGTGGACGAGTAACTTTTGAAACTCCTATGCTTTTTGCATTAGGTTTTATCTTTCTTTTTACTGTAGGTGGTCTTACAGGTGTTATTTTAGCAAATTCTGGTTTAGATATCGCTTTACATGATACCTATTATGTTGTAGCGCATTTTCATTATGTTTTATCTATGGGTGCTGTTTTTGCTATTTTCGCTGGATTCTACTATTGGATCGCAAAGATAACTGGTTTACAGTATCCGGAGATGTTAGGTAAAATTCATTTTTGGTTATTCTTTATTGGTGTGAATGTTACTTTTTTCCCTATGCATTTCTTAGGATTAGCTGGAATGCCTAGACGTATTCCTGATTATCCAGACTCGTATAGTACATGGAATTTTGTAGCCTCTTATGGTTCATATCTTTCTTCGGTGTCTACATTATTCTTTTTTTATATTGTTTATTATACTTTTGTGTATGGTGAATCAGTTAAGTTTAAAAAGAATATTTGGTCTTAATTTATAATAAACCTCATTTTGATCCTATAGCTCAGTGGTCTAGAGCATACGCCTGATAAGCGTAAGGTCGATGGTTCAAGTCCATCTAGGCTCTTTTTAAAGCAACAAGGGGATACCTTGACACTAAAAGAATAAACGTTTTTATCGAAAAGTTTGCTCAAGTAAGTAATTTACTAAAAGCATTCGTTTTTCTGGGGGGAAACTCCTCTTTTAAAAAGAAATTATAAAACAGAGTGAATTGAAACATCTTAGTAACTCTTAAAAGAAATCAAACGAGACTCCGTTTTTAGTGGCGAGCGACTGCGGAGAAAGGAAATAAGATATATTTAGATTAATTTGAATTTTTAACCAAAGAAGGTTTTAGTCCTGTAAAGTTTCTCTATATATCTTTTATAGTACATCGATTTTTTTGATGGAATATTGGGGCACCACCCTCAATCCTTGAACTTTTAGTGATCGATAGTGAAGTAGTACCGTAAGGGAAAGGTGAAAAAAGCTCTTATAGAGGTGAAATTCTTGAAACTTGTTGTTGAAATTCTGTCGGAGTTTATTTAACGACGGCGTACCTTTTGTATAATGGACCAGCGAGTTTTTATTTTTGGCAAGCTTAAGCTGTATGGTGGAGGCGTAGTTAAACCAAATGTTAACGCATGTTTTTAGTCAAAGGTAAAAGACCCGAAACTAAGTGATCTAATCATGAGCAGGTTGAAGAATATTTAGTAATAAATTTTGGAGGACCGAACCCGTGTATGTTGCAAAATGCTGGGATGACTTGTGATTAGGGGTGAAAGGCCAATCAAACTTAGCTATAGCTGGTTTTCCGCGAAATCTATTTAAGTAGAGCGTTTTTATTTACGTATAATGGGGTAGAGCACTCAATAAGCTAGGGGGGCCCACAGCTTTACCAAACTTAATGAAACTACGAATACGTTATATTATAAAGGCAGACAGACATTGGATGCTAAGGTCCTTTGTCAAGAGGGAAACAGCCCAGATTTATCGATAAGGTCTTCAATTAAAACTTAAGTGAAAAAGGTGTCATTTTACGAAAACAATCAATAAGTAGGCTTGGAAGCAGCCATCTTTGAAAGAAAGCGTAACAGCTCGTTGATCTAGTTTTTTGGCCCTGAAGATTTATAGAGACTAAAAGTTTTAACCGAATCGTAAAATTCTAAATAATTTTTTATTTAGTTTGGTAGCGGAACGTTCTGTATTTTGTTGAAGGTATGTCGTTAGATATGCTGGAAAAATCAGAAGTGACTATGCTGGTATGAGTAGCGATAAATAGTGTGAAAAACACTATCGCCGTAAGCCCAAGGTTTTTGAAGCACGGCTAATCCACTTCAATAATTCTTTTATCAAAAGACGGCCCCTAAGATTATTGAGCGAAAGCTTAGATCGATGGGAATACTTTTAAGTATCTTTTAATGGTGTGACAAAAATAGAAGTTTATTTCGTTTTTACGTAGTTTATTATATTTTTCAAGAAATAGCCCATTAATTTTTAAACCGTACTGTAAACCGACACAGGTGGGCGGGTTGAGTAAACTAAGGCGCTTGAGAGAACTTTGTTGAAGGAACTCGGCAAAATTTCCCCGTAACTTCGGAATAAGGGGAGACTTTAATTGGTAAATCTTTTAAAGTCGGCACAGAATCGGGGGGAGCAACTGTTTAACAAAAACACAAGTCTCTGCTAATTTGTAAAAAGATGTATAGGGGCTGACACCTGCCCGGTGCTGCAAGGTGAAGGAACTGTGGTTTTGGCTATAGTTTTTAATCCCCAGTAAACGGCGGCCGTAACTCTGACGGTCCAAAGGTAGCGAAATTCCTTGTCGGGTAAGTTCCGACCTGCATGAATGGTGTAATGACTTCCCCGCTGTCTCCAACAAAGACTCAGTGAAATTGAATTGCCCGTGAAGATGCGGGCATTATACAGCTAGACGGAAAGACCCCGTGCACTTTTACTATAAACATACATTGTAATTATGCCTTTATTGTGTAGGATAAGTGGTAGCTATTGATACCTTCATTAAATTGAATTGTAGAAGCGTCCTTGAAATACCACTCTTTAAAGTTGTGATTACTAACCTTTTTGGAACAGTTTATGTTTGGTAGTTTAGCTGGGGCGGCTGCCTCCTAAAAAGTAACGGAGGCGTACTAAAGGTAAACTTAAACAAAAACATTGTTGTTAAGCTCAATGGCATATGTTTGCTTGACTGTAAGAAAGATATTTCGAGCAGAGACGTAAGTCGGTCATAGTGATCCGGTGATTTTGTGTGGAAAAGTCATCGCTCAACAAATAAAAAGTACGCCGGGGATAACAGGCTTATGCCCCCCTAGAGCTCATATCGACGGGGGCGTTTGGCACCTCGATGTCGGGTGCGAGCTGTTGGATTGCAAAGTAAAGATAGACTGTTACTGAAAATCCCTAACTCAGTTTAATCTGGTTAGAACTTATATTTCAGGTGGGTACCCACTCCCACATGCCTTCTCTTAAATAGGTATTGATCATACAACCATTGATTAGTCTAGTGGTGCGTCCCAATAAATGAATAGGCCCAAAACCTATAGCATTTAGAAGCTGGGGTAAAAGCATGTTAAAGAATAATTGTCATTCTTGAAGCGTGTTAGAACGGTTATAACAAGCTGAGCGAAAGCAAAGCAGTGTAATAAAATGGCGTTAACGAGGAAGTTTGGGTTATGACAAGAATATTCCCAGACCCCTAAACATAGGGATAGTTCACATTACTTTAGAGTTCGTAGCGACGACGACTCGAATAAGAGAGTAGAACTCGTCATAGAGCTGCCAGGATGTTATAATTTATGAAATATAGGAACAGAATAACTCTAACTAAGCTCCAACATTAATGTTGGTAGGATTTGGCTATATGCTTATTTAGAGAGCGATGTTGTAAGAAGCGAATGACTTGTTGTAATGATAAGTATATGCTGACGTACAACGCCAAATTATGGCTTTGAAGACCTGCAAAGGTAATTTTAACAGATTAAAATTATTTATTATTATTATGAAAATCTGGAAAGATATAAATTGGACCAAGGTAAATCTGATGGTATTTGATTTGCAGTGCAAAATTTTCAAGGCAAGTGTAAGTAAATCGATTGGTAAAGTAAGATATTACCAAAAAACCTTAGTAAATAGTCACGAGGCTAAATTAATAGCCGTAAGAAAAGTGACACAGGATAACCGTGGGAAAAAAATACCCGGCGTTGATGGTAAATTAGTGCTTAATCACTTAGAAAGAATAAAGTTAGCATATGACCTTAGACTTGATGGAAGCGCTGACCCAATTCGTCGTGTATTTATACCTAAAGGTAACACAAAGCGGCCGTTAGGTATACCCACTATCAAAGATCGCGCAAAGCAAACTTTGGTAAAACTGGCATTAGAGCCCGAATGGGAAGCTAAATTTGATCCTAATTCATTCGGCTTTCGACCGGGATATTCTCAGGCAGATGCTAAATGGATGGTTACTCGGCAAATCCAAGGTGCACCTAAATATTTTTTAGATGCGGATATAAAAAGTTGTTTTGACAATATATCTCATGATTATTTGTTAAAAAAGCTTAACACTACCAAAATGTTTGAAAATCAAATTAAAAGTTGGTTAAAAGCAGGCGTTACGGATTTTACTTTTTCAAATGGAACAGAAATTAGCGAAAATCACGCGGGAACACCGCAAGGGAGTGTTTTATCACCTTTATTGGCTAATATTGTTTTGAATGGTATGGAACAACTCTTAAAGGATAAATTTAACAGAAATGTCTGCTTAATTCGGTATGCGGATGATTTTGTTGTATTTTCAAAGAGAGAAAAAATTATCGTTGAAAGCAAAAAATTGTTGCAAGATTTCTTGAAACCTATAGGACTTGATTTTTCAAATGAAAAAACAAGAATTGGTCATACATTAATAGGACCAAATCCAGGATTAGATTTTCTTGGGTTTAATTTCAGGAATCATAAAGTTTCTGTACGCCATGGTGTGAAAAATACTAAGGGAATAAAACAAAATTTCAAACAAATTACGGAACCAAGCCGCAAATCTATAAAAACACATAAAGAAGAAATTGTTGCTTTACTTAGGACATATAAAAATGCTCCGTTATCTTCGGTAATTGAAGCATTAAGTTCTAAGATAAAGGGTTGGACTTATTACTATTCTTTATCGCAATCAACTAAAACGTTTACAATTTTAGACGGCTGGTTGTGGAAAAGATTATGGCGTTGGTCTGTAAAAAGGTTTAAAGGTGCCAAGAAAGCTAAAAAACGATGTTTTAGTGTCTCGGGCTGGAAGTTTGGTTTTATCGATGAGATTACAAAAAAAAAATGGGTGTTAAAAAGACATGATCAGGTAAAGGTTAGAAAATACGTTAAAATAAAAAAGGGGGCGTCTATTTTCGATGGACAACTCGAATATTTTTCGAAAAGACTAGCTTTGCACCACCCACTTTTTAAAAGACTCCGTGGTACGTTAGTCAAGCAAAACCATAGATGTGCATACTGTGAAGTTTTTTTTTCGCCTGACGATATAATTGAATTGCATCACGTGCGAGACAAAAATGGTCGTTGGTTGAAAGAATTCCAATTTGTACACGGGCATTGCCATGACAAGATTCATGGAGAAAAAAGTAATCGATAATCATTTACGGACACGTTGTGGTGGTAATTGGTAAGAGCCGTATGAATCGAGAGGTTCACGTACGGTTCGGGAGTAGCAGCTAAAATGGTAACATTAGGTTGACTATAAGCTCATCACATCCTGAAGCTGAAGATGGTTTCAAGGGTTCGGCTGTTCGCCGATTAAAGTGGTACGCGAGCTGGGTTCAGAACGTCGTGAGACAGTTTGGTCCCTATCTACTGTATACGTTAAAAATTGAGGGATTTATTTTCTAGTACGAGAGGACCGAAAAATGTAAACCTCTGGTGTATCGGTTGTTTTTTAAGCAGCGCCGAGTAGCTAAGTTTATTTTAGATAATCGCTGAAAGCATCTAAGCGAGAAGCTATTCCCAAGACAAGTTTTTTAATTCGTGGTAGATCACCACGTTGATAGGCTTGATGTGTAACTATAGTAATATAAAAGCAGACAAGTACTAATATTTAAATTTTTACTTTAAATTATTGATATTCGATGAGTTTAAAAAAAAAACAGTTAACAAAAAAAATAAAAAATTTTACTCTTAATTTTGGACCTCAGCATCCTGCAGCGCATGGTGTGTTGAGACTTGTTTTAGAATTGGATGGTGAAGTCGTTTTACGGGCAGATCCTCACATTGGTTTGTTACATAGGGGAACTGAAAAGTTAATAGAATATAAAACATATCTTCAAGCTTTACCTTATTTCGACAGGTTAGATTATGTTTCTATGATGGCACAAGAGCATACTTATTCTTTGGCTGTAGAACAATTAGCTACAATTTCTGTTCCTCTACGTGCTCAGTATATTCGTGTATTATTCTTAGAGATTACAAGAATACTTAATCATTTACTTGCCGTTGGTTGTCATGCTATGGATGTAGGGGCCATGACTCCTTTTTTATGGGCTTTTGAAGAGCGTGAAAAATTAATGGAGTTTTATGAAAGGGTATCCGGAGCTAGAATGCATTCTGCTTATATAAGGCCTGGAGGTGTTTCCCAAGATATCCCTTTAGGGTTGTTGGACGATATCTACGTTTTTTCTGAACAATTTGCTACCAGAGTAGATGAAATGGAAGAAATGCTTACAACAAATAGAATTTGGAAACAACGTCTAGTTGATGTAGGTACTGTGACAGCTCAAGAAGCAAGAGATTGGGGTTTTAGTGGGGTTATGTTAAGAGGTTCTGGTATTTCTTGGGATCTGAGAAAAAAACAGCCTTATGAAATTTATCCTTCTTTGGATTTTGATATTTTTACAGGAACTAATGGAGATTGTTATGATCGTTATTTGATTAGAGTTTGTGAAATGCGTGAGTCTTTACGTATTATTCAACAATGTATCAATAACATTCCTGAGGGTCCTGTAAAGACGGAGGATAAAAAATTAACACCGCCTTCTAGAACAGAAATTAAGAATTCTATGGAATCTTTGATTCATCATTTTAAATATTTTACTGAGGGTATCAATGTTCCTAAAGGTGAAACTTATTCAGCTACTGAAGCTCCTAAAGGCGAGTTTGGTGTTTATTTGATTTCTGATGGGTCTAACAGACCTTATCGTTGTAAAATTAAAGCACCAGGTTTTGCTCATTTGCAAGGGTTAGATATGATGAGTAAAGGTCACATGGTTGCAGATGTTGTTACCATTATAGGTACCCAGGATATCGTTTTTGGGGAGGTTGATCGTTAACTTTTGTGAAAATGATCTATGTTTCTACAGAAGGCTCTTTGGTTTCTTATTCCCCAAAGTTAAAAAAGATTCAACATCTTCAAAAAGATCCTTATGTTCATCCTACTTGGAACTCTAATAAAAAGCAAGAGGTTAGTAGAAAAATAGAGGTTTTTCGTAATCGCTATTTTATAAAAAACAAAAATTTATAATTTTTTGGGGGAAATAGCTCAGTTGGTTAGAGTATTGGCCTGTCACGCCAAAAGTCGCGGGTTCGAGTCCCGTTTTTCTCGAATTTTCCAATCTTTTATTTTTTTTTGTATGGAGTTTTTTAATTATATAATTCTTTTTTTTATTCTTATTTCTTCATTTTTTGTGGTTAGTTCTCGTAACCCAATACATTCTGTACTTTGTTTGGTTTCCGTTTTTTTATTTTCAGCAGCTATTTTGCTATTATTGGAAGTGGAATTCCTAGCCTTTTCTTTCATTATTGTTTACGTAGGAGCTATCGCAATTCTCTTTCTGTTTGTTTTAATGATGATTGATATTAAGATAGGTGACCCTCTACCACTACCTTTCACTTTTTTTTCAATTATACTTTTTATTTCCTGTCTGTATGGGACACTTTTGCCTGTTTTAAATAGCTTATCGTCTTATCAGTATACAGCTTTTAGAAGTAAGTTTACGTTTGTGGATTGGTTAGGGATGGTAGATTCACTATCAAATACAGAGGCTGTTGGTCAAGTATTATATACTTATTATTTTGTTTTCTTACTTATCGCTGGTTTAGTTCTTTTCGTTTCTATGCTTGGCGCAATTATGTTAACTTTACGTTTAACAAATAATGCGGATTATCAAGATTTGACTAAACAGCTTTCAAGAGATCCTGGTCAATCAGTTAAGGCCTCTTAATAACGATATTATATTAATTTTATGTCATTTCAATTACAGTTACAGAATCAGAATACTTTAAAGTATTTATCTAGTTTTTTACCTATTTTAGCTAGTGATTCTCAAGATACTTCTTTAGTTATTTCTGTTAGACCAGAGGATCTTGCTTTTACATTAAAGGCTTTAAAGATACACACTAATACACAATACACTGTTTTATCATCAATTTCTGGTGTAGATTATCCTGAACGTTCTCGTAGATTTGAAGTTTCTTATGATTTATTGAGTGTTAAGTTTAATAGTAGAATAAGAGTTAAGACTTTTGTTGATGAAATCACGCCACTTGAAAGTGCTGTCTCGGTTTATCCTTGTGCTACTTGGTGGGAACGAGAGGTTTGGGATATGTTTGGTGTTTTTTTTGATAAAAATTCAGAGATAAAGCGTATTCTTACCGATTATGGTTTTGAAGGGCATCCTTTGAGAAAAGATTTCCCTTTGAGTGGTTTTGTCGAATCTCGTTATGATGATTCACTCAAGCGTGTAGTTTGTGAACCCCTAGAAAATGCTCAAGAATTTCGTTCTTTTGATTTTTCTAGTGGCTGGTCTGAAAATCTAATAAAGTAAATTTTAAAATAGAATTTTAATTTAAATAATTATGAGTACACACGTTCGTTGGAATAAGGATTATATCCTTTCTATTGTAGATAATCATATTATAGATTATCCTACACCTATAAATATTAGTTATGCTTGGAGTTTTGGTGCTCTTGCAGGTATTTGTCTTGTTGTACAGATAGTGACTGGTATCTTTTTAGCCATGCACTATACTCCACATATTGATCTTGCTTTTAGTAGTGTAGAGCATATTATGCGTGACGTTAATAATGGGTGGCTTATCCGTTATATGCATGCTAATGGTGCCTCTATGTTTTTTATTGTCGTCTATTCTCATATTTTTCGAGGATTGTATTATGGTTCTTATATGGCACCTAGAGAATTATTATGGTGTTCAGGTGTAATAATCTTTTTATTGATGATGGCCACAGCCTTTTTAGGTTATGTTCTTCCATGGGGTCAAATGAGTTTTTGGGGAGCTACCGTTATTACTAATCTTTTTTCTGCTATTCCTTTTGCAGGACCCGCTATTGTTGAATGGTTATGGGGGGGTTTCTCAATAGATAATGCAACCTTAAATAGATTTTTTAGTTTACATTTTATCCTACCTTTTGCAATTGCCGGTTTAGTAATAGCACATATCGCTTTATTACACCGAGATGGTTCCAATAACCCTTTAGGTATCGATAGTAAAACAGATAGCATACCCTTCTATCCTTATGCTTATGTTAAAGATTTATTTTCTCTTATTGTTTTTATTGTTTTTTTTTCAGTATTCCTTTTCTTCTTTCCAAACTTATTAGGTCATCCTGATAATTATATACCGGCGGATCCAATGTCTACACCTGCCCATATTGTTCCAGAGTGGTATTTTTTACCCTTTTATGCCATTTTACGTTCGATTCCTGATAAGTTAGGAGGAGTGGCAGCAATGGGGGGGGCCATTGTTATACTACTCTTTTTACCCTTTATAAATACTTCTGAAGTTAGAAGTGCTACTTTTAGACCAATATATAGAAAACTTTTTTGGTTTATTTTTGCAGACTTTTTACTTTTAGGTTGGATAGGTCAGGAGATTGTGGAGACACCTTTTGTAGAAATAGGACAAATAGCTACGGTTTTTTACTTCTTCTATTTTTTGGTTCTTATACCTGTAATGGGTCTTTTAGAGTCAAGTTTAGTGCGTTCTAAACTTTAATTTGTTCTTTCCCTTATATAAACTTTATACCAAGATATTTTTTGTATTTTTTAATGTTTTACTAATTTTAAAGAGTAAACACGATAACTTGAGTTTGATCCTGGCTCAGAGTGAACGCTAGTAACAGGCTTTATACATGCGAGTTTAATGATAAAATTTTTTATTATAGCGAACGGGTGAGTAATACACAAGAAGTTGCCCTTTGATAAGGATTAAAATACCTTTTAAAAGAATTAACTTTCGTCAAAGGATACGCTTGTGCAAGATTAGGTAGTTGGTAGTTAAAGCCTACCAAGCTGACGATCTTTAGTTGATTTGAAAGAGTGATCAACCACACTGGGACTGAGACAAGGCCCAGGCTTTTGATAAGCCAGCAGTAGGGAATATTGGACAATGAGCGAAAGCTTGATCCAGCTATGTTACGTGAGGGATGACAGCTTATTTGTTGTAAACCTCTTTTATAAGGAAAGATGATGACCTGCCTTATGAATAAGTTCTGGCTAACTTCGTGCCAGCAGCCGCGGTAATACGAAGAGAACGAGCGTTACTCATTGTAATTTGGTGTAAAGGGTTCGTAGGTTGTATTGAGGTTGTTTTAGGTAAAATTTAAAAGCTTCAACTTTTAAGCAAAGCCTTAAAAACACCAATACTTGAGTTTAGCGTAAGATTATAGAATTTTAAGCGTAGAGATAAAATTTTAAGAGGCTTAAAGGAATGTCAAAAGCGAAGGCAATAATCTATTCTAATACTGACACTGAGGGACGAAGGAATGGGTAGCAAACGGGATTAGTGACCCCGGTAGTCCATTCTGTAAACGCTGAGTGCTCGCACTTAGATTGAGTAATTTAGGTGCTACGCTAACGCTATAAGCACTCCACCTGAGGAGTATAGTCGCAAGGCTGGAACTCAAAGGAATTGACGGGGGCCTAAACAAGTGGTGGAGCATGTGGTTTAATGCGATAATACGCGCGAAACCTTACCAATCCTTGATGATTTAAAGACATTTTTTTATTATTTTTTATTAATAAAAGGTCTTTTTAAACAGGTGTTGCATGGCTGTCGTCAGCTCGTGTTGTGAAATGTTTGGTTAAGTCCTTTAACGAGCGCAACCCCTTTCTTTTTTTGCCAGTTTTTTAAAAAGAAGGTACTTTAAAGAAACTTATTGCGATAAGCGATAGGAAGAGGGATGAAGTCAAGTCCTTATGGCCCTTATGGATTGGGCTACACACGTGCTACAATGGTAAATACAATGAGAAGCGAATAAGCTAATTTGGAGCTAATCTTCAAATTTTACCTTAGTTCGGATTAGTGACTGAAACTCGTCATTATGAAGTTGGAATCACTAGTAATCGCAAATCAGCACGTTGCGGTGAATTTGTACCTAGGCCTTGTACACACCGCCCGTCACATGCTGGGAATTTCTTTTATCTGAAGAGTAAAAAAATTAGTTTAGTAAATTATTAAATCATTTATTTGATATTTTAGTTAATTTTTTAATTTGCTCCAAGGCGGGGGAAGTGACTAGGATGAAGTCGTAACAAGGTAACCGTACGGGAACGTGTGGTTGGAATTAAATATTTTTTTATAAAAAGGTTAAGCGAATAGCTAAAATTTTAAGTATCTGTTTATAAGTTCTTTTATGATAAAACGATTTTTTTTATCCGCAAGTAAAATAAATCGTTTAATTATCTATTTTATTATTAAAAAGCAAACATGGTTTTTTTTATCTTTTTTTATAATGTCGTTTTTTATTTGTTGTTTTACAAGTATTTTGTTTATTTAGGGGTTATCATAGCCTTATATTTATATATTTCTTTTGTTTTTGTTAAGAGTAGATACTTAAAGCATATTCTTTACTTTTATAAGATATTTCCTAAATTAACCCACACAATGTCGTTGTTTATTACTCTTTTAGCACTTTTTACTGTGGCCTCTCTTGTCATACCTTATAAGGGTTTTTTTGGGGAGTTCCCCCCTTTTAGCAAAGAATATATCTACAGTTAATACAGCAGCCTGCTTCTTAGGGGCTAGTAGTCTGGTTTTAGGAGGAAGTTACTTTTTGTGGGCTTTTAATAGAAATGCTCTCAATAACCTTTTAAAGTGGGATACTCATGTAATTGCCAAAATTTTTCCAAAAATTACTTTTTATTTCTTTATGTTATTTTGGAAAATACTTCGAGATTTTGAAGAAACTAGCCCTGTTATGGCTATCTTGATTTATTTTTTTTGGGGTTCTTATTTTTGTATTAACATTTTTGCGAACGGTTTAACACTTTTTAATTCCTTTTTCCTATTATTTCATTTATTAACTTTTTCTCTT
>Ga0209557_1000962_pt1 | contig 16434 bp, 17 predicted proteins | sample SaaInlV_120m_DNA_4_FD_184672 | JGI IMG/M metagenome (GOLD analysis project Ga0209557, IMG submission 184672) | Marine microbial communities from expanding oxygen minimum zones in the Saanich Inlet - Saanich Inlet SI074_LV_10m_DNA (SPAdes) (version 2) | ecosystem: Environmental > Aquatic > Marine... | reverse complement strand
TCAACAATTATGTTTTCTCCTTGTCTTACGTCAAGGTAACAGTAACTGTGAGTAATGCGGATTTTCTTCATTAGAAGTCTTGCGTCATTTCATTCAGAGATTCTGATACATATCCTGCGACAAATGCAGGATCTGGCACAAACTCTTCAGGATCTGGAATATTTATCTTTGATCCATTATTTGGTGATGCGATTGGTGTCATCAACACAATGTGACCAGACTCACTAATAAGTTTGATTGTATGTCCTCGCTCTACAAGAGAGAAAACAAAATCAAAATTATCTTGTGCCTCTTGGACAGTAAGAGTAATGATACTAGACATAAGTAATTAATTCGGACGGGACGCAAGCGTTGAAAGTAGTTAGGGTCTCAGAGAAACCTTCGGCACCTTCTTCATCAAACTTCCACTGCACCATCTCATCAACACCTTCACTGTCCATGATTTTCACGGAGCGGCGGGAGATGTCAACCCAGATATGCTCAAGGTAGGTATCAGACATGGGGTCATAACGAGGACCCTCATATCATACCTCAATTCAGCAGCAATGGCAAGCCATAGACTTGGTGGGGACCGAAAGCACAACCAGTTGCCATGAAACCAGCACCCACAGAGTAGGACGCCATGCCTGACACCACTTGGTTGACGATAGATCCTGAAGGTGTGAATTCTGTAATCACACCAGAGGGACATGCAATGAAGGAGTTGATCACACCAGTTGTGGATCCAATACAGATGTCATGGATCGATCCTGGTTGTGCCACTGCCACAGTTGTCCTCACGATCATGGGAGGTGCAACAGAAGGGAATGGCACGTCAGTTGCCAACTCAAGGATAGTGCCCTTAACAACACGGAAACTACCAGTCAGTGCAGCAAATGGATTGAAGAGTGCAATCATCTCCAGTCTTCCTGCATTCAGGAAGGATGTAATCCAGTTTGCTTCTTGGAAGATCTCACCATCAGCAACCAACTCAATAGAGTTTGCTTCAGTTTTGACAACCTGTGAGTTGATATTCACTGATTCAATACCAGTGATCTTCACCTTGTTACCCTGAATAGTAACGTCACCAGTGTAAGAAATGTTATGGTCACCTTCTAAACGTTGGCCAGACTTCTGCTCCTTATCATCCTTCAACTCAGTTGCAAGTTGAGGACCCCATGGTGTGCGACCCATCTCATCAGCATCAGGGTGATAAGGAATCTTATCTACAGGATAGAATCCACCACCTTGAATCTTCTTAAAGTATTGTGCTCTGCGCTTCTTCATGGGCACCAGATTAAAATCAGAAGAATTTGATTTCACATTAGATGATGCCAATCCAGATGCTACAGACTCAGACTGCTTTGCCTTTGTTATATCAGGTGCAGAAGATGATCCACTGGACTCAGACTGAGGACCATTGGATTTGTTTTCATTCTTAGCACCCACGACTTCCTCGTGGTAGTTACCCATAACCTTCAAATAGAAGTCACCTTCTACTGTCAGCACATAGTTACCCTTGATAGTCTCGCACTTATCTCTACCAATGATCTTGGTGGAGTTGTTAGGGACATTCTGATGCTGGTTACCAAAACTATCTTGGAAGGTGGTTTGACCACCAGGACCAGACTCAATTGCTTTTTCCTTGCCAGGTGTTGCGTCAAAGATCTTCTTAGCACCATTGAGGAAGGTTTGCACCTCCATCATATAAGGATTGATGTCAGTAAACATCGCATCGATATAACTACCACCCAGACCACTACCATCCTTGGGGTTACCAGACCTCAGCAGGGAAGCATAGTTAGTGCCTTGGACAGCATCATCAATGGTTGTACATGTCGTGGTGCCTATCAATGGGAACCACGCTTTCGCTTTCGGTCGTTTAATCTTCCTCCCACAATCTTTCTTGAAGAAGAGACCCAGCAATGCCAGAATGAAGGAGATTAATGATCCCCAATCAAGAGTAGTGAAATCAAACTCCATAATCATGGAGACAGTATCACCCAATCGCGATGCTGCTTGACCCAAGTCACGAGCAGTTTGGACAGCAGAAATGATGTCGCCAGTAATACCTGACATACGATTCATCGCAGACTGGATACCCTCCAGGATACGGTTGGTGATACCTTCAACTGCGTCACCAATAGCAGATTGAATAACACTGGTGATCTTATTTACCGCTAGTGTTGCAATTTGGTTTGCAAAGTTTGCTGTATCTGCTAGTGCCGCTTGGACTAATCCCAACCATGCAGGGACAGGAGCACAGAAGATAGCAAAGATCTGCTCAAGGAATCCCAGGATTGCAGTAATCACACCCATGGGGATGAAACTGGAAATGATCTTGACCAGTGCGTTAATTACTGTAGCGATTGACTGTGCCAGGATCTCTTTCAGTGGTGCCAAAACACCAGCAATAGCACCAGACAGATAGTTAGCAATCTTACCTAGGTGCTCTAGGACCTTATCACCTGCCAGTCTTGCACCATTAACCAGTGATACAAACGAGTCACCAGCATTACCAATTGATGCTGCCATATTGCCCATCTCGGTGAGCATTCTTCTGATGTCCGTTTCAAAACCTTCACCAGCAGATGCAGCAACACCATCACCAATGGACTGTTTCTCAACAGGAGGTTTGATCGGATTAGTTACAGCGTTACCAGGGAGAGTCTCTTCCAGCGCAGAGATAGCACCACGAGAATTCTCTTGACCACCTACAGGTCCGCTAGGTGATGTTTGCTGTGTCTTAGCAAAGGGAGAACCATCCAGTGCAGTAGTGCCCAGGGGTGTCTCTTGCTGTCTAGCATTAGCAGGTGCATCCTTATCAGCAACCTTAGGATCTGCAACTGTTGTCCTCTTGTCAGCACCTTCTACTTGGAAACCACGGAATGCACCTAAGACAATAGGTAACTGTGCTTCATCACCATCTAGAAAGAAACCCAACACCCATGATCCACACTGCAACTCTGACATGGTGCCAGTGTTTTTAGTCTGGGGTTTATCTGTAGGCAACAAAACATTCGCCCAAGGGAGCACCTTAGTTGGGACTTCCTTAATATAATCTTCCTTTGCCTTATGTCCTGTATACCATCCTAGGATCCTGACACGAACTCTACCTAGTTTAGATGGGTCGTTGTTATCTTCAACTTCACCCACCCACCAAGTATATCCATCTCTTCCTAGGACATCGGTGCGTTCTCTCATTGTGTGTAACTTTTCGTGTGATTATTTATTCGATTCTCTTAAACATAAATTCTCCCTCTGAGAAATCCTTTCCCCATTTGAAGTCTCCTGTTTCGATATCGATACCTTTATCAATCGCACGATACTCTTCGCCATTGAATCGTGCCTTGGAAAATACTTGCACATTGTCATGGATACATTCACCATGCGTTGTGCCATTCCACCATTCACCATCCCATGTCCAAATATATGGACAGACTTCTCTTTCAAAAAGAAGATCCTTAGTAAGAAATACTACGGTGGTGCTGGATGTGTATGCCCAAGTGTGCTCTGAATGCTTGTAAGCATTCGCCTCACTTCTATACTTATACCAAGACTTGGATTGGAGTTTCTTCTCCCCAATCCTTGTAATTCTTAAATCAATTTGAGGCCATTTAGCAGGATTTGACATCGCTTGGTGTTGATTCCTGTAATGACCCAGTATTAGTTCTTCAAAGTTATTCATTGCAACCCTTACATGGTTGATTATAATAAATTATCTAGATGTTGTCAACAGTCGTAAACTCGACACTCATCTGATTCAGGATTTGAGTCACAATACATCTCAAATGCTGTAGGATCATGATGATCGTATGGATTGTTTTTATGATATTGCTCTAGATCTTGGAGCTCTGATTCCAAATGCCGACGTTGGTGGGGGGAAATCATAGGGTTGTCAAGGATTTCCTTATCCTTTGCGATATGATCTTCAATTGACTTTTCCATAATAGCGATGGACTAAAGTGTGTACAGTATTTAGTAAGACTGTTTCTTGACTGAATCTCGTGTTAACTTCAATTCCGTCGTCAATCCTTCACGCTGGTATGTATGTGTAAGACCAGCAATAAGATATCTTCCACTATATTTCCTATCCTCTTTCACGTTACCCTTTTTACCAGCAGACTGCTGAGATGCAGGGATAACAACTTTCAGGATTTGTCCCACAGTTAGTGCAGGGTTACCAGGAATAACAATCGTTAACTGGACAGATTTGAGCAAACTATAGCGTGCTGATGCATACAAACCTACAGACAATGTATCCCTGTTACCTTCAGCACCTGCTTTATGGTTTGAGCTTTGCTGATTCTTCATATCAGGTAAGTTTCTGATATGAAGTCTTGTAGGTGCAGACTTCTCAATATCAATATCATCAGGTAACACATATGGTGGTTGTCTCTCAATGGTTGATCCCATACGAAACACCTGCATATAGTTGACCTCTTGAGGAGCACCGATAGTGCCTCTCTTGTCACTGTTGCCAGAGTCTGTAACTTTAGAGTCTGTAGTGATAGGTAAGGAGATACCGATTGAGAGTGCCTTGTAAGTCCCTAGACGCATGTTTCTAAGGTGATCTGCCTTATCAGGGTACATGACAGATTCAATCGCATACATGCCATCATCTGGTGGATCTGCACCCTGTTGGACTAAAGTATATACAAATGACTCTGCACCATCTATCTGTCCCTCACACATACCATCAATAGATTGGAAGCAGAATCCTTTCTTATTTTCAAAGAAAAGAAAACCACTCTGCTTTGTACTTGATTTGCTACCTTTCTTTCTGACAACTTTGTCAGAGATATGACTAATTGCATCTGTAACTTTCCAGTTAGGTGAAATGAAGTTAATGGTGCTATGGGGCTCCATATACTTACTCTTTACCTTATTGGTATTCCAGTATTTTCTAAGGAGATGCTGAGGAATGTGATCTCTACTCTGTGCTCCATCCATAGGACCGAATGATTTGAAGACCTTCTTCATCTCATTATCATAGATCTCAGGAGTTGCAGTGTGGAGAATATACATCTGACCACGCTCAGACTTAATGATGCTACCAATCTTATATACACGGAATTTAATATCCATGTCATCACCCTTCGATGATTCACAGTCAAGTTTGACGTGGATAATCTCACCACCCATCAACGTTTTGTTGAAGTCAATAGAATCCGCGATGGTAAAATCACATCTAATGAATGGTGATTCAATTGATTCGTAATAGGTGAAGTCAACGACAACCTCTCTGATGTCAAACTTGTCACCACCAACGAGCTCAATCTCGATCTTCTTTAATTCGTGTTTCCTTGCTCTTCTGTTTGCCATTTTACATCAGGTCTGTCATGTCGTTTCTGAAGTCTGCTACCAAACCAAACTTGGGAGAAAGGTAAGGCTCTGCTTCTTGAGGTGCCCAGTTGGGAATAACGAGAGGTTGCTCCTCACCAGCAGATCCAACACTAATTGGTGCAGTGCTACCAATCGCTTGTCTTTGTGCCATGGCACTTTTAAGTGCTTCATTACGAGCAACACTGAGACCTACCCTCAAATCTTCTTCTTTTAGTTTTGCTTCGTTGATCTGAGTGCCAGGGGCATTTGCATCTTTCATCATGCTACCGAAGGTGCTCAATGCTTTCTCCAGCGATTCCATCGCCAGATCCATGCCACCTTTCTTATTCTTATCCTTACCTTCATCACTAGCAGGTGGTGTAACTTCCACCTCTTTCATTGCCTCAGGTGCCACTCCAGCAAGAGTCTCACCCGTTACATCATCCTTTGCACCAGGAAGTGCAGTGATTACATCACCTTGAGAGTCTTTAGCAGTAAGTGCAAACTCTGTTGCAGCGCGTGCAGCATATGCTCTTGCCTCCTCATCAGTAACACCTTGCTTCTTCCAGGCGTTATAGTTGTCTTGGTATGATCTGTTATAGAAGAATGCAATCTCTGCTTGCTTAGCAGTTGTCATCTTCTTCAGATTATAACTATGCGATTTGGACTGACGGTTATACTTGCCATGCTTCTTAGCAAGATATTTCTTCCATGCCTCTGATCCTGTGACTGCTTTCCATTCAGCAGATGTAGGATTGACACCAGTCAGATCATCAGGTTTCCAGAAGTTGTCACTAACAATCTTATTCATCTGGAGCATGGTGACATTACCAGCATCCTCTTTATAACGCATGATATAACTCTTATCACCGACAGTCACCTTGTCGCTGCTGATTGAATCCTTGTTATACTCTGTGGGACTAAACTGGACCTTACCTCCTTCCGCAAATCCCTTAAGGGTAGGTCTTATTGCACCACCCATAGAGAAACCAGGCATACCATATCCACCTGATGCTGCCTGACGCATCCTGAGACCTGTCAGACCAGGATTCTTTTTAGTTGCAGGAGTATCAAATGGGACAACAAATGCACCACCTTTAGCGAATCCTTTATAACCTACCCACTCGGTGCCATGTCCAATGAATGAAGTAGATCTACCGCCATCCAGCGATACGGGATAACCACTCTGAGGACCAGAGATCCATCCACCACTAGCAAATCCTCCTCCAGGGACTTGTCCACCTTCAGCGAATCCTAGGAATCCTGTTACTGCACTCCAGGCACCGCCAACAAAGGATCCTGCTGCTTTCGTAAGAGATCCCATAGGATTCTTGATAATCCCAACAACGATACCGAAGATTTCTTTCAGCAGAGGGATGATGCCATCAGGTTCCATCAGTGCATCAATCAACTCAGAGAAGAATGATTCTTCTCTACGCAGGAAATTCCTTGCCTGTAGCATCATCTCACCACCAGCAGATGCCTGTGGGAGCGTTACAGGTGCTTTAACTTTACCACCACCAGCCTTACCTTCTACTCTCCTGTCTTCTGTGTTCTTAGGAGTGAAGAATTTGAGGACAGCAGTCAGTGCCTTGATACCCAACAGTAGGGGTGCAAAGGCAATCTTCATATTCAGTGCTATCATCTTCTTAATGAAGGGAAGATGTGGTTTGATAGCATCCAAAATGGTGGTCATGAATCCACCAAGTGCCTTGAAGAATTCGGTAGCACCATCCTTCAGGGGAGCAATTGCTGCCATAAAGAAGTCACCAACCATCTTAAAGAAGTCACCAATAGGTTTGGTGAGGGGTGCCAACATAGGACCCACTGCTTGACCAATAGCACCGCCAGCAAGACCACCGACAGCACCACCGATCATTGATCCTGCAGGACCAAGTTTACTGCCTAATGCTTGACCGACAGCGGTGCCAGCACCAGCACCAACGCCTCCACCGATCGCTTCAGCGTTACTACCACCAGATGCACTGATTGCCATTGCAGTAGCAGCACCTGCACCGACAACACCAGCGATCTTGCCAAACCTACCACCAAAGACAGCTTTACCTGCCTTCAGCATATTCATCATGCCACCGCCGATGAGTTTCAGCAGTGAGAATACTGCCTTGGTGGTAGCAACTGGATTCTTAAGGAATGCCATCCCCACGAATAGTGGAGCAGCAGACAATATAAACTGGACGGCACCGAAGAATCCCTTCAGGCTAATAGGATTCTCCAGAAACTTGGAGATTCCATCGAAAGCGGATCCGACGAGAAAGCTGGAAACCTTGTAAATGAATTTACCAAGGGCAGCGAGTCCTTTTGCAAGACGTTGGACCTTTTCTGGATTCTTTGATAACCAGTCCAGAATACCGAAGATGACAAAGTATTTGAGAAAGAATCCAGCGATCCTAGCGAGAGCACCGAAGAGACCACCAAATGCTTTCTTAGTTTGCTCTTTGAATTCTTTACGGATAACCTGAAATTTCCCAGGTTTCTTCTTACTATTCGCCTCCGCCTCGTCACGATTCTCGCGTGCTTGTTGCTTTTTCTTTTCAGTTAATTCTTTCGCCTGTTGCTTATTTTCGTCACCACGAATCTTTGCTTCTACCTTGCCAATCTTATCTGCATTTCTTATCTGAGAGTTGACAGATGCTGCCATTGACTCTGCAATTTTCTCTGTAGTCAGAGCAACGCTATTCAGCGTTGCACCTAGAGAGTTAATACCTGAGAGCAGACTCTTAACACTGATCTGCAGATCTCCCATTGCTTTAGCAGCAGTGAGGGGAGTGTATTGAGCGCCACCCGAGCCAACAGATCCCTTATAAGATACCATCTTATAAAGTTTTGCCTTCGGGATCTTGACTTGCTTAACTTCTGCCATTTATTAGAAGGGGGCGACCATAGGAGAAGGCTTAGTCCATACGACTTTAGGTCCTCCACCTTGATTATTTATTACATGTTGGACAACAGTTTGCTGCTGCACAATAGGTAATATCTCAGGTGTCATCTCCTGATCTTTCTTGCGTTTTGCCTGTTGCTTAGACTTCTCTTGGACTGATCTCAGGTTACCAGCAGTTACTTCAGGTGCAATCTGAGAGATCATTGCTCTCTGCTTGATAGCACTCTCTGCTGCCTGTCCACGAGCACGACTCAGACCAACTCGCAAGGATGCTTCACCAGTGCCACTCATGCCAATACCCTTAGCAAAAGCATCACGGAAGGAGGTCTCAAATGTCCTGGTCAGGGCATCTAGTGCCTGCTCTAGGGTCTGTGGTTTAGACTCTGTAGTATCTTGAGTCTGCCCAGATGGAGTTGATGCATTAGAAGATCCAGTCTGTGGGGATGATCCCTCACCTTGTGTAGATACATCACCAATCTTCTTAGATGGTTTGATAGATCTAGGTGCTTTCCACATCCAGACATCACCATTAGGCAACTGATTCTCGAAGAGATTCTTGTCCATGAAGTAATACTTACCAGGACCATCTGTCTTATTGCCAGCACTGTTAGTCTTCTTCCAGGTGCCACCATAATTCAGTTGTCCAAATGGATCATGAACTACGAATCCATTATCCTTCATACCAACAACCATACCCCAGTGACCCGATCCTTTATATTTGAATCCCACGGGTACAGGATATCCTGCTTTGATCTCATTGCGAAGTGTCTCCCAACTTTGACCAGTTTGCAGAGATGAGTTAATACCAAAGTCAGCAAGTGCTTTCTTCTGAGGATATGCTTCTGTAGAGATACCATATCCACTGCGGACCTTGTTATAATCCTCAGCAGTCATAGGTTTGCCAGTGAGTTGTGCAACCCACATTGCCATTGTGGTTGAATAGCACTGTGTATCACCAGGGCGACCATACTTGTCTGCCTTGTTTGCTCTCTGGTTGATGTAAGGCACATCTTGGATGATTTTACCACCTTCAGCAGCAAACTGGATGCTAGGGACTCTAGTGCCGACCCCCTTCTCCATGATGCTTGCTTCATCATTACGACGCCAACTGTTTATACCACCATTGTGGTTTGCAAGTCTATCTCTATATGCCGCTATGACAGGAGAAAAGTCACCTGTCTCAAGTGCAGTCCTCACTACACTCTTAATGCCAGCACCATCTAGAGACCCATAGTTGAAAACTACAGACTCAAGTCCTACCTTCTGTCTTTCACTTGCCTTATTATAGAGATCAGATCCCACCTCACCGACAAGACGTTTGCGGTGATCTTCAATGTGCTTTGATTTGATCCAATATGCTTCTTCTTCGGTGATAGTATCACCTCTCTTCACCTTACCTGAGAGACGGAATCCAGGAGGATAATATGTTGCACCAATACCAATAGTGGGAATCTCCCATCCATAGTTAGCATCAGCATATGCTTCCAGTCTTAGACCTTCATAACTACCCAGGACTGCTGCAAACTTCTCATCAAAATCTCCACTTACTGAAGGAGCGCCACCTGATGATGGTCCAGCACCCGATGCAGTTGATGGTCTTTGACCTGCACCTGATGATGAGGAAGACCCATAACTTTGTTGCTTAACTTTTTCATCTCTGATGCCCAGTGCCTGTTTCATGACACGGGCCGCTTTGATTATGATACCACGGAGACTCCTGTCATCCTTATTCGTTACTACCTCAAGCAACTCTGCTTTCAGTTTATCTGTAGCACCTTTAGGGTGAGTTGCTGGTAGTGGTGTGCCCACCATACCACCTGCTGCTCGACCCATTTTATCAAAGTCAGTAAGACCGAATGTCAATGCATCTAGGAATCCAGCACCGACGCTAGCGGGATTCATCAGTCTCTTAGCATTACTGATGACAAACTGGATTGTCTTTCCGATGACATTTATTGCGCCACCAAGAATAAACTTAGTAAAGTCTGTAAGGATCTTGAATCCTTCACCAATTAGTCCAAAAAGAGGTTGTAAGAATTCAAAGAGTGCTCCAAACAACTCTTGGAATGGTTTTAATAATTCTCCACCAACATCTTTGATGATGTCAAACATCATCTTGAAGTATTCACCGATTGGACCCATGATGGGCTCAATGATAGGTCCAATGGATTTACCTACCCACTCACCCAGGAAACCACCAACAGCATTACCTATCAAAGGTGCCAGGGGTCCCAACCAGGGAGCAACTGCTGTCAGAGCAGCAGCACCTGCAATACCACCGACTGCTTGCCCAACACCAGCACCAACCGCTGTGCCTGCACCCTCACCACTTTGAAGACCTGAAGCAATTCGCAAACCTCCACCAAGCACAGACAGAGCACCCATGCCCTTCATGCTCATCATGCCGCGGCCAGCGCGACCTAAAGTCGTGGATCCTTTGAATGCTTGGCGTCCAGGGACTCTAGATTGGAATCTATTCTTTGCTGCATCACCACCATAGCGGCGAGCATATCTCTTTCTCGCTTCCTTGGATGCGTTGCTAGATCTTACACCTCTAGATGGTCTGGCATTAGGATCTACTCCTGCTTGCTTGGATCCACTGAATACACCCTTGACCCAGTTGATGTCCTGCATCAACTTCCAAGGCATCAGAATATACTGTGCTGCTCTGAGTGCAGCAAATCCACCAAGGACTTGGAATGCACCGAGGATAAATCTTAATCCTCGCTTTACTATACCCTCGTTTAGATCACTAAAGTCTCCAAACAAGTTGGTAAGACCATCCATGATCCCACCGACACCGAACTTGGCAAGATTGAATGCAAACTTACCAATATTATACGCTAGTTTGAATACCTTAACAAATGCCTCTGGATTCTTCTCCATGGCATCTAAGACACCAAACATGATGAAGTATTTGGCAACAGTGCCAAGAATACCGCCAAGTGCCTGTAAGAAACTCTTTACTGGTTTCTTGACCTTCTCTGCTGCTTTCTTTTTATCTTCCTTTGCGTCGTCTACGCCCCTTTCTGCCTGATCCTCAGAATCATCTCTCTTTTTCTTCTGGAAGAGTTTCCTGCCAAACCTCTTCATCTTCGCACCGAAGGTTAGTTTTTCCTTCTGCTCAGATTTGACCTCTAATATCTGCTCTTGAGTATTAGTCTTAAGAAACTCTCTTTCAAACTCGATTAACTTTCTCGTTTGATCCAGGTTTACGCCAATACCTTGGACCAAAACACCAGTACGATTGATGCCCTTCCGAAGTTCCTGTAAGTTTCTACCTACAGGAGACTTTACGGCGGTTGGTTTGATTTTGACGAAACTACGGATAGCAGCCATTAGAGAGACATACGATTTTTCTCTGAAGATTGCCGTCTTTCCTCTTCAGCAATATATGCTAATAGGAGATTCACATACACATCTCTTTCCCACGGCATAAGATTCTCAATTTCGGTTAGAGAATACTTGTGGTGTTGGATTAGTGCAAAATTAGTCTTGTAGTAATTTTCAAGACTATTGTGCATTAGGGCTACTCGAAAAAAGATGCGAGACCCTCAAGCACAATCTCGCTGGTAACACCAGTTTTGGGATTGTTGATAGGTAAAGTATACTGCAGTTTGGGCATTGTCTCAAAGAATTCTTGAATCTTCGCAAATTGCTCAGAGTTAAGATTCTCTAGAAATTCCAATGCTTCCTTATTTGTGAAGGAATCGTATACTTCTTCATCATCAAATACTTGACCGATGCAGCTGGCAGCAAGTTTGAAGACATCATCCATAGAAGGTTCGTCTGACATATTCTGATTGACGAAGACTTCCAGGGAAGGATACTTCATCACAACACCAACAGTATCATCAAGTTTGATCTTTTGCTTGTGATTCTCGGGGACTACAACATCAACCATGTCCAGAGGGACACTGACTTCAACTTGAGTCTCTTCATCATCAGGACAAGTGACCTTAAATTCACTGACCTCACCAACTGCCTTACCACGAATCTTCAGGAAGATATATTCAATCTCAAAAGTAGCGAGATCCTCAACCTTATTTTTTAGGTTAGTGCAGTTTTTGATGATCGTCTTAACCGCTTTGATCATCTCTTTGTCATTTTGAGATTCCATTGCTAGATATAGCAACTTCTCTTCCTTGACTAGAAATGGACGGTATGCGACTTTGGTGCCTGAGATAGGCATTGTCAATTCATATTCAGGAATTGCAAGTTTGGGTAAAGGCATAATATTCCATTACAGTTGGAATTATTTAGACACCAAACTGCGAGACATCTGTCTGTTGTGTAGAGAATCCAAGTGCTGCTGCTGTTGCGTCAAACGAGTTAATTATCTTATCAGATGATGCATTAGTGTGTGGCATAGTATCATCTGCCACAGTATCAAATCTGTATCTCTCATAGTAGAAGGAGATATCCAGTTTGATCAACTGTGTAGGACCATTGTTGACGTTAATAGCAGACATATCGAATGGGAATGCACCATATAATTCCCACACACCAGTAACTCTATTCAGTCTCTGCTGATATGCACCTTCTTGTGTGCGTCCTTCAAATACAATAGGAGATCCAACTTCCCACTTCTTAATCCTAATGTTGGTTGTATATTCGTTATAGAATGTGACTCTATTCTCAGCATCTGATGCTGTGTAATTCATCCATTTCTCAAACATATCCCTATGATAGAGATCCTTAGGGAGGAGAAAGGATACACTCATCTCAGAGAATGAGGTGTCAGTAGCAAAACGTCGCATTGCACCTACACTTCTAACCTGACCAGTGGTAATTCTTCTACCAGGGATGGTCACATCATCAGCGAGAGCATTGACATAATCATAATGGTATCGATAATTTCTTCTTACGTTATCGTCATTCGCTGCCAACACAGGAGGGACAGCAATTTCGACACCGTAAAGGTTGGATCTGGCGGGCTCAAGCTTCCCAGACCCTACTAGGTCCATAAACCTAGTGAAACCATTATCGGCTCTGAATGCCATTACAGTCTACTCCAAATAAAGCTAGAAGGGACATCAATCATTCTCCCTACTCTAGGCATTGTAAATTGCTCAATTGGTAGTGGAGTCATGTCTGCAAGATCTTCCTTACGGATAGTCTTTACAGCAGATACATTTGACATGAAGTATTTATGATGACACCGCCTCGGATAAGCAATGCTTCCTGACGACCAATTCTTACAGATTGTCCTTCTAGCATCAGGTCTTAGATAGTGGACATTACCACCAGAAAATTGCATATTCCGAGTATCCTTATCGGTGATTAACACCATAGGAAACTTGTCATAAAAGGGTAGTTTATCTGCTCCAGCAGCACCATAAGCAAACAGGATAATATCACCTACATCAAAAGTGCCAGTATAGTCCTGCAGTCCATACATCAACTGCTCTCTATACCAATCCTTAGATTGCTTTGTGCCTCCTGCTAGATCTTTAACGTCTGTAAAGATGCTCATACCTTCAATTCTACTTCTGTGAGTATCATGAATTCCATCTTACGATCATTACAGTATTCTTTTGCTGCCTTCCACTTCGCATCATTGACAGCATATGTCTTAATTTCGCTCAAATATCTTCTAGTGACTCTACCTTTCCTTTTAGGTGGCGCAGTCTGCGACTTTGGTTTAACTTCGACAATGAACCTCTGAGTCCTTCCACTCCGTGTTCGTGCTCTAACGTAGAAGTCTGGAAAATAGCGATGAATCCTATTATCGACAGGGCTAACATAGGGGATGACGATTTCTTCACTGCCCCACTCCAAGACGTTTTCATTCTTATCGCACCATACCATAAATTTTCTTTCCCACAAAGACCTATAAATAATATTTGTGGGATCACCCTTATACTTATGTCTATTTGATGGTCGGAATCTTCCAGAATAACTCATGGCACTCATTTATCCAAGGGCAAAACCTTACGGCGCTAATTCATCAAATAGTGGTAACTCAATCAGAGATGATTCAAAGTTTCCCACGGAGGTGATCGACTATCTAAGATTTGAAATTTTCGATCCGATCGATGATAGAAATGTTAAGACGTTATATTTATATTTACCCAACAAACTTAGTGAAAACTACACTGCCAAGTATAACGGTGTTGAGTTGGGTGCGACTGGTGCTGCAGCAGTAGGTGCTGCTCGTGATGCAATCGCTGCTGGTGGTATAGGTGAAGGTTTTGGTGAGCAAGTGAAGGCATTTGCTAAAGCAGCAAAACCACAACTTGGATATTCTCTTGGTGCTGGTGCAATCAACCAAGTTGTGAGTGCAACTGGTGGATCTGGTAGTTTGAATGCTAACTCACTATCAGCACTGACCCAAAAAAAGATTTTTAATCCCTATGAAGAGGCAATCTTCCAGGGCACTACATTTAGAGATCACAACTTCGACTTTAAGATGGCACCTAAGGATAAGTCGGATGTTGACACAATTATTGAAATCATCGATACGATGAGAAAGGCAATGCTGCCTGGTAAAGATAACACTAACTGGTTAACCCTTCCTAACTACTTCAGAATGGCAGTTATGCGCCATAAGAGTAGTGGTGATGATGAAACTATCAGCGCACCTGATTCTGGTGGTTATCTTGCAAAAATTATGCAGTTTCCTACAAATCTGGTCCTGACAGACATGAATGTTGATCTGTCACCTGATGGAAACTATGCATCTCTCCAAACTCGCCTTGCTGGAGATCAATCCTATGATTATGGTCCTGTTTCTTACTCAATGCGTCTTGCATTTAAAGAAACTTCTTATCTCACTAAGGAGTCTTTCGTCTAATGGCTGGTTATTTCTCTTATCTCCCCAAAGTATATGTAAGGACATCAAGTTATCGCGTAAACAACGTCGATCCTTATGTCCTTGCTAAGAATATCTTTCGTAGAATCAAGATTCGGGAAAATCTTGATGATGTGATCTTAGGATTCACCCAATACACTATTGGTAACAATATGAGACCTGATCAGGTTGCATATGAGCAGTATGGGTTAACAGATTATGATTGGGTAGTATTGCTCACCAATAACGTCATCAATGTATATGATGAATGGCCTATGACGGAGCACGAGCTCTATAAGTATATGGTCAGAAAATATGGTGCTACTGAAGTTGATTCAGTGCATCACTACGTCACTCAGGAGCAAAGAGACACTAAAGGACGTATTATCCTCAAAGAAGGTATTCAAGTCCCCCAAAACTTCACTTATAGAAGAGTAGATGGCACTGTAATCCCTCCTTCTTTACTTACCCGACCTATTAGCAATTACGACTACGAGTCACAAAATAACGACTATAAGCGTAATATCTACCTTCTCAGAAAGGAATATATTAACCAGTTTGTTGAAGAATTTGAAGAGATAGTTGGTTATCTGCCTTCTATCGAAACTGATCCAGATAGCGAAGCGAAAAGATCTGAAAATGTCGTCCAGGAGCAGTTTAAGGCAGTTAAACCCACCTATCAAACTCTGGTCGGTCAAACCTCATCTATCGACTTTGCCTCTACACAAGAATACACCTCACGCACTGTTACCCTTTCAGGTGAAACAATTGAGCAAGGTGATGTCTTGTCAGATGGCACTACAGTAGCGGTTACAGGAACCTCTTCTACTGTAGTTGCTGGTGCAACTGATGAAGAAGTGGTTAATTCTTTCGGTAGTGCTGGATCCTCATCTGGTCAAACCAGTAGTGGAGGTTATTAAAAGAGATCTTGCTCTTTTCCATAATGTAACAATTCTTTCAGATGACCCACATGTTGCGCTCCAAGTGCAATTTGTGGGTATTCTGCTTCTGGACCAAATTCTTGCTCAAATGCTCTTTGCGTAAAATGCTGATTTAGGCGATATTCGAGATATTCGCCTCCAAGCGATTGGAGCAGAGATGCTGCTCTTTCACATTCAATACTACCGTTAGAATAGATAACTGCTGTTTTTGGGATCATTTTTTGTTTTTGTGATTGTATTCGATTACAATTTTTTCGTGAGTTGTTGTTTTATCAGAATAAATGTAATGCTTTAATTCACCACCTAATATATTTACAATATTACTTAGTTGCTGCTCAACTACAAACTTCTTAAACCCATCATTTATCCAACTTTTATTAGATCCTGGTGTATTAAAATCATTCATAATGTTCTCTCCAATCGATTTATCGCCTGGTCTGGGAAATCCCTAGGGCGACTATCACCAGCATTATCAGTTCTAGCAGAACCTTCGTTTG
>Ga0209557_1000952_pt1 | contig 16510 bp, 28 predicted proteins | sample SaaInlV_120m_DNA_4_FD_184672 | JGI IMG/M metagenome (GOLD analysis project Ga0209557, IMG submission 184672) | Marine microbial communities from expanding oxygen minimum zones in the Saanich Inlet - Saanich Inlet SI074_LV_10m_DNA (SPAdes) (version 2) | ecosystem: Environmental > Aquatic > Marine... | reverse complement strand
GTTTGCGGGAGAGCCCAGCTTCAATGGTCCCATTTGGTCGGTGTCGGCCGAACTGTTTGCCTATGCTGTCTTTTTGGCGACCCTAACATTGACCAAACGCAATCCGTTGATCGGCAGCCTGCTGTTGGCGGTTGTCAGTTATGTGGCTTTGTCGCTGCACCCAGACGGGTTCGTGATCGGTCAATGGGCGTTGGTGTGTTCGGTCTTCTTTTTTGCAGGATCGACCTGTTTTGCGGTGTATCAGAAAGTGCATGACAAAACTGCGGTGATGGTCGCGACGATCTTGGCACTTCTTGGGGTGGCGTGGGTCGGGCATGTCACGGACAGCAGCAACACGGTTTTGTTGTCACTATGCTGCGCCATTGTTCTGATCGTGGCGTGCATGGAGAACGTCACGACGCATGTTGGACGCGGCGCGCGGTTTCTTGGGGATATCAGCTACAGCATTTATCTCGTCCACGTCCCCATTCAGATGGTGATTTTGCTTTTGGCGGACCTGTTTTTTGACGCGACGCGCAGCTTTGCGGACAGTTATGTGACCCTCCCCGCCTACCTGATCGTCAGTATCTGGTGTGCCTATGTCGTGAATGTTCGATTTGAAAAGCCGATTGGCCTATGGGTGCGACGCCGGATGCGCGGCGCTGCGAACGTGACCGGTTAAACCCCACTGTCCGCCCGCACTGAAAACCCCTGCCCCCGCAGCGTGCCGACGATGTCTTTTACGTGGCCGATGTCGCGCGCCTCAATCACGACGTCCAGCTCCGCTTGTTTCAACGATACCGATTGCATCATGCGCTGATGGATGACTTCGACGACGTTGGCACCGGCTTCCCCAATGATACGCGAAATATCGGCAAGCTGACCGGGCGTGTCGTTAATCTCGAACGTCAGGAGTGTGATGCGGCCATCACGCACCAACCCGCGCAGGATCAGGGTAGACAGCAGACGACTGTCGATATTACCGCCACAAATCACGAGGCCTACTTTTTTGCCGCGATACGCATCCAGATTATTTTTGATCACCGCCAGCCCAGCCCCCGGCGCACCTTCGGCCACTAATTTCTCCGACGACAATAGATCAAAAACTGCATCCTCAATCTCGGCCTCGGTTGCCGTGTCGATGCGGGTGACGTGTTGTTTGATGATTTCGACGTTCGCCGCCGCTGGTGCCTTAACGGCAATGCCTTCGGCCAAGGTCGCACCGTCAAAATGGGTGTCAGTCCCGTCAAATTGCGCCTTCACGGCATCAAACACCGTCGCCTGCGCGCCAATGATCTCAATGTCGGGCTTCATCGCCTTCGCCGCGACGGCCATCCCCGCAATGAGCCCGCCACCGCCGATGGGAACAACGATGACATCAAGATTGGGGCAATCCTCAATCATTTCGATCGCCACGGTCCCCTGCCCTGCGGCGACGATTGGGTCGTCAAAGGGGTGAATGAACGTCAGCCCATCACGCGCTGCGAGGTCCATGGTGAACTGCACGCTGTCGTCAAACCCTGTGCCATGTTGAATGACCGTCGCCCCAAAATCTTCGGTGTTCTTCACCTTATTGAATGGTGTTCCTTCGGGCATCACGATGGTGCTGGCGATCCCAAGGCGGGTGGCATGGTAGGCGACCCCTTGCGCATGGTTGCCCGCACTACATGCGATCACACCCGCCTGTTTCTGCGCGTGCGTCAGCGTCAGCAGCTTGGCCAGCGCCCCACGCGATTTGAACGCATTCGTATGTTGGCGATTTTCGAGCTTGAGGTGCAGATCAATCCCCAACTGCAACGACAATCGCGTCGCGGGCACCGTCGGCGTGCGGATGGTGTGGGGGGCGATGGCTTTGTGGGTGTTGCGGATGAGGTCTGGGGTGATGGTGGTCATGTCGGCGCTCCGGGGCTGTGTTGGCTAAACGTGGGGCACGGAAGCCTGCCCCGCAACGAAAAACGCCCCGCTTGTGAAAGCAGGGCGTTCTAATTCACATCGGAGCAGAGGGTTAACCCTTTTCTTCGACGATCTCTACCATGTGGGGGATCTTGTTGATCATGCCACGCACGGATGGAGTATCTTCCAGCTCGCGAGTTTTGTGCATTTTGTTCAGACCCAGGCCAACAAGCGTTTGCAGTTGGTCTTTAGGGCGACGGATCGGGGAACCGATCTGGCGGACTACAATTGTTTTAGCCATGGTTTAGGCCTCCTCAGCGACTGGAGCGGCTGCTTCAGGCGCGTTGTCACGTGCTGGCAAAATGTCAGCAACTTTTTTACCGCGACGCTGGGCAACAGAACGAGGCGACGCCTCTTTCTTCAGACCATCGATGGTCGCGCGGATCATGTTGTACGGGTTGGACGAGCCAATCGATTTCGCAACGATGTCCTGAATGCCGAGCATTTCGAACACAGCACGCATTGGACCACCAGCAATGATACCAGTACCTTGTGGGGCAGTCCGCATAACAACGCGGCCCGCACCGTGACGACCGTTCATGTCGTGGTGCAATGTGCGGCCTTCTTTAAGCTGCACGCGGATCATCTGACGCTTGGCTTGCTCAGTTGCTTTGCGGATCGCTTCAGGAACTTCCTTGGCTTTACCCTTGCCGAAACCGACGCGGCCTTTTTGGTCGCCGACCACTACGAGAGCGGCGAAACCGAAGCGCTTACCACCTTTAACGGTTTTGGACACACGGTTGATGGCAACGAGGCGATCCTGAAATTCTGGTGTTTCTTCGCGACGGTTACCGCCACGCTGGTTGTCTCTGGCCATGAGGCCTCCTGATAAATTGTGGCTTGCGCCGTTTGTATCGATCCCAGTGACATGTGCCCTGGATCATCGGAGGGGCCCGCAAAGGCCCCTCACAAGTCTTAGATTTTCAGACCGCCTTCACGCGCAGCTTCGGCCAAGGCCTTCACTTTGCCGTGGAAGAGGAAACCGCCACGGTCGAAGTAGGCTTCGGACACGCCGGCCTTCTTCGCACGTTCTGCGATTGCTGTGCCGATCTTGGCGGCAGCTTCGACGTTGTTCTTGCCAACGACGCCCAATGTCTTCTCGAGGGAAGACGCTGAGGCGAGCGTTACGCCATTCACATCGTCGATCAACTGGACCGAGATGTTCTTGGAAGAACGGTGAACGGACAGACGCATGCGTCCTGCGTTTACCTTGCGAAGTTTGTTCCGAACGCGCAGACGGCGTTTGATGAACAGTTGACGTTTTGTGTTTGCCATTGCTGTTACCTCTTACCTTCTTTGCGGAAGATATATTCGTCCTTGTACTTGATACCTTTGCCTTTGTAGGGCTCGGGCTTGCGCCATTCGCGGATGTTTGCCGCGACTTGGCCAACAAGTTGTTGGTCGTTACCTTCCACGAAGATGATCGTGGGTTTCGGAGCCGTGACGGTCACACCGTCCGGTACGATGAAATCAACATCGTGCGAATAGCCAAGGTTCAGCTTCAGGATATTGCCCTGCATAGCTGCACGATAACCAACGCCGTTGATCTCAAGCTCTTTTTTGAAGCCGTCAGTCACACCCGTCACAAGGTTCTGAACCTGTGTACGGGACATGCCCCACTGCTGACGTGCGCGCTTGGACTTGCCGCGCGGTGTCACAGAGACGGCGTTGTCTTCAACAGTCAACGTAACGTCGTCTGTTGCTGTGAAAGTACGAGTGCCTTTCGGCCCCTTAACTTCAACTGTTTGGCCGGACACAGAAGCAGTTACGCCGCTGGGCAGATCGACCGGTTTTTTACCAATACGAGACATTTAATTCTCCTTAGAATACGGTGCAGAGCACTTCGCCGCCAACATTGGCCGCCCGTGCGTTTGCATCCGACATCACACCCTTAGGGGTGGAGACAATCGACACACCAAGGCCCTGACGGACCGTAGGGATATCATTGACGCCCATGTAAACGCGACGACCGGGTGTTGAAACCCGTTTCACTTCGCGAATAACAGCTTCGCCTTCGTAGTACTTGAGACTGATTTCGAAAGCCGGGTGGCCGTCAGCGCCAGTCACGGCTTCGAAGCCGCGAATGTAACCTTCGTCCGCCAGGACCTCGAGCACCCAGCCGCGCAGTTTAGACGCAGGTGTTGCCACCATGGACTTACCGCGCATTTGGCCGTTACGGATGCGTGTCAGCATATCACCGATAGGATCGTTCATTGTGTTCTCTCCTTACCAGCTAGACTTGACCATACCGGGAATTTCGCCATTGGAACCGAGGTCCCGAAGTGCGATCCGGCTGATCTTAAGCTTACGATAGTACGCGTGTGGGCGACCTGTAAGCTGGCAACGGTTGTGCAGACGAACTGGCGCGGAATTACGCGGCAGTTTTGCAAGCTTAAGACGAGCAGTGAACCGCTCTTCCATTGTCTTGCTGTCATCGAGTGCGATTGCTTTGAGTTCGGCGCGCTTAGCTGCGTACTTTTTGACGAGCTTCTCACGCTTCACTTCGCGGGCGATCATGGATTTCTTAGCCATACTAATCTTCCCCTTAGCTGTTGAACGGCATGTTGAAATGCTTCAACAGCGCTTTTGCTTCTGCATCGTTGTCTGCGGTTGTGCAGATCACGATATCCATACCCCAAGCAACGTCGACTTTGTCGAAGTTGATTTCGGGGAAGACGATGTGTTCCTTCATGCCCATGGCGTAGTTGCCACGACCATCGAACGATTTGCCGGATACGCCGCGAAAGTCGCGGATACGTGGCATTGCGATCGTGGTCAAACGGTCAATGAATTCATACATACGGTCGCCACGAAGCGTCACCTTGGCACCAAGTGGCATGTCTTCACGAACGCGGAAGCCAGCGATGGACTTCTTTGCTTTGGTGATGACGGCCAACTGACCCGCGATTGAGGACAGATCGTCCTGTGCGGATTTGGCTTTCTTGGTGTCGTTCACAGCTTCGGAACCGCAACCGATGTTCAGAACAATTTTGTCCAAACGTGGGGTTTGCATGGCGTTCTTGTACGAGAACTCTTCCATCATGGCAGCACGGATGCTGTCATTGTACATCGCCTTAAGACGAGGTGTGTATTTTGCAGTATCAAGCATCAGATCACATCCCCTGTTGTCTTGGCGAAGCGGACTTTTTTGTCGCCGTCCATCTTGAACCCGACGCGCGTGGCTTTGCCGTTCTTGTCCACAACCGCGAGGTTGGAGAGTTGAATTGGCATCGCTTTCGGTGTGCGACCACCCTGCGTTGTCTGGGATTGCTTAACGTGGCGGATGGCGACGTTCACGCCATCTACGATTGCTTTACCGGACTTTGGGTCAACGGACGAAATCTCGCCTGTTTTGCCTTTGTCTTTGCCGGCCAGCACGATGACAGTGTCACCCTTGCGAAGCTTAGCAGCCATTTTACAGCACCTCCGGAGCGAGCGAGATGATCTTCATAAAGTTCTTCGCGCGCAACTCACGAACAACTGGCCCGAAAATACGGGTGCCAACAGGCTCGTTTGCGTTGTTGAGGATGACAGCAGCGTTGGTGTCAAACTTGATTGCAGTCCCGTCATCACGACGAACCTGCTTTTTGGTGCGAACGACGACGGCCTTACGGACGTCACCCTTCTTAACACGGCCACGTGGAATAGCTTCCTTCACCGATACGACGATAATATCGCCAACCGATGCGTAACGACGGTGGGAACCGCCGAGTACCTTGATGCACTGAACACGGCGAGCGCCGCTGTTGTCAGCCACTTCAAGGTTGGTCTGCATCTGGATCATTTAGACTTCTCCCGACCTATAGGGTTAACCCCGATTCTGACCGGGCCCCTAGGGTTTCGTTAAATAGGTTGTTTTCGTGGCCTTAGGCGACGATCACTTCCCAGCGTTTCGTTTTAGACTTGGGCGCACATTCCTGAATGCGGACTTGGTCGCCCACGTTGAATGTGTTGGCCTCATCGTGTGCCCGGTACTTCTTGGACTTACGAATTGTCTTTTTCAGAACCGGATGCGTAAAGCGGCGCTCTACGGATACAGTTACGGTCTGTTCGTTCTGGTTGCTTGTGACAACACCAGTCAGGATACGCTTAGGCATCTGTTAAGCCTCCGTCTTGGCAGCGTCAGCTGCTTTTTGGTTCAAGATTGTCTTCACACGAGCAGCAGAGCGTTTGACAACGCGCATACGTGCTGTGTTCTCTAGCGCGCCAGTCGCCTGCTGAAAACGCAGGTTGAAGGCTTCTTTTTTCAGGTTGGACAGCTCTTCACGAAGCTGGTCCGGGGTTTTATCCCGCAGTTCATTCGCGTCCATCGGACGACTCCTTTTGCAACATCATCGGCGGGCGGTTGGGCAGATCGCACAAACGTAACCCGAATCTCCGATGGAGTGGGTAGATTGGGGGCGTATAGGGGGTGTTGGTGGGTGTGGCAAGGGGGTTGTCAGATGAGCCGCGCTATAGCCGCCTTCTACAATTTTCCTTACTTTGGGTCTCTTCCATGAGGAACAAATCATCTTCTAACAAAATGATGTCTGTATAGACTGACCTCGTCAAAAATTCATCGAAGATAGTCGGCGGTATGATACTGTCGGGGACATCCATTCCACGGTATGTGAGTTCAATAAACTCTACGTCGGTTGCTTGCCGCATCAAACGATCATTTTCGATCCACCACTCGCCCATAAAGTGTATGTTTGCAATGATTGGATGTCCATTCAGATCGTATTGACCATCTAAAACTAGGTCGAACCCACGATCATCGAAGTATGAACCCGAAAATTGCCCCTCGAAATCCGGCATGTCAGCTAATTCCAGATCGCAAATCCATGTGCCATTGATCAAGGGTTTCGAATGAACGAAGTTGCCGTACAGGACGGCCAAGCCAACCATCGCGAGAGTTAAAAGCTTATACATTTTCTTAAATGAACCGATTCACCAATGACTGAAGTGAACAGACTTCTCGATAAATGCGGCGATAATGCGAGAGCTATGTGACCGAAAAGAGCAAACTGGTTGTTTGCGGATGGGAATAGATACGATAGGACCGAGACATGACAAACATCCGCTCCCTCTTCGCAACCCGCCTGTACCAAGCCCGCCTTGGGGACATTGACGCCGATGAACTCAAAGCGTCCTGCTATTCCATCGCCGATGATGATGATGCGGGCAATGAATGGTGTGAGGCCAATGATTTTCCAGGCTACACGTCCTATGCGTCGCTCACAGATCTGCCGTGGCGGTTTCCGATCTTTGCGGATGTGGTCAAAGCCCTCGACGCCCATGTCGCGGCATTTGCGGAAGATGCGCAGTTCAATCTGGATGGGCGCGCGTTGGTGCTTGAGGATATCTGGATCAATATCCTGCCCGAAGGCGGCATCCACACCAGCCACATCCATCCCCATTCCGTGGTGTCCGGCACGACCTACGTGAAGATGCCAGAGGGCGCGTCTGCGCTTAAACTCGAAGACCCGCGCAGCCAGATGATGATGGCCGCCCCTGCCCGACTGCTCGACGCGCGCGAAGAAATGCGCCAGTTCATTTACGTCCAGCCCACTGTTGGCGATGTGTTGCTGTGGGAAAGCTGGCTGCGCCACGAAGTTCCGATGAATATGTCCGAGGACGACCGCATTTCCGTAAGTTTTAATTACAAATGGGAATAATTTCCCGCACCCGCTGAAACGATCCGTCAACATTTAACCACGATACCCGACCCGATCTCAGAAGGGGTACGGTATGGTTCGGTTTTGGTTGGCTTTGGTTTTGGTTTTGGTTTTGGTTGTGTTGGCAGGAGGCGCGCGTGCTGAACTGCAATCCCTATTCCCCCGTAACGAAGAAATCCCCGACACCGTAACCCGTGCAGGCCTGTTTGCACCGACGGGCAATCAAGGCTTCTTTGCCCCACTGCCTGAGCGCGCCGAGCGTGTCCGCGTGTCGCCCCTCGCCAGCGGGACCGGAACTGCGCAGGTTGATCGCCTTCTGTCGCTCATCGCGCGCGCCGAAGCCGGATCGGCAGGTTATAATGCGGTGCAACATGGTGCAAGGGTCAGGCCCGCCGCCCTGCCCACACAAATGACGCTTGGCGAAATCTATCAATGGATCAACGACACCCCCGGCCAGCCCCACGCCATTGGTCGATACCAGTTCATCCCGCCCACGCTACGCCGCGTTGCACGGGAACGCGGGTTTGGGCCAGAAACCCAGTTCACGCCGGGGGTGCAAGATGCGTTGGCGTTGGTGCTGTTAAACGATGCAGGCTTCGCGCGTTTTCAGGCGGGGGAGTTGGATCGTCGCCGCTTCATGCACAACCTCGCGCGGATTTGGGGCGGTTAGCCTCGGTCAATTGAAACAGTGCTTTCCCAACTGTCCCACCCCTCACCACGCTAACGAATGCGGCAGCCATCCTGCTGCGTTGACTTTGGATATGGGATGGGTCGCAATTATACTTCTTTTGTCCGCCCCCTCTTGTAAGCTTCTGCCAACGCCAAGGCGCACAGCCGAAGGCCCGACGGGAAATCGACAAAGTGGAGTTTCAAAAACCCGGCACAGTAGTCGCGGAACTTTGGTGCCATGACTTTCACGAAAGCCTCGCCTTTTACACGCAAACGCTCGGCTTTGTTGTGGGCCAACACAAACCAGGGAGCAGGCATGCTTATCTCATGCGCGGGGGCTCTCAGGTGATGATCAGCAATTTCGACTACCGCAGAACATGGGAAACCGGCCCGTTCGAGAAACCGCTGGGTCGCGGGCTCAACTTCAGCTTCTTTGTTGATGACGTGCAAAGCATCTATGACGATGTGAAGGCCAAAGGCGTAACATCGTTCGTTGATATTTATAACATCTGGTATTGGCGCCCCGATTGTATGGCGAACCACCGTGAATTCGCGGTCCTTGATCCGGACGGCTACATGCTGCGGTTTTCCGAATGTATTGGCCACCGCCCGCTAAAACCTGATGACGAAGATCACATGTTTGAGTAACGGCCGCTTCAGTTCGAAAAATATCATGTTCCACAACGAAAAACCCCCGCCGATTTCTCAGCGGGGGTTTTTATGTCTCAAGTCCGGTGCGGGGCACGCACATTCACTACGTGAAAATGCTACACCGCGTTCCGCGAAACTTGCGTTTCGCTAGAACTACCAGTCTTCGCGAACCACTGTCCGTGTCTTAACGGGCAGCTTCATCGCTGCGAGGCGCAGGGCTTCGCGGGCGATTTCTTCGTTCACGCCGTCGATCTCGAACATGATACGGCCAGGTTTGACCTTACATGCCCAATAATCCACGGAACCTTTACCTTTACCCATACGAACTTCGGTGGGCTTAGAGGTGACAGGTACGTCCGGAAAGATACGGATCCAAACACGGCCCTGACGTTTCATGTGACGTGTCATCGCGCGGCGTGCTGCCTCGATCTGACGTGCTGTCACACGCTCTGGTTGGGTCGCTTTGAGGCCAAAAGTACCGAAGTTCAGGTCGGAGCCACCTTTGGCTTCTCCCTTAATGCGGCCTTTATGCTGCTTACGGAATTTAGTGCGTTTTGGCTGAAGCATTGTTTAATCCTTTCAGCGATCACGGCCACCAGGACGTGCACCGCGCGGGGGCGGACCATCCTGAAGCTCTTGAAGTTTACGGTCATGTGCAGACGGATCGTGCTCCATGATGTCACCTTTGTAGATCCACGTCTTGATCCCGATGATACCATAGGCAGTCTGTGCCTCTACGTGCGCGTAATCGATGTCAGCACGAAGGGTGTGGAGTGGCACGCGGCCCTCACGATACCATTCGGTCCGCGCGATCTCTGCTCCGCCAAGACGGCCGGCAAGGTTCACACGAATACCAAGGGCACCCATACGCATTGCGTTCTGCACGGCGCGCTTCATAGCACGACGGAAGGACACACGACGCTCAAGCTGTTGCGAAATGCTCTCACCGACAAGCTGGGCATCAAGCTCAGGCTTGCGCACTTCAACGATGTTGAGGTGCAGTTCGGAGTCAGTCATCGATGCAAGCTTCTGACGCAGAGTTTCGATGTCTGCACCTTTCTTGCCGATGATGACGCCCGGACGGGCAGTGTGAACAGTCACGCGGCACTTTTTGTGCGGACGTTCGATGATGACACGAGACACTCCAGCCTGTGCACAATCCTTCTTGATGAAGTCCTTGATCTTAAGGTCTTCGAGCAAAAGATTGCCGTAGTCTTTGGTATCTGCGTACCAGCGGCTGTCCCAGGTACGGTTGACCTGAAGACGCATGCCGATCGGGTTTACTTTGTTACCCATTATGCTTGCTCCTCAACTTGGCGCACCAGGATTGTCAGCTCGGAAAACGGCTTGACGATTTTGCCGAAACGGCCACGTGCACGAGGACGTCCACGCTTCATCGTCAAGTTTTTACCCACATAGGCTTCGGCGATGATCAGTTCATCAACGTCGAGGTTGTGGTTGTTTTCTGCATTCGCAATTGCGGACTGAAGGCATTTCTTCACATCCGCTGCGATCCGCTTTTTGGAGAACGTCAGGTCCGTGAGGGCCTTGTCCACCTTTTTGCCGCGGATCATTTGTGCGACGAGGTTCAGTTTCTGTGGCGAAGTGCGAAGCATGCGCAGTTTTGCACGAGCTTCGTTGTCAGCCACGCGGCGGGGATTTTTATCCTTGCTCATGGCTTATTTCCGCTTCGATTTTTTATCAGCCGTGTGGCCATAATAGGTCCGTGTTGGTGAATATTCACCGAACTTCTGACCAATCATGTCTTCGGTGATCGTTACTGGGATGTGCTTCCGACCGTTGTAGATGCCGAACGTCAGGCCAACAAACTGCGGAAGAATAGTAGAACGACGGGACCAAATCTTGATAACATCGCTGCGGCCGGATTCCTTGGCAACTTCGGCTTTCTTAAGCACGTAGCTGTCAACGAATGGACCTTTCCATACAGAACGAGACATATATTAACGCCCCTTTTTCTTGGCGTGCCGGGACCGAACGATAAGACGGTTGGACGCTTTTTTCTTGTTACGTGTCTTGGCACCCTTCGTCGGCTTACCCCAAGGAGTAACCGGGTGACGACCACCAGACGTACGACCTTCACCACCACCGTGTGGGTGGTCGACCGGGTTCATGACGACACCACGAACAGACGGGCGCTTGCCATAGTGGCGCATACGGCCGGCTTTACCCATGTTCTGGTTGGAGTTGTCAGGATTGGACACGGCACCAACGGTGGCCATGCATTCCTGACGCACGAGGCGAAGTTCACCCGAGCTCAAACGGATCTGAGCGTAACCACCGTCACGACCTACGAACTGGGCGTAGGTGCCGGCTGCGCGTGCAATCTGCCCACCCTTGCCTGGCTTCATTTCGATGTTGTGGATGATTGTACCGATAGGCATGCCCGAAAACGGCATCGCGTTGCCCGGCTTGATGTCTGCTTTGGCAGCAGCAATGACCTTATCGCCAACAGCCAAACGCTGTGGGGCAATGATATAGGCCTGCTCACCATCGGTGTATTGAACGAGCGCGATGAACGCGGTGCGGTTCGGGTCATATTCGATCCGAGCGACAACAGCTTCCATGTCGAGCTTGTTACGTTTGAAATCTACGATGCGGTAAAGGCGTTTTGCCCCGCCGCCACGACGACGTGATGTGATCCGTCCGGTGTTGTTCCGTCCGCCCGACTTGCTCAGACCCTCAGTGAGGGCCTTAACTGGGCGACCTTTCCAAAGCTCCGAACGGTCAATCAGCACCAACCCACGTTGGCCAGGCGTCGTCGGTTTGTACGACTTAAGTGCCATGTTTGCTACTTCCGTTTGCTTGGCGGACCGCTAGTGCGGCCCTGATGTATGAAGGCCCCCGTAGGTGCCCGATGATATGCTTGCCCAAGTTGGGCGAACAACAAAGCCCCAGACGAATCTGGGGCTGTGCCGATGGGGTCTGATAGGGGGTGGGATGGGGTTGGTCAAGGGGGACTTGAACGGAACTAATTCAGAGATCAACGGCGAACATAAGCCCCATTGTAAGAAGGGTCACCACATCGACTGAGTACCAATCGGTTCCCCTGAATTGATATCTGACAGAAGAACTCAAAATTTCCGCCCCAAGACTGTCCACTAAAAGCTATTTCCGCTCCTGACACCCGATATCGCATCCCATCATAGCGCGTCGTCACCATTGAACTAAACTCCGACGGAATTACTTGCCGACTGTCAATGAAGTCCAATTCAGTTCCGGTGCTTCGGTCTTCACGCCAAACCGTTCCCGAAAGGCTGGCTACCGATTGATCGGGAAAAGCAATTTGATCGTCAACTATCATGTCAGAATCATCAGTCGGCCCGTAAGGCGAAAACGAGAAGCAAAATAATTTCCTTGTCTCGTAGTTGATTGAGCAATCATTCGGACCATCTGGCCCCACCATTTCGAAGTATTGGCTTAGGTCAGCCCTTTGACCGTTTATGGCGAAGGCAGAATATACGCTCTCGTCTCTACTTTGCACTACCGTTCGCGAGCCTGACGACCAGTAGAAATCAATAATACATCCATCTTCGCCGCACTCTCGCAATTCCTTTCGGCATGGCTCAACATCAAACACTTGAGTAGCATCAACCGACGAAACGCGGCAGTAGCCACCGACTGCACCATCGTTTGACGCCGCAACTCTATCCAGCGTTAGCCCCATATTAGTTGCTCGTGAAATCAAGAGCTCGCGCAATGCTTCGTTTTCTGTCTCATCAATAACGGTAGCAACAATTGAGGATCATTGGTCTAAGCTAATCCCCTCAATTCCATAAAACACAAACTCGAGGCAATTCCGTTCATTTGATTCCATGCTTTCTTCTTCAGCAGCCAATGGACCAAAGCTCAGACAAACGACAATTAGCGAAATTAAGAACCGCATACAGGCTACCTTCAACTTGAGTGTTCGAGAGTAAGGAACGACGACTTCATTGCAAACAAAAAGGCCCCGCAGTTCACACTGCGGGGCCCCTCTAATTCTCAACCGTAAAACCTAAACCTTACAGGCCAGTGGATACGTCGATTGTGTTGCCCTCTTCGAGCGTCACGTAGGCTTTCTTCACGTCTTTACGCGTACCAAGCTGGCCGCGGAAACGCTTAACTTTACCTTTAGTGATCGTCGTGTTGACCGCTTTGACCTTTACACCAAAGAGCGTTTCAACCGCTTCTTTGATCATTGGCTTGTTCGCTGCGATATCGACCTCGAAAACGACGGCGTTGTTTTCAGACGCCATTGTTGCTTTCTCGGTGATGATCGGCTTGCGGATCACGTCGTAGAGTTCTGCTTTGGTGCTCATGACAAACGGGCCTCCAGTGCTTCGAGACCAGCCTTCGTCAGCACAAGTGTGTCCGACTTCAGGATGTCATAAACGTTCGCACCCATAACAGGCAGAGCGTTGATCGATGTGATGTTGCGTGCTGCAACGGCGAAATCTTCGTTCACAGTCGCATCGATGATCAAGCAACGCTTCCAACCCAGTGCGCCGACCGTTTTGGCCAATGCAGAAGTCTTCGCGTCTTTGATGTCGATGTTGTCCACGATGACCAACTCACCAGCAGCTACTTTAGCTGACAATGCGTGGCGAAGACCCAACTTGCGGAACTTCTTTGTCAATTCGTGGCCGTGGCTGCGAGGTGTTGGACCTTTGTAGATACCACCACCGCGGAAGATCGGAGCAGAACGTGCACCGTGACGCGCGCCGCCGGTACCTTTCTGACGATAGATCTTCTTTGTGGAATACTTAACTTCGGACCGGGTTTTCACCTTGTGCGTACCAGCTTGCGCATTGTTGCGCTGCCAGCGGACGACGCGGTGCAGAATGTCGATGCGTGGTTCAAGACCGAAGATGGCCTCGTCCAGATCAACAGACCCTGCTGCTTTGCCGTCAAGTTTGATTGCTTCAGCTTTCATTGGAGGAATCTCCTTCCGGTGTCGCTGTTTCGACTGCATCTTCTGCGGCCTGTTCAGCTTCTGCGGCTGCTGCTGCTGCTGCGGCTTCTACTGCTGCTGCTTCTGCGGCTGCGGCTTCGGCCATTTTTTCAGCTTCTTTGGCAGCGGATGCCAAGGCTGCTGGGTAGATCACGTTGTCAGACGCTGGCTTCTTAACCGCATCCTTGATTGTGACCCAGTTGCCTTTGGAACCTGGTACGGCGCCTTTGACCATGATCAAACCACGGTCGGCATCTGTTTTCACAACCACAAGGTTCTGCGTCGTAATCTTCGCATTACCCATGTGACCGGCCATCTTCTTGCCTTTGAAAACCTTACCGGGATCCTGACACTGACCAGTGGAACCGTGTGAGCGGTGCGAAATCGACACACCGTGTGTCGCGCGCAAACCACCAAAGTTCCAACGCTTCATCGCACCGGCAAAACCTTTACCAATGGACGTACCCGAAACGTCAACGAATTGACCCTCGAAGTAATGCGAAGCAATGATTTCTTCGCCAACGGCGATTAGGTTGTCTTCAGACACGCGGAATTCGCAAACCTTACGCTTTGGTTCAACATTTGCTTTCGCAAAGTGACCACGCATCGGAGCAGATGTCCGCTTGGCTTTTGCCGTACCGGCGCCGAGTTGAACAGCAGAATAGCCATCCTTTTCAGCAGTCCGCTGGGCTACAACCTGCAGCTTGTCGAGTTGTAGAACGGTCACAGGAATCTGCTTTCCGTCCTCTTGAAAAAGGCGGGTCATACCCAACTTTTTAGCGATTACACCAGAGCGCAACATAATCATCCGCTCCTTTATACTTTGATCTCGACGTCAACACCGGCAGCAAGGTCGAGCTTCATCAGCGCGTCTACTGTTTGTGGTGTTGGGTCGACGATATCCAGCAGACGCTTGTGCGTGCGGATTTCGAATTGATCACGGGATTTCTTGTCGATGTGAGGTCCACGAAGAACTGTGAATTTCTCAATCTTGTTTGGAAGCGGAATAGGTCCGCGTACCGAAGCACCTGTGCGTTTGGCGGTGTTTACGATTTCCTGTGTCGACGCATCGAGCACACGGTAATCAAACGCCTTCAAACGGATGCGGATGTTCTGGCTGGCTGCCATGTTCATCACCCTTCATTTGGGCTTAGATCGGAGAGGAGGACCGTGGCTCATCCACACCCCTCATCGCGTCTTTATGTCCAACGTAAACAGGACACGCATGTCGCACCCACGTTGGATAAAGGGGCTATAGGGGGAGTCGGGGGATGTGGCAAGTGCGGAGTTTGAAGGGGGTTGGTTTTGCGCTGAACGCTCTCAGACGGCATGGGGGCGCAGTTTATCGACTTCGTCGCGATAGGGCGCAGCCCCAACAGGAAGGTCGCGGATGATCACCGCATCCTGATGACGAAGCTGTTTGACCAGAACGGGGACAAGCCGCCGGAATGCGGCCCAGATGGAAGGATCAGGCGGCGGCATATCATGTTTGATCAGAGTATGAAGTTTGGGCAGATTATAATAAGGGACCATCGTAAACATGTGATGTTCAAGGTGATAGTTCATGTTGAGATAGATAAAGCGGCTGACAGGGTTCATCAGCACAGTTCGCGTGTTCAACCGATGATCTGACACGTTTTCGGCCAGCCCGAGGTGTTGTAGCAGCCCCGTCATCACATGATGCCACGCCCCGTACAGACGCGGCAGGCCGATCAACATCAGCGGCAATATCGACCCCATCCATAGTGATGTGGCGACGGTGACAGCATAGATCAGCAACCAGATGCGCGCGACCAAAAACAGGCGTGCGTGGTCTTTGGTCGCGACATACATTGCCTCTTGCGGGGCGATGCGCCCGCTGGCGTGCAGGATCATGCTTTTGAACGCGTGATAAACATCAACGACGCCCGTAAACGCCAAGGCAACGCGCAGTAAATCAGGTGGCCGCATCGCGACAATTTCGGGATCGCGCCCAACAACGACGGTGTCGGTGTGATGACGCACGTGGCTGGCCCGCCAAACAACCGGATTCCGCATCATCATGAAACAGGCAATCTGATAAACGACAGCATTCATCCAAGGCGTTTTGAACGCGGTCTTGTGGCCGCATTCATGCCACCGAGAATCTGCGCCGGATCCGTATAGAACCCCGTAGATAATCCAGAATGGAGCAGACCACCACGACGGCCACAGCGCAATTGCGATGGTTGCGGACACAATCAATGCGCCAAGCCAGAGCGCTGTATCACGCAGGGCCATCGCGTCCGATTTTTGCATCAAGGCCCTGATAGCCTGTGGGTCAACTGTCGGGCGAAACCAATTCGGATTGGCGGTGCCGTTTAAGGCCGCGATGCTGTCCCCCTCGCCTGAAAGTTTGTAATTCCGGGTCATAAAAAAAGCTAGCGCCGGGTCTACGTTGCGTCAACGGTTTGGTGACAGTCGACCAACGCAAAAGGCCCCCGCGTTTGCGGGGGCCTTTCTATTTCTTCTAGCCTTTAGCGTTCATCCGCTCTCGTCATTTGCAAGCAAACGACTGCCGCGGATGCACGCTGCTAAGTTTGCTTAAGCAAACTTAGGCAATGATCTTTGCAACCACGCCGGCGCCGACTGTGCGGCCGCCTTCGCGGATCGCGAATCGCAAACCGTCTTC
>Ga0209557_1000951_pt1 | contig 16517 bp, 9 predicted proteins | sample SaaInlV_120m_DNA_4_FD_184672 | JGI IMG/M metagenome (GOLD analysis project Ga0209557, IMG submission 184672) | Marine microbial communities from expanding oxygen minimum zones in the Saanich Inlet - Saanich Inlet SI074_LV_10m_DNA (SPAdes) (version 2) | ecosystem: Environmental > Aquatic > Marine... | reverse complement strand
GAACCACACCAACCTCTGAAGCCATGATTACCTTGTCGTCTTTGGTCACGTAATAGCGGCTAGGTCGCAGGCCATTGCGGTCGAGCACGGCGCCAATGTAATGACCGTCCGAGAACACGATCGAGGCTGGGCCGTCCCAGGGTTCCATAATGGCTGAGTTGAATTCGTAGAAGTCGCGCTTCTGCTGATCCATATTGGCATCTGATTGCCAAGCTTCGGGGATCATCATCATGACAGACTCTTGCAGTGAGCGACCTGACATGAGCATAAATTCTAGGACAGCATCGAAGCTGCCCGAGTCGCTGCAATCCGCGTCGATAACGGGGAACAATGATTCAAGCTTATCGCCAAAAACGTCGGTTTTCGCCGTGCCCTGACGGGCGACCATTGCGTTTACGTTGCCGCGTAGGGTGTTGATCTCGCCGTTGTGGCTCATGAAGCGGTTTGGCTGCGCGCGGTCCCAAGACGGGAAGGTGTTAGTACTGAAGCGCGAGTGAACCATCGCTAGATGCGTTTCAAATTTCGGACTCATCAAATCCTTATAGAAAGGAAATAACTGCCCCGGCGTTAACATGCCTTTATAGACAATGACTTTGGTCGAAAGGCTGCAGGCATAGAGCTGTTTGGCTTCAGTGAGGCTCGTGTCGCCGCGCAGCGTGTGTGAGAAGCGCTTACGGATCACATACAGCTTACGCTCGAACTCTTCTTGGCTGAGGCCTTCGGCAGCGCCTATAAAGAGCTGCTCAATACGCGGCTGTGCTGCGAGCGCTGCAGGTCCGACGTCGGCGCCAACCGCGTCGATGGGGACGTCGCGCCAGCCCAGTAAAGTCTGGCCTTCCTCGCTGATTATGCGGTTAATTGTCGTGCGGCAAGTCTCACGCTCGGCATCGACCTGAGGCAGAAAAATGTTACCCACAGCGTATTGGCCCGCTGCGGGAAGCGTCACGCCAAACGACTTGGAAGCGATCTCGCTAAAAAAGCTGTGTGGCAGCGCCATGAGTATGCCCGCGCCGTCGCCCGTGTTGGCTTCGAAACCGCAACCGCCACGGTGGTCCATGCGTGAGTTGAGATGATACGCATCGAGCATTATTTGATGGCTTGGCTTGCCTTTAATATTGGCGACGAAGCCAACGCCACAGGAGTCCTTCTCTTGGGCAGGATCGTACAGACCCTGCTTGGGGGGAAAGCCGAACTTTAAGGGCACTCGGTTGTCATTGCTCATGGTTACATCTCTCAAAATTCTTGCACTTAACATCGCTTGCACGCTGCCTGTGTTTTCCACAGCAGTGTGGCAATGAGCGCGTTTCTTACATCGAAGCTCAAGCGTCCGACACGTGAGTGAATCGGATATATTGAGCCAACTATGCTTATTCTGCAGCTTGTTTTGCGGCCTGAACTAGGTGTCGAACTGACGCAAGGTAGGTCGTCTAGTTCGTGCTGCTACGGCATTTTGTGCAGCCTGCAGCGTCCCTGTTTGCACGGTCGCGTGCTTGGTGAGCAGCACGGAAACGGCCGACAACAATACCATTGCACTAATTATTGTCAAGAATTCGGCTGTGCGGAAACCGCTTAGGGAAAGCAAACTGACAAGGGTTTGTCAGTAGTCGAATACCGCCTTTTAATTAATGACAGAATTCTGGCAGGAGGCGACGAATTTTCAACCTCAAATGTCACAGGTTGTGTCGCAAAAATTTTTCAAAACCTGACGTCACGCGGCTAACAGTTTTTCAATTGCTCTGCGGTTTGACCAAAGAGAGATACACGCTTTGCTCGCTTGATAAAACACATAGGGTGGATTACTCTCTAGCGTCGTATTTACTATGCTTGTGCGAAGCTACGCCTCTTAAAGGCAGGTGTTTCGACTCGCTTGCATCAACCGGCGCCTAACAGACTTTCAGACTTTCGGCGATGCAACTCTCATTCCCAACAACGGAGGCGAATGTAACCCGTGAACCTAAACCTAACCCGTAGACGCTTTATCAAGGGCGTAATCGCCTCTGGCGCAGCGGCAACCACGACTGGCGTCTGGGTTGCAGCGAATGGTGCCGCGAGGCCCGCCGGCGCGGTCGAACGTATGATCCGCATCAACATCAACGGTCAAGTGCGCACAGTAGATGTAGCGCCGCAAGAGACGCTAGCGTCGACACTGCGTTACAAGCTCGGCCTTACCGGCACTAAACTTGGCTGTAATCGCGGCGAGTGTGGCGCTTGCACTGTGCTTGTCGACGACGTGTCGACCTATGCCTGCTCGGTTCTAACTCACTCGGTTAAAAACGGGCGCGTCGAAACAGTCGAAGGCCTCGAGTCTGCCGATGGCACGTTGCACCCTGTGCAGCAGGCCTTTGTTGAAGAGCTTGCGCCGCAATGTGGTTACTGCACGCCTGGCCAGATCATGGCCGCTGTAGGACTACTCCGCGAGAACCCAAATCCTACGCGTGAAGAAGCGCGACAGGGACTGTCGGGCAATATCTGCCGCTGTGGTTCTTATGACTCTTACCTCGATGGCGTAATGCGCGCCGCGCAAATAGGATAATCAACATGGCTTATATGCACATTGGTAAAGACTTCGTGCCACCAGATGTTAACGGTAAAGTCACCGGTCGCATCAAATATGCCGAAGATTACACGCGCGAAGGCATGGTCTATGCGCGCCTATTAACGAGCCCGATTCCCCATGCGCGCGTCGTCAACATTGACGCGACTGAAGCACTGGCGATGGACGGTGTTTTTGGCCTTCTCACGGCAGACGATGTCTATCCCGACGGCGAGCCGCAGAGCACTGGTCTTAAGGTGCTTACAAACGAGCCCACGCTAGTCGGCGAGCCGATTCTTGCGTTAGCTGCAATCGACGAAAAGACAGCAGAGACTGCAATTGGCAAGATCTCTGTGACGTTCGAGCGTCTACCATTCGTATTAGATCCGCTCGACAGTCTCGCCGAAGGCGGCCCCGATGCTTACAACGGCGGCAATACCTACGTCTTCCGCCAAGGCTTTGCTTCTGAGAAGTGGAGCGCCGATCAGGTGGCTAGCTTCCGTGCGGGCAACGAGCCGACAGCCGAACCACAGCAGACTTTCGCGTACGGCGATCTTGATGCAGCACTCGGTGAGTCTGCGTTTGTTTACGAGACTGCCTTCACAACAGCGGGTTACCCACACCAGTCAATGGAGCCTCGCAGCGCGATGGCTTATTGGGAAAACGGCAAGCTGTATCTCCACGGTACGTCGCAGTCACTGTCGGCTCTCGCCGATGGCATGGCGAGCATCGTTGGTGTTCCGCAAGAAGACTTTGTGTTTATTAACGAAGCGACAGGCGGTGGTTTCGGTCAGCGTGCCCGCGCAAACAGCATTCCCAGTATGGCGATCCCTGCGAAAATGTCGCAGAAGATTAACCGTCCCGTCATGATGCGCGTAACGCGCGACGAAGAAACGGCAATCGGTGGCGCGCGCCAGGGTTTCCAAGGTTGGATCAAGTGTGGATTTAAAGCCGACGGCACGATGGCGGCGGCAGACCTCTACATTATTTCCGACAATGGCGGTAAAGGCGGCGGCGGCGATGCCTACTCAGCAGCCGACTGTATCTCTATTCTTTATCAGACCGAAGCAGTTCGTTTCCGCGGCACGTCTATCGGTAGTAATACCGGACACCGTGGCGCGCAGCGTGGACCAGGCCAGAATCAGATTGCCGCGATTATCGCGCCAATCCTCGACAAAGCGGCCGAGGAACTCGGCATCGATCGCCTGAAGATTCGTCAGATCAACACGCCGCAAAATGGCGATGTGGGTGGCGCACGGCAGATTCCGTTTACCAGTGCCTATATGCCAGAGGCCCTTAAAATGGGCGCCGAACAGTTTAACCTTGAAGAGCGCATGGCGCGTTCGCGCAAGCGTAACGGCACGAAGGTTACTGGTATTGGAATCGGTCAGGGCTATCACAATGCGGGTCGTAGCGGCATGGACGGTATCGTTCGCCTCACCGCAGACGGTCGCCTGAAAGTGCATAACGGTGTTGGTAACCTCGGTACTTATTCGTACGCATCGACTTCGCGTGCGGCTGCAGAAGTATTGCAAATGCCTTGGGAGCACGTTGATATCGTTACGGGTCGTACCGACCGTCACCTGCCGATCACTTCGCCGCAAGATGGCAGCAACTCGATATTTACTAACACGCGTACAAACTACGGCGCAGCGATGGATCTTCTCAATAAGATGAAGGAACTCGCAGCCATGGAGTTAGGCGGTGATGCAGCCGACTACGACTTCGCAGACGAGCGTGTGTTTAAGACTGCAGCGCCAAGCGAAGGAATGACCTTTGCTGAAATCGCGCAGAAGGGAATTGCACTCGGTGGCAAGTTTACCGGTGCCTCAGATCTTCCCGAAGAGCTTAACGATTTCACTAAGATCTCTGTGAATCGCCTCGCTGGCGAATCGCTTATGGGTATCTATCACGATACGCCTCACAACAATAATCCTCCTGGATTCACTGTGACCTTCACAGAGATCGAGATGGACATTGAAACGGGCAAATACGATATCGTTGAGATGGTCACGATAGGCGATTGCGGAACGGTCGTTCACCCACAGGGTTTGAAAAACCAGTTGGTCGGTGGCGCAGTTTGGGGCATCGGTCTTGCAGGTTATGAACGTCATCTTTATGACCCGCAAAACGGACTCCCAGCAAGCACGGGTTATTGGCAGAGCAAGATCCCAACAATGATGGACACACCGGCTAAAATTAAAACCGGCTGGGTTGATCTTCCGGATCCCGAAAACCCTGTCGGTGCGCGCGGTATCGGTGAGCCTGCGATGGGCGCAGTGGCAGCGGCACTTGCCTCTGCAATTAGCGACTCGCTCGATGGCCACCTGTTTAGCGCCGCGCCAGTTACAGCAGACATGATCATTAACCACGTAGCAGGGGTAACGTCTGAAGCCGTTCCTCTGGCTCAAAACAACTTCCGAGGTTGATATGGTAGCCACATCACATGACGTAATGCTCGACATTGAGCTCTATCAGCCTACCGACGAAGCTAACGCGCTCGCCTTGGCTGCAAGCCTTGGCAAAGACGGATGGTTGCTCGGCGGTGGTCAGGACACTTACGGTTGGTTAAAAGATCGAAACAAAACCGCGAGTGCCATGATCGAGTTGACTCAGGTCGACGCCTGGAAAGGCATTAAAGAGACTAGCGATGGAATCGAAATCGGCGCAGTGACTACGCTGACCGAAATTTCGAAGAACCCGTTGGTTAAAGAAAAATTCGCTCTACTCGCGAAAGCCGCTGGCGTTGTTGCTAGCCCGCAAATCCGCAATGTGGGAACCCTCGCAGGTAACCTAGCTCAGGATGCGCGCTGCTGGTATTACCGCCGTGGTCTCGACTGCTACCGTGCCGGCGGCAACATCTGCTACGCGGATTCGCCCGAAGGCTTAAATCGAGAACACGCCATCTTTGGTGCTAGCCGCTGTGTAGCGGTAAGCCCCTCGGATACTGCGCCTGCCTTGGTTGCACTCGATGCTACAATGGTTGTCACGAGCGCAAAAGGTCAACGCCTCGTGTCAGCGCAAGACTTCTTTGTTGGCCCAGACGTGAATATCACGAGCATGACTTCTCTCGAAGAGGGTGAGATCCTCACCGCCGTGCGTCTCCCTAATGAGTGGGCGAACGCTGAGTACTATTTCGAGAAAGTCGCAGATCGCAACGTGTGGGACTTCGCGCTCGTCAGCATCTCGGCAGCGATGAAAGTGTCGAACGGCGTGATCGAAGATTCGCGCATTGCGTGCGGCGCCGTCGAATGTGTGCCGCGTCGACTCGACGATGTTGAGAATGCGTTACGCGGCCAGCAGCGCTCAGAGCAATTGGCCGAACAAGTTGCTGCCATCGCATCTGAAGGCGCAGAGCCACTTAACTACAACCATTTCAAGATTCCACTGATCGAGAATTTGGTTAAGCGCGCGGTGCGCGGCTAGTCGTCTTGCGCGATTTAAGCCCTGTGCGGGTATTACCGCCGTCAGGGCTTAAACGCAAAAGCCGACTCGCAGTTGTAGAACAGTAAAATCTAGGGATTAAAGAAGGAGTGCGACTTTTGTTTTGCCGCCTTTGTAGCGGAAAACGAGAGCGACATTCCTCGATCGAGAACAGCGCGGCTTGACGAACAGGTAGGTACCTTTTATTTACCCGAAGGCGCCGCCTCTTAGGAGGCGCCGCTTCGTTAAGCTAACTAAAAAGAATAAACTTTGAGAGGTGCAAGGTGGGAGAAATAGTCCGCTATAAACGCGACGTCTGGGGTGAGGAAGTCATACTCGGCGTTTCATGGGATCTACTCTGGGTTGTGGCCGTTGCGGTGCTCGTGCTTTTAGCCGCGCACGCAATAGTGATGGCGGTGTTGGCCAACAAAAAGATGGACATGCCTTCGGGTGAAGGCAAACGCGTCGTGCGCCATGAGTCTATTGACCGTTGGTTTCACTGGGTTATGGCGCTGTCAATTTTCGCTTTGATCCTCACAGGTATCGCGCCGATTGTTGGGCTGCGATTTGCCTGGCTGAACTGGCACTGGATGGCCGGCTTACTATTGAGCTTTATCACCGTCGTTCATATTGTTCGCTCTTTATTTTGGCAAGACTTTAAGTCGATGATTCTGGGTCCTCGCGACTTTGCAGAGCCTTTCGATTCTACGCGTCTTCCGGGCAAATATTCTTTCGAACAGAAAGGCATGCACTGGGCTGTCACCGTCGTTGTGATGACGGTTATCGCTACGGGCCTGCTCATGTTCCTGCAAATCGACTCTCCGTTTTGGGAGCGCACTAACAGCATGCCCGAGAGCCAGCTTGGCCTCGTGTTTTTGTTGCATGGGCTTTCTACGTTAGCGCTTGTTGCCCTTGCGGCAACGCATATCTACTTCGCTATTCGTCCGGAAAAACTCTTCTATACGCGGTCGATGTTTAAGGGTTGGATTTCAGAAGATGAGATGAAGGCGAACCACGATCCAAACCTATGGTCGCCTAAGCAAGCCGATTAAACGACTCGCGCGAGTTTATCGACTTCGCGCAAGTTAATGAGACACAACGGGGTCAGCTCTTCCTGCGCAAGCAACGAGGGTCTGGCCCCATTTAATAGTGACACCACAGAAAGTAGTTGAGGGGCATAAAGTGACCGACAAAAACACATTAGAGAGCGCGATCGAGACGATCGAAGCCGGCTACGAATTTTTACTCGCTTATGCGGCGCAGGGTCGACCCGCCGGTGTTGAATCGGGCCCTGGACCTCACGCTCAGCCGACAATTCATGGCATGGCGACGGCGATGCAAGCTCTTATTACTGCGTTCGAGTCGAGCAGCGATGCGTTTGAAAAGGTCATTGCTGAGGACTGCGCGAAGGCAAGCGCGGCGCTGAATTTTATTTTGAAGCAGAATAAAATCGGCTCTGAGATGGTCGATAATTTAAATGCGTCGATTCACCTGCGCGCGGTGCTAACAGACCTGTTTCTTTATAGCGAAGTGCTCAAGCCAAGTACTGCCGAAGACCTCGCGACGCCTAGCGCGGTCCAGACCTACGACGCTGCAAACTAGCGGCGCCTCAAGAGAGCTATTGCGAATGATTTATCCGCCGCGACTAAATCTTGCCACGTTGCCTACCCCGCTTGTTAAACTTTCTCGCTTTTCTGAGCGCCTTGGCGGCGTCAATCTATGGATTAAGCGTGACGAGATGACAGGCGTCGAGGTGTCAGGCAACAAAATTCGTAAGCTCGAATTTTGCATTGCCGAAGCGCAGCGCCAAGGCTGCGACACCCTGATTACCTGCGGCGGAATTCAGTCGAATCATTGCCGGGCCACTGCCATTATGGGCGCACGGCTCGGGTTGAAAGTGCAATTGATCTTGCGCGGAGAGGAGCCACAGATCCCTAGCGGCAACCTTTTCATGGATTTATTAGCAGGGGCCGAGATTAGTTACTTGCCTGCGGAGGGCTGGGCAGCCGCGCATCCGCAGTACGCGAAGCAGCTCCAAGCCGAAGCCGAGATAGCTGGTCACAAAGCGTATTTCATCCCGACTGGCGCAAGTGACGAAGTTGGACTCTGGGGTTACATCGCTGCGAGCGAAGAACTTGCTGCCGATTTCAAAAGGTTAAATCTGCAGCCAAGCGCGATAGTGACCGCGACGGGCTCGGGTGGAACCCAAGCTGGGCTCATTGCCGGCAATGAAATATTTGGCCTTGCTGAAAAAATCGTTGCCTTCAATGTTTCTGACAACGCTGACTATTTCGCCGAGCGCGCGCGTGAGGATATTTCGCACTGGCAAACGCGCTACGCCGATTTGCTCAAAGGCACTCCCGGCGCCGAGATCGATACTGCAACTCTGCGCGTACTCACTCAGGAAGGTTATCTGGGTCCTGGATACGGCATCGGCTACCCCGAGGTTTTCGACATTATTAAGGCGTTGGCCTCGAGTGAGGGACTGTTTCTCGATCCCGTCTACACGGGCAAGGCATTCTACGGCATGGTGAATGAAATTTTGAAAGGCGATCAAGGCTGCTTTGCCGGCGCGAAGGATATTGTATTTATTCATACCGGTGGGCTTTTCGGCGTATTCCCGCAACAAGAGAATTTCACTTTCGCTGCCGACTGAAGTGGTCATTAGGTTATTGGGTCATCACGTAGATCGGTTTTAAAGACAGGAGCACGAGTAATGCCACGCAATTCATCTACGCCTTTTTTACCCTATTTAAAAAAGGGTTCGATTGTCGCGGTAATTCTTATTGCCTTAACAGCGTGCGGACCCGAAGGCGAGCAGTCTGGCTATGGTGCAGATGACTCGTCGGGTTACGGTAGCGACGGCATGGCAGCGGCAACGAGCTGGGCTGAGCCTACGCCAAGTATTTACGCCGACGTCGAAAACGAAAGTGACCTGCTCAGCAACACCCGCCAGCTGGTTACCGACAGCCTACGGTCGGGCGAAGGCTATTTCAGTGCCGACGGGCGCGAGCTGATTTATCAGAGCGAACAAGCAGGCGATAACCCGTTCTATCAAATTTTTGTGCTAGATCTTGCGAGCGGCGTTAGCAGGCTCGTATCCCCCGGCGTCGGTTTAACCACCTGCGCGTGGATACATCCGACCCAAGATCTCGTCATGTATTCGTCAACGCATGAAGACCCCAACGCTCAGGCGAAGCAGGCTGAGGAAATAGCTATTCGCGAAAGCGGTATCGAACGCGCGTATGGCTGGGACTACGATCGCCATTACGATATTTACATTGCCAACAGCGACGGTAGTGGCCCACGAAATATCTCTAACGCCGAGGGTTACGATGCCGAAGGTTCATACTCTGCCGATGGCTCTCAAATTTTGTTCGCGTCGAATCGTGAAGCCTATTCGCGCACATTGAGCCTTGCAGAACAGGCGCTTTTCGAAGACGACAGTTCATACTTTATGGACTTGTATGTCATGGACGCTGACGGCGGAAACGTGCGGCAGCTTACCCGCTCACCGGGCTACGATGGCGGACCATTCTTTAGCCCAGACGGCAGTAAAATTACTTGGCGACGCTTTAATCCCGATGGCAATAGCGCAGAAATCTGGACGATGGACGCTGATGGCAGCAATCAGCGTCAACTCACCGCCGATGCAATGGTTGCGTGGGCGCCTTATTATCATCCGAGCGGCGAATACCTTATCTACTCTAGCAATCAGCTGGGCCACGCTAATTTCGAACTTTTCTTGATTGATACCCAAGGTGCGCACGCACCGGTTAGAGTGACCAACACAGACGGGACAGACATTCTGCCGGTGTTCTCGCCAAGCGGAGATCAGCTTGCATGGAGCACGACGCGCACGCCAGATGGCACGTCGCAGTTGCATATAGCCGACTGGAATCACGCCCGCGCGCTGGAACTTCTGGCTAATTCGAGCGCTCACTAAATGCGGCTCGCGCTTTGCATCGGCTTGCTAAGTTTGCTAACTGTGCAGACTTCGTTCGGGCAAGGAACCGACAGCGGCGCAGAACCTGCGGCATCCGATTTTACGCCAATCCACCATAGCCTTAGGGTCACGCTCGACCCCGAGAATAATCGCCTCGAGGTTACCGATACAATCGACTTGCCCGAACGGTTTGGGCGTAGCGATATCGCATTCGCGCTTAATTCGAATCTGCAGATCACCAATCGTCCTCGCGGTCTTCGCGAAACAGGATTATCGGCGCAGGAACTGGCCCAAGGAATTAATGAAACCGGCGGTATTGCTGCGAGCTCAACGCGTTATTCGGTGGACCTACCGCGCCGCAGGAGCCAGTCTCTCGAGCTAACCTATTCTGGCACGCTGTTTGACGAAACGCGTCAAACCGGTGCTCAGTACTCACAGAGTTTTTCCGAGACCTCGGGAATTATCGATTCGCGCGGCGTCTACCTCAACCGGAGTAGCGCGTGGGTGCCAGAGTTTGGCGACGACTTGATTACCTTTGATCTGCAAATAGAATTCGCCGACTCCGCCCGAGGGTGGCGAGGTATCAGTCAGGGAGATAGTGTCGGCGACAACGCCTGGCGCAGCGACGTGCCGATGGAAGAGGTCTATTTGATCGCAGCGGCGTTTACTGAATACACGTCTGTTTACCAGTCTGTGCTGCCAAATGGTGATCGCGAAAACGAAGTTGAGGTGCTGGCGCTGCTGCGTTCGCCCGACCAAAATCTTGCCGCCAAATATCTTGATGCAACGGAGCGATATCTCGCGCTTTACGAGCCACTCTTAGGCGCGTATCCGTACAGTAAATTCGCTCTGGTCGAAAATTTTTGGGAGACAGGATATGGGATGCCTTCGTTCACCTTACTGGGCGAGCAGATCATTCGGTTCCCGTTTATTATCGATTCGTCCTATCCGCATGAAATTTTACACAATTGGTGGGGCAACGGCGTCTATCCCGACTATGAGTCGGGCAATTGGAGTGAAGGATTAACCGCGTATTTGGCAGACCACCTTTTTCAAGAGGTTGAAGGGAGGGGGCCGGAATACCGTAAGGAAATGCTCGCAAGGTATAAAAACTATGTCAGCGATGCGGCCGATTTCCCCCTCGCCGAATTCACGTCGCGAAATTCTGCCGCATCGCAGGCGGTGGGCTACGGCAAGACACTCATGCTCTGGCACATGCTTCGCGTCGAGCTAGGCGATGAATTATTTCTTGGCGGGCTGAAACAATTTTACCGCGACTTTAAATTTACGCGTGCTTCTTTCGCCGACATAGCCGCCCATTTTTCGGCGGTTGCCGAACGCGATTTACAGCCGTTTTTTACCCAATGGGTAGCGCGCAAAGGCGCGCCCGAATTGGCAGTGTCTGTTCTCGAAGAGCGCGGCGATAAAGCGCGACTGATGTTTGCGCAGATTCAGGACGAGGCGCCATTTTCCTTCACTGTGCCAGTCGCGCTTTATTATGCAGACAGCGATACGCCGCAGCTTGTCGACGTCGCTCTAAGCCAGCGCGCCGAGGGCTTTCTAGCCGATAATTATTCGGCGCTTGAGGCCGTAGTCGTTGATCCTTATTTTGATCTTTTCCGTACGCTCGACCGAGCCGAAACACCGCCCACCATTGGCGAGCTTTTTGGCGCGTCGACGATCACCTTTGTCGTGCCATCGGCGAGCGCGGCGCCGCGATCGTCTAACTTCGGGGACGCCGATGTTGCGCTGACCGAGGCGCATTGGCGAGAACTCGCCGCAAACTTCGGCGAGGGCGTAAGTGCGCGTATCGTGCGCGATGACGAGATCGAGTCGTTGCCCACTGATTCGAGTGTCTGGGTTCTGGGCCGAAATAATCGATTCGCCGATCGAGCGATAGAGGCAGCTTCGAGCAATGTCAGTAGGCGCGAAAATGGGCTGTCGTTGGGCGCTACCGAGGTGGCATTTCAGGAGCGTAGTTCGGTTTTCGTGACCCGGCATCCAAATTCCGACGAGCTAGCGCTTGGCTTCATTGCTATTGATAAACAAGCGGCGCAGCCAGGAATGATCGAGAAACTCCCCCATTACGGGAAATACTCTTATCTGAGCTTCGTTGGTGATGCGCCGACTAACGACGTAAAGGGTGTCTGGGCAAGCAGCGACTCGCCGCTCGTTTGGTTAAACCCTGAGAGAGGGTCGACGCGCGCGCTTGCGGGCTTGCCTGCGGTGCCGGCATTGACTGAGCTGCCGCCAAAATATTTAGCAGCAAACCTTGCGCGTCACGTGGAAAAGCTGACTGACGCTGGGCTGCTCGGACGCGGCATAACGCAAGTCCTGTCCCCCAGAGACGAGGGTATCGAAGGAGCTGCTCGCTATATTCAGGGCGAATTTAGGCGCATCGGTCTGCAGGCGATTGGCGGCAGCTATCTGCAAACATGGCAGGCCACTCTCGATAATGGCAAGGTGCAGCAACTCAGCAATCTCGTTGGCCTTATTCCGGGAAGTGATCCGGCACTGGCAAACCAGCCGGTTGTGCTCGGTGCGCATTATGACCATCTTGGGCTAGACGAGCGCGGCATACCGTTCCCCGGCGCAGACGACAACGCATCGGGTGTAGCAGTGCTTATTGAAGTTGCGGCCAAGCTTACGCGTGCTTTTACGCCGGTGCGGCCGATCGTGATTGTCGCCTTTAGTGGCGAAGAATCGGGCTTGTTGGGGTCGAAGCACTTCGTCTCGTCTCCGCCCAGCGCCCTCGGTGATGTTGGTTTCTATGCGATGATCAACTTAGACGCGGTGGGCAGGCTGGAGGGACGCAAGCTGCAGGTATTTGGTAGCGAGAGCGCCTATGAGTGGCCGTTCATGGCGCAAGGCATTGGCTACACCATAGGCGTGGAATCGCAGCTGCCGGCACAAACCATTGCGAGCAGTGATCACGTGTCTTTTCTCAATAACGGAGTGCCTGCAATCCACCTATTTTCAGGGCTTCATACCGACTATCACCGGACTAGCGATAGCGCGGCGAAGCTCGATTATGAGGGGCTTTCTGAAGTGGCTTCGTGGCTAGAGGAAGCAGCGATGTACCTCGGCCAGCGCGCTGAACCGCTGCGGGTGACGCTCGCGAATGCGCCAGTTGTCGTCGCACCGTTGGGATCCGAGGAGCGGGGTGCGAGTCTTGGCACCGTACCCGACTTCGCCTATGTTGGCGCGGGCGTGCGCATTACCGGCGTTATCCCTGACAGTGCAGCCGACGCGGTTGGGCTTCGGCAGAATGACATTATATTGTCGTTGAACGGGCAAACTGTCACTGATTTACAGACCTACTCGAATCTCTTGAGGACTTACGCTATCGGCGATGTCGTTGCGATCGAACTCAATCGTGGGGAAGAAAACCTCACTGTCACAGCAACCCTGACCGCTAGACGCTAATGCAACTAATTGTTTCGTAAACCCTTAAGTTAGTAATTCTGCTGTACACTCTGCTCCCCGAGACCGCGGTAAATTGATCTTCATCAATAAATCGGTGCGTCGACCGTGGTCCTCGTGGGCCACTTTTTAGCGAGCAATTACATGAGCTTTGCTGTTTTGAATTTCCCTAAATCGACTTTGCGGCTCGCCTCAATTATTTGTCTGCTTGCTGTTCTACCTCTGTCCGAATTGACCGCACAGGACGGCATCGCTGTTCAGTTACCGCAGATCACGCGAATAGAGCAGAGCGATGCCGAGATCACGATAGACGGCTTCATCGACGAGGACGTCTGGAAAGACCTTCCCGTCATTGATGGCATGAAAGTAATCGACCCCGACACGCTTGCCGACACGCCTTACGAAACGCATGTTCGTTTCTTTTACACCGAGCGCGGTATTTACCTGAGCGCGATGAACTTTCAGCCGCAAGAAACGTTGATGGCGCGAATGACGTCGCGCGATGTCAAGCTCGAACGCGATGGGTTTGTTGTAGCAATAGACGCATCGGGCGAAGGACTTTATGGGTTTTATTTACGCATAAACCTAGGCAATTCATTAACCGACGCCACTATACTTCCGGAGCGCACATTTAATTTTCAATGGGATGGACCTTGGCTCGCACGGACACAGGCCCTCGAGAATGGCTGGAGTGCGGAATATTATATTCCCTGGTCAATGATGCCTCTGCCTCAGGTAGATGATGACCGTAAAATCGGCATTTACTTAGAGCGTCAGGTTGGACATTTGCAAGGCGAGGCATGGGCGAACCCGCCGTTGCCTGGCACAGTAAATCAATTCCTCTCTGCCTTCGAAAAATATGAGCTCAAAGACATAGAGCCGAGGCGTCAGCTCACTTATTACCCCTTTGCATCGGGTATTTACGACGGTGTTCGCGATGAATCAACTTATAAAGTAGGCACCGAAATATTCTGGCGACCCACCTCTAATTCTCTGCTCTCGGCGAGCCTGAATCCCGACTTCGGCAATGTTGAATCCGATGATGTGGTTGTTAATCTTACTGCATTCGAGGTGTTTTTCCCTGAGCGTCGCGTTTTTTTCTTGGAGGGACAAGATGTTTTTAATACCTCGCCGCGAACATCTGGGCGAGGCGGTCCAGGCGGCCCGATTTCTCTTCTCAACACGAGGCGCATTGGCGGTGCTGCAATTCACGATGTCCCCGACGAAGTCAACGTTGTGCCAACAGACCTAAGTCAACCTTCGGAACTACTCGGTGCGGTGAAACTGACCGGTCAAAGTGGGAACTGGCGCTACGGCACCCTGCTCGCCTCTGAAACTGAATCACAAATAGCCGGCACGCTCGACGATGGCACGCAGGTGACATTAAATGCAGTTGGGCGCGACTTTAGCATCGCACGCTTGCTCTACGAAGACACCAGCAGTGGCGGACGCCGTGCAATAGGGTGGATGGGTACTAACCTTACGCACCCAACAATCGATGCGACGGCACATGCCGTCGACATGCATTATTTTTCGGCAGACAACCGATTTGTGATCGACACGCAAATAATGCATAGCAACGTCGATGGCAAAACGGGGAATGGTTTCCTTGGTGATGTCGCTTTCCGCCCGCGCAGGGGTCTACAGCATGGCCTGCGCGCGACTTATATCGATGACACACTCGATATAAATGAACTCGGCTTTCTAACCCGCAATGACCAGATGAATTTGGACTACAACATGTTCAATATTGAGTCAGACGTTCCAGGTCTCAGGCAGCGAACAACAAGTTTATTTATATCTAACCAATGGAATACTGATGGCGAACCAGTCAGGCTAGGGTTGTTTTTAAACCGCGGCTACAACACCCTTAATAACAATACTTATGACGTCAGTCTGCGTTATTTCCCTGAGCGCATCGATGATCGACTCGGTCGCGGAACAGGCGATTTTAAAGTGGAGGGCCGGTACGGGTTAAATCTCGGCTTTAGAACTAACCCCGCCGATAAGCTAGCGTTCAATTTCGATCTAAACCTTGATCAAGATGAACTTGGGCCCGCGAGAACTGGTGCTTCGGCTCGATTCACATGGCGACCTAATGATCGCTTTTCGAGTGATTTGAGGCTTGACTATACCGACCGGGAAGCGCTGCTAGTCCACAAAGGGAGCGGCTCGTATACCAGTTTTGAGTCCCACCAATGGGCGCCGCAGCTAGAGATGAATTATTTTCTAAACGCGTGGCAGCAGCTTCGGTTTACGTTGCAATGGACTGCGCTTAAGGCGTTCGAGGATCGATTCTGGCAGGTTGATTCACAAAATTTGGACTTCCTACAACCGGTCGCTAAATCTGACGACGATTCTGATAATTTCACCATTAGCAGGCTCACTTTCCAAGCGCGCTACCGGTGGGAGATTGCCCCGCTTTCGGATCTATTCGTTGTGTACACACGCGGCAGCAATCTGCCTACCGATAGCTTCGAAACTTTCCAAGATTTGTTGGTGCAGTCATGGACGGATACGATAGTCGACACCCTCGCAATTAAGTTAAGGTATCGCTTCGGTTCCTAATCGCGATACATCAAAGAGAAAATAAGAGTATTACCTATGTTGAATCTACTGCAGCGTGCAATGCAAGTTTTCGGAGTGTTAGCTATGGCGGTCATAACTTCATCGGGTGCGTTTGCTCAAAAGGTGGTGGTCGCCCATCGTGGCGCGAGCGGCTATCTTCCCGAGCACACGCTCGAAGCGAAGGCGATGGCCTATGCCATGGGTGCCGATTACATCGAGCAAGATGTAGTCATGACCAAAGACGATCAGCTTATTGTCATCCACGATATCACGCTGGATCGAACCACTGATGTGGCTGAAAAATTTCCGGGTCGGGCGCGCGCAGACGGGAAACACTACGCGATCGATTTTACGCTTGCAGAGATTCGTCAACTCGCGGCGAGCGAAGGTGCGCGGGTCGTCGAGGGCGAGCGCGTGCAGGGCTACGCCGCGCGTTTTCCGATGAACACTTCCTCGTTTCGCATTGCGACGCTGGCCGAAGAGTTAGAATTGATTCAAGGGATGAATAAGTCTACGGGCCGCGACGTAGGTATCTATCCCGAAATAAAATCACCCGAATTTCATTTGGCCGAAGGCAAAGACCTTGGCCGCGCAGTGGTCGCCGAACTCAAGGCCTATGGCTAT
>Ga0209557_1000950_pt1 | contig 16518 bp, 15 predicted proteins | sample SaaInlV_120m_DNA_4_FD_184672 | JGI IMG/M metagenome (GOLD analysis project Ga0209557, IMG submission 184672) | Marine microbial communities from expanding oxygen minimum zones in the Saanich Inlet - Saanich Inlet SI074_LV_10m_DNA (SPAdes) (version 2) | ecosystem: Environmental > Aquatic > Marine... | reverse complement strand
GCCAGCGCCAGAGTTTGCCAATCAGGCGTTAGAGCAAACTGGTTGGAGTCGAGGACAGCACTGACTAGCGGTTTTGCTTTTATGGCTTGTTCGCCCTTTTTTAGGCCAAGCGAGAGCCATTAGCCGCTTTCTTATCGGGAACAGCTAAAATAATACTGCCGTCATCCTGCACAAAACCGGTAACCAGGCATTCCGACATCATGGGGCCAATCTGCTTTTTCGGGAAATTGACCACCGCCGCGATCTGCTTGCCAATTAATGTCTCTGGCTCGTAGTGATCGGTAATCTGAGCAGAGGACTTTTTAATCCCAATATCGGCGCCAAAATCGATACTCAGTTTTATAGCCGGTTTGATGGCCTCTTTAAAAAACTCTGCGGCGATCACTGTGCCAACCCTTAGATCAACGCGTTCAAATTCTGCCCAGTTTAGATCATTGATTGAATCAGTCATTTTGCAAGTGCCTGTATGTTTAGAGAGATGTTAAAGCCATAAATTAGTGGATGCCAAACCCCTTTTGGCCTGCTAGCATTGCTGCAACAAGCTTACTTTAAGCCATAAACAGGTATTAATGTGAAACGACTTATTATTACAGGCCTTGGCGCCATTGCACTTCTTATATTAGTGGTGGTTGTGCGCACCCTCATACATCAGCCTCCGGCAGCAGTTAACGCTACTGTGGTTGAAATTGAGCTCAATGAATCTGCATTGGCAGAGCGCCTGTCCCAATCGATTCAGTTTCAGACAGTGTCCTTCCAGTCTTCCGATCTAAAAGATCAGTCACAATTTACCGGCTTTATAGACTGGGTTCATGCCAGCTATCCCAGAGTTCAGGAGAGTCTGGAGTATATCCAGTTCAACGACACCATGCTCTATCGCTGGCCGGGTTCTGACCCCGGCCTGCAGCCTATTCTTGTTACTGGGCATTACGATGTGGTGCCGGTGAATCCTGGCTCCGAGAGCCAGTGGCAGCAGCCACCTTTCTCTGGTGCCATAGTAGATGGCGTTATCTGGGGGCGTGGGGCGCTGGATGATAAAAGCGGTGTGCTGGGTATTCTTGAAGCCGTGACCCATCTGTTGGAAGCGGGCCATCAGCCTGTGAGAACTGTCTATCTTAGTTTTGGCCATGATGAAGAAATTGGTGGCCAAGAGGGTGCTGCTGTAGTGGCTGCATATCTAAAAGATCAGGGGGTTCAGCTTGCCTGGTCTCTGGATGAGGGCTCTTTTATATTTGATGGACTGATTGCCGGAGTCGATAGTCTGGTGGCGGCGATTAATGTGGCCGAGAAAGGCACTTTAACGCTGGATATTGTGGCTGCTAGGGAGGGAGGGCACTCGTCCATGCCACCACAAACCAGTGCTATTACAGACCTGGCCCGAGCCATTACCCAGCTTGAAGAAAACCCGGTGCCCGGCGGGCTAGAGGGTCTTGCTGCAGAGATGTTTAACAAGATCAGCCGCCATATGCCCTTTGTGCCCAGAATGTTTTTTGCCAATCAGTGGCTATTTGGCGGATTAATTGATGGCCAGCTCAGTGCCGCGCCAAGCACCAATGCCATGCTGCGCACCACCACTGCGCCTACCATGCTGTCGGGCAGTGTAAAAACCAATGTGCTGCCTATTGAAGCGGTGGCTACGGTGAACTTCAGAATACACCCCAGAGATTCTATGGATAGCGTGGAAAACTATGTGACTGATCTGGTGGCCAGCGACAGTATCCATGTGCGCCGTCGCAGTGGGGCTAATGCCTCCTCGGTGTCTGACTGGCAGGCGCCGGGTTTTTCTATTATTGCCCAGAGCATGCGTGAGATACATGGAGATATTCCGGTGGCGCCCGGTTTAATGGTCGCCGCTTCAGATAGCCGCCACTATGGCAAGGTGGCAGATAATGCCTACAGATTTAATCCAATTCGCCTGACACCGGAGTTACTGACTGGCTTTCATGGCACTAATGAGAAAATTTCGGTGGCCGACTATGCCCAGGGAGTGCGCGGGTATATAAGAATTATTGCCCATGGTACAGCCGAATAATTATTATTTTAAAACGGGGGGAAGCTAATGGATATTCTATTGCCTATGCATATAGGGGCAGGGATAGTTGCGCTGGTTGCCAGTCTATTGGCTGTAGTTTCAGCCAAAGGTAAAAAGCTGCACATTAGATCTGGACGAATTTACTTCTTAGGCATGCTGGGTATTTTTATCACTGCTATTCCCATGGCGCTGATAACAGGCAATCAGTTTTTGTTTATCACAGCCGTATTTTCTTTTTATCTGGCGTTTGCCGGCATAAGGTTTGCCAGAAACCGCAGTGGTGTTCCAGCTACCATTGACTGGATTGCAGTGATTCTGATGTTACTGTCCGGGGTGGCTATGTGGCTAATAGCTGGTGTTTATTTTATGGACGATAATTCAAATTTTATTATTCCTGTGGTTTTTGGCACTGTCGCCCTGTCTCTGGGTTACAGAGACTACCATACCCATAAAAATCAGACCGCCAAGGGCCCCCAGAGAATTGTTAGCCATCTAAGCAATATGCTGGGGGGTACTATTGCGGTTATCACTGCTGTGCTGGTGGTAAATGTGGATATTCAGCCAAGCTGGCTTTTCTGGATACTACCAACTCTGGTTATTACTCCGCTTATTATCTGGTGGAATGCTAAGGTGCTAAAGTAATTCGATATTAGAGGTGGGCAGATGAAAATAGCGGCGCTGATATTACTGATTATTGTGCTGGCACTGGCTTTGCCCTACATTAGCAAAACCCATGGCTTAAAGCCTATTTCTGTTGCCGACCTTCCCTCTGAGGGCGCCTGGGCAACTCTGACCCAGGGCAACCTGTACTACCGCTGGTACTTGCCCAGTGAGGCCAACAGCAATGGCCAGACTCTGGTGTTGATCCATGGATTCTCTACACCTCATTTTGTCTGGGATGGGGTTCGGCAGTTTTTTCTCGATGCCGGATATCAGATTCTGGTCTATGATCATTTTGGCCGAGGGTTTTCCGAGCGGCCAGAAACTGACTACAGTGCGGAGCTTTATGTGCAGGCTCTGAACGAGTTATTGGACCAGCAGAACCTCTCGCAACCAGTGCATCTGGTTGGCTATTCTATGGGTGGCGCTATTTTGGGCCATTTTGCCGAGGCCTACCCGGGCCGGGTTGCCACCATGTCATTAGTAGCCCCCGCTGGTTTTATGACCGAGCAATCCGCTACCAGCAGTTTGGTGAATATCCCGTTAATAGGCGAATGGTTGGGGCATATGTTTGCCGACAAAATGCTGGTCAGTGATATTGCCGAAAACGAGATAGCTAATATCGATGATCCGCTGGCAATTCCCACTGGGGAGTTTGTCACCAAAGTGGGCAAGCAGACGCAGCTGTCAGGGTTTGTGGAATCGCTGGTATCCACACTGCGGCACTTCAATCTGTTTAATGCCCTGGAGAGTTTTAATGCAGTGGGCAAGCTGGGTATTCCGACTCTTGCAATCTGGGGCACCAATGATGCCACTGTGCCCTTTATGGGCAGTGAAAATTTGCTGTTGGCCATCCCTCATGCAGAACTGATTGCGATTAAGGACGGTGGCCATAATATTACCTATATGCAGCCCAGTATTGTTGGCCCTGCTATTGTCGAATTTCTTGACCAGACTGCTATCGGTAAACAGCCTGACCCTTAGATAACAGGTTTGATCTGCCCCTGGTTCTAAAGCTCATTGACTTGATCATTGCAGGCAATACAAAAGGTACTTTTCCTGCGTATAAAAAACCGTCCTCCAACTGTAAAAAAGAGAAAACTATGTTTAGTCATATTATGCTCGGTGCCAACAGCATCGAAGATTCAAAGAAATTCTACGATGCCATTCTCGGTGAACTGGGGTACGAGGCGGGCGTTATAGATCCCAAAGGCCGCTGCTTCTACTTTAATGGTGATTCTGTACTGGGAATAAGTGTCCCTATTGATGGCGAACCTGCCTGCCACGGCAATGGCAGTACTATTGGCTTTAATGTGACTAGCACAGAGCAGGGCGATGCCTGGCATGCTGCCGGTGTGGCCAATGGTGGCACTACCTGTGAGAATGCTCCAGGGGTTCGTGTTGGCGGCGCTATGGGTGATATGTATCTGGCTTATCTGCGCGACCCTGCAGGCAATAAAATCTGTGCCTTAATGCGCATGGGCTAAGTGGCACTAAAGAATAATTAAAGTTGGGTAGTGCTTGTCTCTATTGTCAGGCGAGCACTACCTATAATCTTAACTAGCCCCTAAAGCCTGCTGCTGTTCAATAATATTCGCCCGATAAAACTCTGGTATAGCCATTGACTGCCGGGTTTTAGGATCCACAAATACCTGAGTTAAACCGCCACTGGCCAACAGCGTACCATTGGCATTATTATATAATTCAAATACCGCATCGGCGCTGGAATTACCCAGACGACCGTATCCTGCATAGACTGCAATTTCAGAGTTTCCTGCAATTTCGTTGTGATAGTCACAATGAATATTGACGGTAAATATGAGGCAGGGTGCACTTAGCGGGTCCATGATATTAAGTCCCAATTGCTCCATATAGGCGCCCAGCACTTCATCGCCGAAGATTAAATACTTGGCGAAATACAGATGCCCCTGAGCGTCTAGGTCGCTGTATCTCACTTTTACGATTTCCCTAAAAGGCAGTTGGCTATCGATGTTGGCACCCAAAATAAAAACTCCTGTTATTTAATTATTAGTAACATTATGCGTGATTTTGTCGGCATTTGATCGATAAAAATTAGCTGGCTCCAGTCGCGGTATTTGGGGCATTATTAATGCTCAGCCAAGCAACAGAATAACCACAAGAATAAGTAGCAAAATAATAAGAAGATTGCCTATGCCCAACGCGATTCAGCCATTTTATACAGTCCATAGCCGCCATAGCAGTTTAGTGCTGGATTGCCGTGGCACTGCTCCCGCAATTCTCTATTGGGGTGCACGTCTGGGGGAGGGCACCAGCCCGGATATGTTAGCCCTGTTGGCAACCGAGCAAGAGGCACCTGCCTGCCCACCAGAACAAGCGCCTATTTCCCTGTCGCCGGAATTGGGTGCGGGTTTTCAGGGTAATCCCGGTATTCAGGTTCATCGTCAGGGGTTGCAATGGGCGGTGAACGCACAGATTGAATCTGTCACTCAAAATAATACCTATTTCACCATTGTCTCGATCTGTGTGGGTACCCAAGTCAGAATTACTCATCGTATCGGTCTGGATATTGATAGCGATATGCTTATCGCCAGTACCGAGTTGTGTAATCTCGGCGATAACAATCTGTGGGTAGAGCAGTGCAATGCGCCCAGCATTCCATTGCCCATGGACCATAATAAAATTATGGGTTTTCAGGGTCGCTGGGCCAATGAATTTCAGCGCCATTCAGTAGACCGCTTTATGGGTACCTACCTGCGAGAAAATCGCTCCGGCCGCACCTCCCATGATTCATTCCCCGGCGTAATTATTCATACAGAGCATTGCACCGAAAGTGCTGGCCATGCCTATGGCTTGCATCTGGGTTGGAGTGGCAATCATCGCATTCGTATTGAAGAGCAGTTTACTGGTCGTGCCTATGCCCAGCTGGGAGAGTTATTTTGTCCCGGCGAGCTGAGCCTTGAGCCCAATAAGTCCTATTGCTCGCCGGTGCTCTATGGCGCCAGCACTAATAGTGGATTGTCCGCACTCTCAGGCTGTTTCCACCGCTATATTCGATCAAAGCTAACCGATGCCCGTATGGCCGGTAAATCCAAATCTGTGCATTTTAATACCTGGGAGGCCATGTATTTTGATCTATCGTTGCAGCGGTTAAAGGCTCTGGCTGACAGTGCCGCCCAAGTGGGGGCGGAGCGCTTTGTGCTGGACGATGGCTGGTTTAAAAACCGCAAGTCTGACGGTGCCGGGCTGGGGGACTGGTTTGTGGATCAGGGTATTTTCCCCGATGGTCTGAGTCCTTTAATTGACCATGTGCAGGCTCGGGGAATGGAGTTTGGGCTCTGGATTGAACCGGAAATGGTCAATCCGGATAGCGATTTATATCGCGCCCACCCGGACTGGGTGCTGAGTGCAGAGCCCGCGCCTGTAATTCTTTCAAGGCATCAACTGGTGCTGGATCTAACCAGATCCGAGGTTCAGGACTATCTGTTTGACTGTATTGACAAGCTATTGTCCCAGTACCCAATCAGCTATTTAAAATGGGATATGAACCGGATTATCAATCAGCCAGGGGATGCTCAGGGACGGGCGGTTACCCATAAGCAGACAGTGGCACTGTATAAATTGCTGAGCCGAATTCGAGGGGCCCACCCGCAGCTGGAAATTGAAAGTTGCGCTTCCGGTGGTGGTCGCGCAGACTTTGGCATACTGGCTTATACCGACCGTATCTGGACCTCGGACAGCAATGATGCCCTGGATCGGCTGGCCATCCAAAAAGGGTTTTCAATGTTTTTCCCGGCGGAGTTAATGGGTGCCCATGTGGGCCCTAAAGATTGCCATATCACCGGGCGCAGCATCAGTATGGCCACCAGAGCTGGAGTGGCAATGTTTGGTGATATGGGCATCGAAGCCAACTTGCTGGATATGGATGCCGAGGAAAAAGCCGAATTAGCCGCCGCTGTGGCACTGCATAAGCAGCATCGGCAGTTAATTCATAGAGGTGATCTGGTGCGTCTTGAAACACAGCAGTTTGAGAATAGTTTTGGGGTTGTTGCTGCCAACAGGGAAGAGGCATTATTTTCCTATGGGCTGCTGGCCAGCTCCCCCAACACTGCCCCGGGACGGTTGCACTTTCGCGGGCTGGATGCAGATCAGCTATATAGAGTGAATATTATCTGGCCCCTGCAACCCAGTAGCTCATCTGCTTCTATTCTGGAGATTATTAATGGCTCGGTTATCAGTGGCGATGCGCTAAAAAATGCCGGGCTGCAGTTACCTATTATGCAGCCCGAAACATTATTAATTTTCCACCTCCAGCAGAGCTAGATAGCCTGTAGGCCAATAAACTCTGCTCTATTGCCCAATACCAAACGATTGATGGTCAGCGCCAGCCCGACACAGATAAAGAAAGTGAAAAACATCATATGGATATAGTGCAATGGCATCCATAGCCAGATAAAGCAGGCATAGATCAGCACACCAAAGATCACTGCGGCAATGGCTGCTCTGTAGTCCACATTCTTAAATAGCAGACCCACCGCAAAGCAGGCCAGAATCGGCATGCTAATCAGACCCCAGAGTTCTTGAAGTAGATTAATAATGCTATCGGACTGGGCATAGACCGGCACCATGGCCACCGCAATCAAGACAAAAATACTGGTGGCTATACCGCTGAGCACCCGGACATTGGGCTTGTCATTAATATAGCGCTCATGCAAATCGCAGACATACATGGCGGCAGAACTATTTACCATACTGTTAAAGGAGCTCAGAACGGCAGCCGCAATGGCCGCGGCAAAGACACCAGATAGCCAGCTGGGCATAAGGTCACCCACAATGCGGCCATAGGCCTGGTCGCCAATATCCCCATACAGTTTAAAAGCAACAATGCCAGGGATAACCACCATGGAGGGTATAAAGATCACGCGAATAAAGGCAGCGGCATAGACGCCTTTTTGTGCCTCTTGTACCGTGGGCGCAGCCATCGCTCGCTGGGTAATAGTCTGGTTGGTGCTCCAGTAGAAAATCTGAATCAAGAACATACCAGTTAACAAGGTATGCCAGGGCACCGGCGAGGCACTGTCGCCAATCAATGTCAGTCGCTCGGCGGGAATACCACTAAAGTCAAAGTCGATAGCCTGTAGAGACAGCACCACAATCAATAGTCCCATCGCCAGCACCAGCACTCCGCCATAGGTATCGGATACAGCTACTGCGCGCAGGCCACCCAGCACAGAATAGGCCGCGCCCACCAGGGCAAAAGCAACCGCAATGGTGAGCAGATTAGCGTCGATGCCAGTCATAGAAATCATAAATAGCGCGCCGGTATAGATAACCGCAGGCTGAAAGACAAACACATTAATAAACAGAAACATGGTGGAGACCAGTGCGCGCACATGTTTACTGTCGTAGCGCCGCTCCAGCAGCTCGGTGGTGGTGGTGCAGTTATTGCTGTAGTACACCGGCAAAAATATCTTGGCCAGTACCATTAGCCCCACAAAACCGGCAAATTCCCACAGGGCCAGCAATAGCATTTGGTTGCCATTCATGCCCACTAGCTGATCTGTACTCAGGTTGGTAAGGGTAATGGAGCCAGCCACAAACACCCAGGTGAGCCCACCACCGGCAAGAAAGTATTCTTTATTGGAGTCGGCCGAATGTCTGTTTTCGCCGCGGCATTTGATATAGGTGATCAGTGCTATGGCACCCAGGACAAAACAGAATACTGCTAGTTGAATGGCTTGCTCGCTCAAGGGAGACTCCTATTTATTATTGTTAGTTATTGGCTGGTGAGACTTATCTGTTCAGCCCCGCCACACAGTTACTCCGTGGGGCTCAATAGTAGCAGTACCCAGTATAAGTTGTGCCTGAGCGTCCAGGGGAAGTTCCCGGGGCTGATTTGAGTAGTTAAAGGCAAATAGCAGATTGCCTCTCTGGCTGACTCTGATATCGGCACCAAACCTATAGATGGGAATGCCGGCCTGCTGGCAGTGCTGCTGGAAAAAATCCAACAGAAATTCCCGGTCGGTCAATGTGCCCATATAGGTAAACCTATTCTGAGTTACCACGGCAGGCTGGTTGTCTTCATAGCGAGCCAGCACCGTTGCTTCTGTCGCATCTAATTGTTCTCGCCAGCTGCCACTCTGGTATTGTTGATTATTCCAGTTTAAACCCTCAGTACAGTCGGCACGCAGAGTCTCCACCGAGAGTACACGAATGGGAATTAGCTGCTGCAATAGCCCCGGCGGCAAGATTCCCGGGTAGCCAAACTCCGGGGTTTTGGCGCCAGCTCTGGGGCCAAAGATAAACTGGGCACTACTGGCTTGGCATTTATCTACAAAGGTCTGATCAACAATGGGCAGGCTGGGAGCAATAATCATTGAGTAGGGCGTAAAGTCAGAATCCACCGAGATAAAGTCGATATTAATGCCCAGCTCTCGCAGTGCGCTGTAGTAACTTAGCTGTACATTATTGAAGTCATAGGCTTCGCCCTGCTTTTCAATATCGCTTACCCAGAGCCCTTCGGCGCCGGTAACAATAGCCACAGACGCAGGTTGTAAAGATTGGTTGCCAATATCTAATGCAGCCACTTCTGCCATTGCCCGTTCGGCTTCTGGCCAGGCTTCGGTCTTGGAGTTATCCGGGCGCAGCAAGCCGGCATGCATCTGTTCCTGAGCAAAGGGCGCCTGCCGCCAGCGGAAGTAACAGACACAGTCGGCGCCATGGGCAAAGGCTTCCAGCGTCCAGAAGCGAATCATGCCCGGTGCGGGGCGGGGGTTATTATTGGCCCAGTTAACCGGCCCGGGTTGCTGTTCCATCACCCAGAATCCGCGGTTTAACAGGCCGCGGGTTTGATCATGGTAATAGGTGGCAAAGTCTGGATGCCCGGTGCGCATATAGGGTTGTAGCTGTTCTTTGGGTGCGCCGGTCAATAGCAGGTCAGTGCGCCCCAGAGGATAGTTGTCGTAACTGGTAAAGTCCAGGGGCGCGGCCAGAGCAAAGTTGTCTACCCCAGTTTCATTCATGGGAATAAAGTTATGGGTAATAAACTTTCCCGGAGCATGCTGGCGAATTATTTGCACCATGGGATTGTGATAGGCAATTACCTGCTCGGAAGAGAAGCGGCGATAGGCCAAGCGGTGGGCCGGGCTGGTTTCGGTGACCGCGCCTATGGGCAGTTCTATCTCGCTAAAATCTCGATATTCCATAGACCAGAACACATTGCCCCAGTCGCTATTGAGCCTATCTATACTGCTGTAACGCTGACGGCACCAGTCTTGAAATCCCTCCTGGGCAAGCTCCGAACCACTGAGGGCTGTATCATGGCAGCAGAGTTCATTATCAGTCTGCCAGCCAACCACGCCATCATGGTTGCCGTAGCGTTTTGCCAGAGCCTCAGTAATGCGTTTGGATTCGCGCAGATAGACTGCACTGGAAAAGTCATAGTGACGGCGGGAACCAAAACCTCTGGTGCGACCAGTATCCGGGTCTACAGGCAATATTTCCGGGTGCTGATCAATTAGCCATTTCGGTGGTGTAGCAGTGGGGGTGCCCATTACCACTTTAAGTCCGACATTGGTCAGGCAGGCGACAGCATCATCCAGCCAGTCAAAGTTATATTCCCCGGGCTTGGGTTCTAGTCGTGACCAGGCAAATTCACCAATGCGCACATAGGTCAAACCCAGGTCGGCCATCATTGCAGCGTCTTTGTTCCATTGCGCCTGTGGCCAGTGCTCAGGGTAATAACAGACTCCAAACATAGGGTTACCCTGTTTAATTATTTGCGGTAGAACTCAAGGCCACTGGCCCAGAGATGTTTAAAACCGGGCCAGGGATCTCTGTGCTGATGCAGGCTACCCTCATACTGCTGGCTATCATTGCGCGCTGGCAGATAGTCACATCTGGCACTATCACCCTTAACATGGCAGTCTAAAAAAGCCAGGCTCATATGCTCCAGCACCCGGTTAATGGTTTCTATATCCCAGCTTGGGTCGAAGTAATGACCCAACTCAAAGTCAGTGGCAAAGGAGGCCGCTGGTGCCGGGTGAGGGCCAATATTGTGTCGGGCATTTTTAAATAGCAGCATATATTTATCTGCGCTGCCGGTCTGCTTATAGAGCTTTTCTATCCCCTGGGTAAAACCAGAGGTATTGTCCTGATCGCCCGCAGCATAAAGTGTTGGTACGTTGATTTTTGCCATGGCCTCGGCGCTATGGACATTGTATTCCCCGCCCCAGGGAGCAAATAGCTGTACTGCTTTCCACCGCGGATCTAATTCATCACGACCGGCATAACAGGAGTTGAGGGCCAGAGGCATCACCAGAGCCACTGGAGCGGGAACGCCAAATTCCTTAAGCATTTTATAGGTGAAGTCAAAGCAGCCACCCACGGTATTTAAGGCACCAAAGCCGCCCATGGAATGACCGACAATCGCAGCCCTATCTGTATCCACAATATCCTCTACGGGAGATTTCTGCTCGGTAAAGAAGTCGAGCAGAAATTGCTGATCCCGAGCGCGGTTATACAAAGTGCTGATTATTCCTGCGGGGCGATCTTCTGGTGTCTTGATTTCGGCATTGGTTGAATCTGTATGATCTATGCCCACAACCACATAGCCATGGCTGGCCAGATGTTCCCCCAGATAAAACATCTGGGTGCGATAGCCAGTAAAGCCATGGGAGAAAAGAATTAACGGAAAATTGCCACTCTCAAGTGCTGGCGCATCGCGATAGGCAGCACCTTGGAGCTCAAAAGGCTTTTGCAGGCGAGTGACATCTTTATAGGTAGCCATTGTTCCGTCTTTGGGGGCCTGAGCCGGATACCAGACTTCCAGCACCAGAGGCCGCACGCCACTGGTAATAAAGTTGCTGGTATTGAGGCGCTTCGGATCAGTAGCTGTGATAGTGGTCACACCCACATCATAGGTGCCCGGAAAAGCCAGTTCGGGGGTGACAGGGGGCTGATCGGTATAGAGCTGTTCAGCACTGCTGGCGATGTTGCTAACCATTACTGCACAGAAAACTGCACTGAAAATTGCGGCTGTCCGCAGTCCGTTAATGATCACCTGGTACCCCTGTAAAAGTGCGCCGATATATTTTTATTGTTGCGTTCTGGGTTGACGTTGTTGTTGCTTCAGAATCGCGTTATGGTTGAGGTTATATTAAAACAAAAGCAGGCAGGGTGACAGGCTGGGATCACAGTCTGTGGCTTGATCCTCGCCAGCCGATAATAATAAGAGGTCGTCCAATGGGCGAAACAACAAAATATCCAAGTCTTGAGGGGCGCTGTGTATTTATTACCGGAGGTGCCACTGGTATAGGGGCTGCTATGGTCGAGGCTTTTGCCATGCAGGGGTCCAAGGTCGCCTTTGTGGATCTGGATGCCGACTCTGCAGTTTCTCTCTGTGCCCAATTAAAAGATCAGACAGGGACCAGCCCCTGGTTTCAGAAAATTGATGTAACTGATGTTGAGGCGCTGCAAGCCTCTATTGCAGCTGCGGTAGAAGAGCTGGGTCCACTGCAGGCCCTTGTTAATAATGCCGCCAATGATAATCGTCACTCTCCGGCAGAAGTCACGGCCCAGAGCTGGCGCGACTGTATGGCTATCAATCTGGATGCAGCGTTTTTTGCCGCCCAGACTGGAGCAGAGCTAATGGCTCAGCAATCCGGTGGCTCCATTATTAACTTTAGCTCAATCAATGCCCTACTTGGCCCCGCCAACATGCCTGGCTATGTAACAGCCAAGGCCGGTGTGGTGGGTATGACCAAAGCTCTGGCGCGAGACTATGGGGAGTCCCAAATCAGAGTCAATGCTATTCTGCCCGGTTGGGTCGTAACCGAACGGCAGCTCAAAACCTGGCTGACACCGGAAGCAGAAGCGGACTGGATGCAACAGGTGGCGCTCAAGCAGCGACTACAACCCTCTGAAGTCGCCAATTTGGCACTGTTTTTGGCGGCGGATGATAGTCGAATGATCACTGGTCAGAGTTTTACCATTGATGGTGGCAGGACCTGATTTGATGACTGAGCCTGTATTTATCGCCGGAGATTGGGGCAACAGCAATCTGCGTCTCTTTCTCTGTTGTTACAACAAGTCGGCACAGCTGGATATTTTAGCCAGCCAACAGGGCCCTGGTTGCAGCAAAATAGAGAGCAACTTTGAACAGATATTTTTTGATCTGGCGGCTGGCTGGCTGGATCAGTATGGCCCAGTGCCAGTGCTTTTGTCCGGGGCCGTTGGCTCCAATATCGGCTGGCATACAGTACCCTATTTAGACTGCCCCGCCAGCCCGGAGCAGATTGCCAAGGGCACAACAAAACTTATTGTCCGCGGCCTGGATATTTGGATTCTATCTGGACTCAAAACCCAAACCGCTCTGCAAACTGCGGACATCATGCGCGGCGAAGAATTGCAGTTGCTGGGTTGGATACTGGCCAAGGGCAAATCCGAGCCGGGTGTTGAGCAAATTGTGGTACTGCCGGGCACCCATAATAAATGGGCTCTGGTGAAAGATAATCAGGTGCAAACCTTTGTCACAGCCTTTACGGGAGAACTCTACTCGTTACTGGAGCAGCACAGTATTCTATTGACTCAGCCAATGTGTGATCAGCTGTCCACTGATGTTTTTTTGCAAGCTGTCGAACTGGCAAAAACATTGGAGACAGGCCAGCTACTCAATGCATTATTTGCCACTCGCAGCTGCCAGATAGATGGAGAGCTTAAGGCTGAGGACGCGGCTTCCTACCTCTCAGGCTTATTGGTTGCCAGCGATATTATTGGCTCAATGGGGCTACTGCAAAAGTCCGCCAGGCAACTTTCTGCAAAGGTTGCGATTATTGGCAACCAGAAGCTAAGCCATGCCTATCAATTGGCATTGGGTTCCATGGGCATAGAATCCCAAATCTGCGACCCAAATCAGATTGCACTTTCAGGCTATGAGGCCGTTTATAAATCTCTCAACAGGGATATAGATCAATGACAGAAAAGTTAGAGAGCTGGTTTGCCACAATGCCGGTAATTGCCATCCTGCGTGGTGTGCGCCCGGAGGAGGTGGTGGGAATTGGCGAGGCCGTTTACAAGGCTGGTATTGGCATTATTGAAGTGCCGCTCAATTCCCCCGACCCCTTGGCCAGTATTAAAAATCTTGCACAGGCTCTGGGTGATCGCTGTGTGATTGGCGCAGGTACCGTACTGACCGAGGCCGACGTGGTTTCTGTAGCTGCCGCTGGTGGTAAGATTATTGTGAGCCCCAACACTAATCTCGAGGTTATAAAGCAAAGCCTTGAACTGGGCCTGGTGCCGATGCCTGGTTGGGCAACGGTGACGGAAGGGTTTTTGGCCTATCAGGCCGGTGCCCGATATTTAAAATTATTTCCGGCAGCGACCTATGGCCCGGGCCATATTAAAGCGGCGAGGGCTGTATTACCTGACCAGTGTAAACTTCTGGCTGTGGGTGGCGTAGGTGCAGATATGGCAGAGCAATGGCTTGGTGCCGGGATAGATGGTTTTGGTATTGGCTCCGAGCTGTATAAGCCAGGTGATAGTGCCGATCAGGTTTATCAGTCTGCTCGGGCGGTAGTGGAAGCAATCACTGCTGGGCGCGCGCATTAAAAAGAAAAATAGTAAGAGAAATAATAATGGTAACTGCCACTTTAATAGAAACAGTCAGCGTCGAAAATGAACTTGGCGAGGGCGTGATCTGGGATGCCGCTGGTGCCGCTGCCTGGTGGACTGATATTCAAGGCAGTGCTCTGTATCGCTATAGCCCGCAGGATAAACAGCTTGATCAATGGGCCACCCCGGAGCGTCTGGGGTGTTTTGCTCTAGTGATTGACAGCGACAATCTAATCTGTGGCTTTGCCACTGGTTTTGCCTATTTCAATCCGGCAACTGGCGCTATCCAATGGCTGAGTAAAATAGAGCAGAATAATCCTGGTACCAGACTTAACGATGGTCGCGCCGATCGGCAGGGCCGGTTTTGGGCTGGCGCTATGGTGGAATCTGGAGAGCAAGGTGCCGGGGCGCTCTATTGCCTCGATCATCAGCTGCAGGTCTCAAGTCCATTGTCTGGGCTGTCAATTTCCAATGGTCTCTGCTGGAGCCCGGATGGAAAGCTGATGTACCACACGGATACCCCATCAAGGCGTATTTATCGCTATGATTTTGATACTGATAGGGGAGCTATTTCAAATCAAACAGTATTGGTGCGCACCGAGAAGGGCTGCTTTCCCGACGGTGCCACGGTAGATGCTGAAGGCTATATCTGGAGCGCCCAGTGGGCTGCGAGTCAGGTGGTGCGTTATAGTCCTGAAGGGGATGTGGATTTTGTATTGCCTCTTGCGGTTAGTCAGCCAACCTGCGTTGCCTTTGGAGGGCCAGAGCTAAATCTGCTATTTGTGACCAGTGCTTATCAGGATATGGATGCGCAGACTCGCGCGGCCGAGCCACAGGCCGGCAATCTATTTATCTTTCAAACCGATATTAAAGGTATTGAAGACCCATTATTTCAGCCAGGCTAAATACATAGGTTGTATATTTTCAGGCAATAGTTTCGGACAATACAAAACTTTAGGGACTGGTTAGTCCGAAGCGGCAGTTTAATGATAATAATAAGTGGAAGGGTAGTGCTATGCAGGATAAAAACACACAGAGTCTGGATCGAAGAAAATTAATTTCCTCACTTTTGCTCGGTGGCCTATGTCTGCCTATGGCAGCCCACACAAAAACAGAGTCTTCTCAGCATGAAAATAATGCTGAGCTAGAGCATATTAACCCCTTGCTGTGGGCAGTAGCCTGGTCAGCGACAGCGGCCGAATTTGGGGCCCTTTGTTATCAGGCTTTCAATTTGGCTACCCTCAGGGTTGAACAGGCTCTCAAGCGGAACAAAACTGGGGGCAAGCCATTAGCTGTTATTACTGATGTGGATAATACGATAGTTCATGCGGCCAGTTACTGGGGGTACCTGATTAATAACGGAATGGACTTTTTTGATGATGCCTCATGGGATCGTTGGATACCCAGAAATTTGATCACACCTGTGCCTGGAGCCCGTGAATTTTTAGATTACTGCGATGGCCATAATGTTGAAGTGTTTTATGTTACCAATCGTAATCAAGGCGAAAATACTAAAGAGTACGCCTTAAATCAGTTGCGTTACTTACAGCTTCCATTTGCGGATAATGAGCATCTGACTGTATACAGAAATACCTCAAATAAAACGCCGGCAAAGAAAGCGATCAGTGAGTCCCATGAATTAATTTTGATGCTGGGTGATAATTTAAATGATTATAAAAGGGATTATTACGTTGATGGTATTGAGGAGCGTTATGCCTTGATGGAGCGCGATCGGTATGATTTTGGTGACAAGTTTATCCTGTTACCAAACCCTACGGACGGACATTGGGTGAGGGCAATTTTTGGTGATTCCGAACCTGCGCCTACAGACAGTAACAGAGAGATTCTAAAAGCGGCCGCAACAAGAAAAGCCTGGGATGGACGATAAATTCAAGTCTCAGTAATTGGCCCGCTCTCAGTGAGGCGTTTTGATTTAATTGGTTGTTTAAATGTTAATAAAAAAAGGGGTGCCAATTGGCACCCCTTTTTGTTCTTGCAGATCAGCGCTTGCGCGCTGACCTTCGACTAATTAGCTGTTTAAAGCTTCTTAGAAGTTGTAGCTGTACTTGGCATACCAGAACGCACCACTAAAGCCCATTGGAGCAAACTGGCTATACTTGTTACCGTACGCAGCTTCATCGTGCAATGTGTCGCCTGCTTCGTCCAGTACGTTGTTACCACCAACCATAATGGTTGAGTTTTCGTTGAGGTTATAAGCAACCTCAAGGTCAACTACTAAC
>Ga0209557_1000949_pt1 | contig 16523 bp, 23 predicted proteins | sample SaaInlV_120m_DNA_4_FD_184672 | JGI IMG/M metagenome (GOLD analysis project Ga0209557, IMG submission 184672) | Marine microbial communities from expanding oxygen minimum zones in the Saanich Inlet - Saanich Inlet SI074_LV_10m_DNA (SPAdes) (version 2) | ecosystem: Environmental > Aquatic > Marine... | reverse complement strand
TTGCTTCGTGCTTCTTGAAGATTGCGACTCACCTGTCTTATCGTCCCAACTTCATCAATTACATGTTTAAGGAAGACATGATCAGTGATGGTGTTGAAAACTGTGTGCAGTATATCGACAACTTTGATCCTGAGAAGTCTAAGAATCCGTTTGCATATTTCACCCAGATCATTTATTACGCCTTCCTCCGTCGCATTGCTAAAGAGAAGCGTCAGATGGACATCCGTGATAAGATCATTGAGAAGAGTGGTTATGATCAGGTCTTCCATAGTGACTCTGATGATAATCATTCCGACATGAATTCGATTAAGAGTCGGATCGAAACCAACATGAGGTATTGATGAATAGCAAACTGAGTCACTCCTTCGGTGGCACTGTCGAAACAAACATCCCTGAAGACGCAGAGTGGATTGACGACTCCTTTTATATTAAGAAAACAAGATTTGGTCTCTACACCTCTATTCTAAAAGATCCCCTAGGGCAGCACTTTATTACTGGTGCCACATATGACGGAGTGTTACAAATTTCACGTTGGCATTTGAAATGCTTGCAAGAGGGTAATTTAGACGACTATACTAGAGTGGTAAATACTGGAGTAGTTGGGGGCAAACTCTAATGGCATACATCTCAGAGCATTACATACAAAATTACTGGAGAGGTGATAACAGTCAAGTCCGTGCAGAAAAGTTGCTTGGAGAAGCAGCAGAAATGCTTAACGCTAGACTCATAAAGTCTAATGTGGTAGAATCTAATGGTAAGCAAGTGAAAACACGTTTTGTGATCGAATATGAATGTCCTCCTGATAACTGATCAACACTTCGGTGTCCGTAATGATAACCAGCACTTCGTAAAGAAGTATCAGGAGTTTTATGCCAATACAGTTTTGCCTGCTATCGATAAAGCAGGCATTACACATGTGATTTGTCTGGGTGATACCTTTGACAAACGCAAGAGTATTAACTTTGCATCTTTAGATGCAGCAAAGGATATGTGGTTTACCCCACTAGCAGAGCGTGGTATCAAAATGACTATGCTCTGTGGTAACCATGACATCTACTACAAGAATACTTTGAAGATCAACGCACCTAACCTTCTGTTGGGTGAGTATGGTAATATTGATGTCATCGATGAACCTAGTGAGATTCTTGTGGATGGACGCAAGATGCTTCTTCTTCCTTGGATCTGTGATGACAATAGAGAGCAAGCGTGGAAGATGGTGGAAGAAACTGATGCTTCTATCTGCCTGGGTCACCTTGAGTTGAATGGGTTTGAAGCAATCCCTGGTCACCATATGGAGCACGGTGATGATCCGTCACTCTTCAGTAAGTTTGATCTAGTATGCTCTGGGCACTTCCACATGAAGAGTCGTAAAAACCAGATAAACTATTTGGGTAATCCCTACCAACTCTTCTGGAATGACTATAAGCAGAAGAGGGGGTTTCATATCCTAAATACTGATACTTTGGATATGGGTTTCTTTAAGAATCCCTACAACATTTTCAATAAAATCTACTATAATGATGAGACATACCTGAGTGACAAAGACCTCAAGAAACTTGAGGGATCATTTGTTAAACTGGTAGTTGAATCAAAGGAAGATCAAGTTAAGTTTGATAAGGTAGTTAGAATTCTGCAGGGAGCAAACCTCGCTGATCTTAAGATCATCGAAGATCTCTCTTTCGATCTGGAAGAAGTTGATAACGATATTGAGATTGAAGATACTCTGACCATCTTGGAGACATGTGTCTCTGACTTTGATAATAAGGATCAGATTTTTGGGATTCTTAAGTCCCTATACTTAGAAGCACTAGAGGTCTAGTATGTTTGTCTTGGTTGACGAAAGCAGTGGCGGTGTATATGCCGTGAGAGATGACGAAACAATTAATCGTGTCGTCCAGATCTTCGTTGACAAAGATGACGCTACGAGGTATTATGATATGCTTATTGCTAGTGACTACAAACGAGAGTTAACGGTCACTGAAGTAGAAGAAAATGCAGTAAAAGAAAACTGTAAAAATTACGGTTATAAATTTGCTGTTATACAACCAGATGATTTTGTTATCCCGCCACCACAAACATGATTGTATTTGAGAAGATCCGTTGGAAGAATTTCCTGTCCACTGGTAATGCATTTACCGAGGTCACAATCAATGATTCTCCCAACCACCTCATTATAGGATCAAACGGTGCAGGTAAATCAACTCTTCTCGATGCATTGTGTTTCGGTTTATTCAATAAACCCTTTCGTAAGATAAATAAACCACAACTAGCCAATAGTATTAACGAGCGCGAATGCGTTGTTGAAATTGAGTTTTCTATTGGTAGCGTTGGATATAAGATTGTCCGTGGCATCAAACCAGGCATCTTCGAGATTTATCGTAACGGGGCGCTGATCGATCAAGATGCAGCAAATAAAGACTACCAGAAATATCTGGAGCAATCGATTCTCAAATTTAACTTCAAGTCTTTTACTCAGGTTGTTATTCTGGGAAGTAGCACTTTTGTTCCTTTCATGCAACTTCCTGCTGCTCATCGAAGAGAAGTTATCGAAGATCTCTTGGATATTCAAATCTTCTCACGAATGAATGTCCTTCTCAAGGACCGTGTTAAGGATGTCAAAGAGACAGTCAAGAATTGTGAGCATGAGTATAACCTGCACGAATCGCAGGTAAACATTCAGAGATCTTCATGTCTCAATCTGCAGAAGATGAATAAAGAATACATCAGCAAACTGCAGACATCTTTCAACGCTAACGAAGAGCAACAGACTATTAACCTCAGAAGAGTTAGTGAAGCACAAGAGGAAATCAACATCCTCACAGAAGAAGTTGCTGCCTATCAATTCACTGAGAAGAAGTATGATCAACTCCGTGACATGCGAGTTAAGATTCAACAGAATTTTGACAAGGCACAAAAAGAAATTGCTTTCTATGCTGACAACGATACCTGTCCTACATGCTCTCAGGGACTGACTGAGGATGTAAAGAAGTCTAAGACTGCACTTGCTGAGGATAGACTGGTTAAACTAGGAGGTGGTATCACTGAAATCGGTGGTGAAATCAAGAAAGTCACTGACAATCTTAAGAATTATCAGTTGATGATGAAGCAAATCAACGAATTGCAGTATGAAATCACCACTTTGCAGAAGCAAAATGGTAAGATGCTCAAGGAAAACTCTCAAATCATTGCACAAGTCAATGAAGATCGTCCTGACATCACCAAAGAAGAGGAGAAACTACAGCAATTTGAGAGTGAGTTGCAAGAAACTGCTGAGAGATGTGCAAAAGTCAACCAAGATGCTACAAATCTTTTGATGGTCTCAAGTCTACTCAAAGATACTGGTATCAAATCCAAGATCATTAGTAGGTTTATCCCTGTAATCAACAAGCAAATCAATAAATATTTGCAGAGTATGGACTTCTTTGTCAACTTTACCCTTGACGAAGGATTCAATGAGATTATCAAGTCTCGATATCGCGATGAGTTTTCTTATGCTTCTTTCTCAGAAGGTGAGAAACAAAAGATTGATCTCGCACTCCTCTTCACCTGGCGTGACATTGCTAAGATGAAGAATTCTGCCTCTACGAATCTTCTGATTCTTGATGAGGTATTCGATTCTTCCCTAGACTCCACTGCCACTGACGAGTTGATGAAGATCCTGAAGGGGCTTGACAAGCATACTAACCTATTTGTGATCTCACACAAGGGCGAGGTCCTACTGGATAAGTTTGACACCACCCTTCAGTTTGAGAAAGTTAACGACTTCTCTAAACTTCAGACCGATGCAACTCCCTAACTGGCAACACCACAGCAAGAAGGATCAGAAGCGCCACCTCAAGCCGCAAGCGATGCGAGCGAGGAAGGAGGCACTGCGCCACTTCAAAAAGCGTCACAGCAAGACCTCCGATCCTCGTCGGGGGTCTTATAGTATATGCATACAAGCAACGGTCACATGTTTCAAAACGAAGTCAAGGGACAACTCGCCAAACTGCTCGCTACCGAAAATCTGACGATCGAGCACAAAGTTTGTGAGACTGCTTCCTTCAACGTGGAGACTCGCACTCTGATCCTGCCCATCTGGGAGGTCAAGGACCGCACCTATACCATGCTCGTGGGTCATGAAGTTGGTCATGCTCTCTACACACCCAACGATGACTCTCTAGATAACCTTCCTTGTCCTAAATCCTATGTCAATGTGACTGAGGATGCTCGCATTGAGAAGTTGATGAAGCGTAAGTTTCCTGGTCTAACCAAAGACTTCTATGCTGGGTATCAGGACTTGCATTCTCGTGATTTCTTCTCTGTCAAAGATGAAGATCTCACTACCATGAAGTTAATCGACCGTATCAATCTTTATTATAAGGTTGGAGCACATCTGATGCTGCCCTTTGATGCCTCTGAGACGCCTCTGTGTGACGCTGTAGGCGCTGCTGAAACATTTGAGGAAGCGATTGCTGCTGCCCTTGCTATTTTTCAGTTTGAGAAGCAGAAGCGGGAGCAAGAGCAGCACCTTACTCCTCTGTCTAACAAAGACACTGGTGATACTTCTATCGAGAAGTCTCCTGGTAACGATGCTGAGCAAGCACAAGACACTTCTGATGATTCTGAGCAACCTGGCGAAGAAGAAAGCAATGAGCAGGGTGAAAACTTTCCTGACGGCGGATCTCCCATCGATGATCTTGAGTCTGAGACCGACGCTGCTTTGACAGACAAACTCAAAGAGATCACTAACAAGTGGCAAGCAAGCGAAACTCATTATCTCACTGTAAATACTCCTGATCTGGATTATCACATCATTCCCACTCAGCGTCTGATCACTAGCTGTGAGGAATACTGGGAAGAAGTTGATGGTAGCGACATCTTGAAGACTGATTGGTCTTTTATTGACAATGAGTATCGTAAATTCAAGCGTGAGTGCTCTCGTGAGGTCAATTATCTTTCTAAAGAGTTTGAGTTGAAGAAGTCTGCTGCTGCATACGCTCGGGAGTCAATCTCTCGCACTGGTGTGCTTGATACTAAGAAACTTCATACCTACAAATTCAATGAAGATCTCTTCAAAAAAGTCACTGTCCGTCCTGATGGCAAGAATCATGGTCTGATCTTCCTGCTTGACTGGTCTGGATCAATGGCAGAGACTATCCATGATACTTACAAGCAACTTCTGTCTCTCTGCCTCTTCTGCCGCAAGACTGGCATTCCTTTTGATGTCTATGCTTTCGTCAACGATGGTTTGCACGTCCCTGCAGATTATAACCTTGAGGAATTCAGGATAAAAAATGCTATCCACGATGGATTTTGTATTGATGCACACTTCTTCATGCTGAAAATGCTGAGCAGTGATCTCAACAATGCTACCTTCGACAAGATGGCAATGTATATCTGGCGCAATTCCTTCCACTATGATGTGCATTATGGTCAGCAACGTAACAACTGGGATCTGCGGAGTACTTGCCCAAACGCTCTACCTCACTGTCTGCACCTGTCTGGCACTCCTCTAAATGAAGCGATCGTTTGCCTACAAGGTTTGATTCCTCAATTCCAAAGCAAGCACAATGTTGAAAAAGTCCACGTCAACATTCTTACTGATGGTGAGGCACAGTGGTCTCGTCAGTGGGTGATCCGTAAATACAACGACAGTGACATCCCTCTTATCACTATCATCCGTGATCGTGTTACGCTTCGTTGCAAGAAGACTGGCAACACCTACAACACAAGTTATAACGGTATGACGGGACAACTCCTCCGTTACATGAAGGGTCGCTTCCCTCAGTGTAACTTCCTTGGATTCCGTATCGGACCTGCTCGCGACCTTACCTCAATGCTGCAATACAGTCACCTGTCTGCTGATGATCAGCGTAAGACTAAGAAGATTTTCAATCGTGACAAAAGTGTTGCAATTAAGATCAATGGTTATCAGGAGATGTATTTTATTAATGCTAAGAATCTAAATATTGATTCTGAGTTTGCTGTTGAGATTGACGCAACTAACACACAGATCAAGAATGCATTCAAGAAATCTCTCAAGAGTAAGTCCAACAACAAAAAGATCCTGTCGTCCTTCATCACTCAAATTGCATGAATATCTTTGCTACGCAAGATGATCCTGTGCTGTCAGCAACTGAGTTGCCTGACAAGCACATCGTAAAGATGCCACTAGAGTGTTGTCAAATGCTCTCAGTGGTATATTCTCCCTGGTATCATGACATCGGCATTGTCCCTAAGGCAGATGGTCAACCCTATGCGACTAAGAAGGGTGCCTTTCGCAACCATCCATGCACCAAATGGGTAGCAGAATCTGATCACAACATTGCTTGGTTGCTGCAACATGGTTTGGCACTTTGTGATGAATATGCATATAGATATAACAAAGTCCATACTTGCAAAAAAAGTCTAGTCTTTGCTGGTCTCATTTATCAGCATGGTTGCCCTGAAAAACATACTCCCTTCGCTCGTGCGATGCCTGATGAGTGGAAATATGATGACTCTATCTCTACTCATGAGGCATATCAGCGTTACATCGCAAGCAAACCCTGGGTGCCAACCAACTACCTAAGGGTGCCAGATCGCAAACCGTCCTGGATTGACCGCTATGCTCTCGTAGAGGCAGTATAATTACAAGGTAATCGAGAGACACATCAATGCCTGCCAAGTCTGACCTGACCACCGAGACCCTTGTCTCCTACCTCACCAATACCCACGGTGAGCAAGTCAAGACCGAGCAATTGCTTGCTGCTGCTGACCACTTCAACGTGTCCTATCCCACTATTACCAAGCGTCTTGATTCTTACAAGTCTGGTCGTGGTAAGTGGAATCTGACTCTGACTGATGCGCGTGAGCAACTGGAGCACACTCTTGAAGTTAAGAGTATCGACTGCACTACCCAACAACGTGAGTCCTTGATCCCATCTAAAGACAAAAACTTTGTGCCTTTTGGTAACTTCTCTGATCTGAAGAAAGTTATCCAATCTCGCCACTTCTATCCAATCTTCATCACTGGTCTCTCTGGTAACGGCAAGACCTTTGGTGTGGAGCAGGCATGTGCTCAAACTGGTCGCGAGTTGATTCGCGTCAACATTACTATTGAAACTGATGAAGACGATCTTATTGGCGGTTTCCGTCTGGTTGACGGTAATACTGTGTGGCACAATGGTCCTGTCATTGAGGCTCTTGAGCGAGGATCTGTCCTCCTTCTGGATGAGATCGATTTGGCGTCCAACAAAATCCTCTGTCTCCAGTCTATTCTTGAAGGTAAGGGTGTCTTCCTGAAGAAGATCGGCAAGTATATCCAACCTTCTGATGGTTTCACTGTGGTCGCTACTGCTAACACAAAGGGTAAAGGTAGCGAAGACGGTCGCTTTATTGGCACCAACGTGCTCAACGAAGCATTCCTTGAGCGTTTCCCAATCACCTTGGAGCAAGAGTATCCTACTCAGAAAATTGAGGCAAAGATGCTCAACAACTATTGCACTGAGTTGAATTGCTGCGATGACAAGTTTATTTCTAATCTTGTCTCCTGGGCAGACATCATCCGCAAGACCTTTGCTGATGGTGGTGTTGACGAAGTGATTTCCACCCGTCGCCTGGTGCATGTCATTCGTGCCTATGGCATCTTCTCCGATCGTGTCAAGGCACTCAAGGTCTGCCTAAATCGTTTTGATGATGAAACCAAGCAATCTTTCTTGGAATTGTATGATAAGATTGATGCTGAAGTTGACATTGATATGCTTGACACCATCCTGGCTTCCTGATATTCTTTATACATAATCTATCTCATGGCAATGAAATACAGCGAAGATAAAATTCTTCAAGAGCTGCGTGATTACATCAGCAGCACCTACAGCGCCCACTACTCCTCTGGAGGAGAAGAGGGTATCCAGACCCTTGATCTAATTGAGGCGTGTGGAGACAGTGAAGCATTCTGCAGAGCAAACATTCTCAAGTATGCTTCACGTTATGATAAGAAAGGCACCGCTAGACGTGACATCATGAAGGTGCTACACTATGCTGTCCTGCTGATGCACTTCAGCGACAAAACCACTATCACTGAAACTTACAACCAGTAATTATGCAAGAAGAAGCCCGCCTTAATGTAAAACTCAGCAAGCAGACTATTGACTTCCTGCGTAACTTCAGCACGATCAATAAGTCTATCTTGATTGAGCCTGGTAAACGACTGCAAACCATGTCAGTCAATAAGAATATCATCGCTATGACTGATATTCGTGAGGGTATCCCTGAGCAAATGGCAATCTATGACCTGCCTCTCTTCCTGGGTGCTCTATCTCTCTTCAAATCTCCCACCCTCTTCTTCCCTGATAGCAAGAAAGTTGTCATCTATGACGAAGAAACCAAGGGTAAGACTACTTTCTACTACAGTGACCCTGATATCATCGTCACTCCTCCTGAATTCAACCCCAACATCCCTGGTAAGGAGATTCACTTCGATCTTCCTCAGCAGGACATGCAGCAGCTGCTGCAGGCAGCAAAAGTATATGGTGTGGAAGATCTCTGCATCTATGGTTATGGTAGTGAATACAGTGTCTGTGTTAAAGACAAGAAGAATGAGACCTCTAATGTATTCTCTCTGCCTCTGAAGAAAGTCACCTTTGATTCTGAAGGCAGTATTGACTCTACTGATTTCTGCTTCTGCTTTAAGGTTGAGAATCTGAAACTGCTTGATGGTAGTTATCATGTTTGCATCTCTAGCAAGAATATCGCAAACTTCAACTCGCTCTCCAACTCCTCTCTTGATTACTTTATTGCACTTGAGCCCAATTGATCGAAGTTATTGACGACTTTCTAACCCCATCTTACTTTGAGGAGATTCATCGTCTCCTCATTCCATCAAACTCGCGTGATTCTTAATTCAAATTATGTCTGATAAACTCTTTCTCTGGGTTGAAAAGTATCGTCCGAAAACTATCGATGAATGTATTCTCCCTGAGAGCACTAAGAAGGTCTTTGAAGGATTTCTACAGCAATCTGAAATTCCAAATCTTCTTCTTGCAGGCACGGCTGGTGTTGGCAAGACTACAATCGCGAAGGCGCTTTGCAGCCAGTTAGGCACCGATTGTCTGGTTATTAACGGATCTGATGAAGGTCGGTTTCTCGATACAGTACGAAATCAAGCGAAGGTTTTCGCTTCGACGGTATCGCTCACGTCAGAGGCAAAGCACAAGGTAATCATCATTGATGAGGCAGACAACACGACGCCTGATGTGCAACTGCTTCTTCGTGCTTGCATGGAAGAGTTTCAAAAGAATTGTCGATTCATCTTTACTTGCAACTACAAGAATAAAATCATCTCTCCACTGCACTCTCGGTGCTCTGTCATCGATTTCAGTGTCAAGGGCAAGGATAAGCAGACTATTGCCACTCATTTCTTCCGCCGTGTCAACAGTATCCTTGAGCAGGAGAATGTTGAGTATGATCCCAAGGTAGTTGCTGAGGTCGTCCAGAAGTATTTCCCTGACTTCCGTCGCACTCTTAATGAGTTGCAGCGTTACTCCTCTTCAGGTGCCATTGATGTTGGTATTCTTGGTGCCTCTAATGACATTCAGATCTCAAACCTTGCTGGTTATCTGAAGAATCGTGAGTTTACTAACATGAAGAAGTGGGTTGCTCAAAATATGGACAATGAGCCACAAGCAATCATGAGGAAGATCTATGACAATCTCTATACATATCTTAAACCTAATGCCATTCCTGAAGCGGTGCTCATCATCAGTGAATACCAGTATAAATCTGGTTTCGTTGTTGACCAAGAGATCAACATGGTGGCATTTATGACCGAATTGATGATGCGTTGTGAATACAAATGAAATACAGGACAGATTTTTTATTCCCAGTTAGATTCTTTACCTTTACAGCACCCGAAGAGTTGACGGCAGACACTCTGGAGAAGTTGCAGCATATTGAATATCGTAGTTATAACGAGCCCTATGGTGTGGGCACGAGTGATCAGTTGCATTCGCGTCCTGAGTTTCGCGAATTGCATGAGTGGTTTCAAAAATGTGTTGATACTCTTCATAGGGAGAATGGATGGCACTGTGATCGCCTTGTAGTCAATAAATCCTGGGCAAACCGTAGTGATGCTGGAAGCGGCGATCATCACTCTCCACACCGTCACCCTATGTCATTCCTTAGTGGCATCTTCTACCTCACACAGGGTCCTCCTACGGTCTTCCTGGACCCTCTGATACCCCGTGAGTGGGGTCAATTTCACCTTGATGGTGGTCCTGCATCCGAGACCCGTTGCTTCATCCATCCTGGTCCTGGTGGACTGGTCCTATTCCCCAGTTACATGGTGCATGGAAGTGTTGAGAATGAAGGTGATATAGATAGATTTACTATCGCCCTGAATACTTTCCCCTCTGGTGAAATTAACCTTGGTTCTTTTGATCGCCCCATGGCAGAGGTGTCTGTTAATGGGTGGTCGGAGTTAGGACCATTATCTCTTAGTGATGAAACATGACGTTTGGTAAAGAGGTGCATCTATTTCCTGTGGTATTGAGAGAATACCGCAATTTAGATGCACATAATCATGAAAAAATTATTGAGCACTTTAAGACTCTCCCTGCTCAGCAATCTAATCTCCCTGAAGGAGTATTTACAGGAGCACCACTTCTCCAATATACAGATCATCCAGAGACACAGTTGCTCATGGAATTCTTTGAGGACTGTCTTGGTGAATGGAGAGAAGTAAATCAACTTTACTGCGACAATCTAGATATTACTCTTGCTTGGTTTAACTACGCCCCTGCTCATAGTGGATTTGGACATCCTCTGCATAGACATCCCATGTCTTATCTGAGTGCTGTCTACTACCTGACTGATGGAGCACCAACTTATTTTGAAGACCCTTGCACTCCAAGGACTTCAGATACCCTGGACATCTTTACTCATAAAGATCTAACAAACGACTGGGGAATCAATGAAAAGATAGATGCTGAGCCAGGAAAACTAATCATTTTCCCTTCGTGGTTGAAACATTATTCTGGGAGACAGACATATGATTACGATCGATGGTCAGTGTCCTTCAATGCATTCCCGACAGGAGCAACCAATGTTGGACCTTGGGACTGTGCTCAGTTGAATGTGTCCTTGCAACATCCCAAGGTCCGTGGTAATATGGATGAGTAGAAACACTTCCTATGCTCGACTTCAGCAAATTTGACTTCCCTCAGATCTTCGGTGTTGTTAAAGCAACCGATGGCATGAAGAGTAGGCAGCACCGCACACTCCGTGCAGAGATTCAAGAGAAAGCAATGGCGAAATACAGTGGTGGTCAACTGACTTATGTTGGTGACACTGCTGTTGGTCAAGATTTTATAAGTGATCAAAGCAAACGCTATGAGTCTAAGGGGCAAGATGGTATCTTCTGCAAAACAATACCATGGACTAGACAAATTACTCTGAAAAACTTTCAGGGTAATAACATTGGTCTTCCTGATCAGACCTTCGACTACATGCTACTATGGGATACCAAGTCTTTTACAGCAGGTATTTGCACATGGGAATCATGTATGAAAAACACGACGGTAGTTTCCGATTCTGTCAAATTCAAAGTCCACTTTGATGACATTACATTCTTTTGTAAGGATGTAGTGCCAGCAGATAAGGGAGACATTGGCAAACAACTCACCACACTGATCGAATCTTTACTATGAAATACTTGAAAACACCTCTGCGATATCCTGGCGGTAAGTCTCGTGTAGCACCTATGTTGCTTGAGAAATTCCCTAGTGGCATCAAAGAATTCCGAGAGCCGTTTCTCGGTGGCGCGTCTGTAGCACTTCTGTTTTCTCAGAAGTATCCTGAAATTCCTGTATGGGTAAATGATAAGTATGAGTATCTGTATAACTTCTGGGTCACCCTCCAAGAAGATGGTGACAACCTATCTGATGTCCTTGTTGGGATCAAAGAAGAAAACAGCACGGAAGATAAAGCTAAAGAGTTATTCATCTCTGCTAAGGAAGAGATATCCAAAGCCGATCCTTTTCGCAAAGCTGTCCTTTTTTGGATTCTTAATAAGTGTAGCTACTCTGGGTTGACTGAAAACTCTTCCTTCTCTGCTTCTGCTTCATGTCAAAACTTCACCACTCGTGGTGCTAGGCACCTGAAGAGTATCTCAGAGATTATTCAGCACTGGGAGATCACAAACCTGGACTACACTGAAGTCCTACAACCTGATGGTGATGGTGTTTTCTGCTTCCTTGATCCTCCATATAAGATTGGCAGTTATCTTTACGGCACCAATGCTGAGATGCACAAGACCTTTGATCATGATGATTTCATTGCTGAGTGTAAGAAGTGTCCTAACAAATGGATGGTGACCTATAACAATGATATCGATTTGAAAGAAGGTTATGCGGGTTATAACCAAGAAGAGTTTCGTATCACTTATGGCATGAAGCATCGAGCAGATAACAAGCACAAGAAAGAATTGCTTGTCACTAACTTCACTGAATCTACACCTTTGGAGGCACTGTTTTGAGTAAGGAATACGAGATCCCTCTCAAGGATTATCTCAACAGCATCAACTTGAAGCAGGGAGATTTGACTGAAGACGAGAGAGCGATGAAGAAGTATCCTGCTTTCATTATTAACAAGTGTCTGGGGCAACATATCGACACGGTGATGTATGCTAATGCCATGAATGGTGCTCAGCATCTTGATAATGATCTACAATATTCATTTTACCTACATAGTGTTAGGAAATCCAAAAGATTTTCTCCTTGGGATAAGAAGTCGAAAGACAGTGACCTTGACCTAGTGAAAAAATACTATGGTTATAACACTGAGAATGCTCACCAAGCATTGCGAATCTTGACTAGGGAGCAACTTGAGGTTATTGAGTCTAAATTGAATACTGGAGGAAAGAGATGACTGAGGAGATCTCCTGGTCACAAGATATGATGTTAGAGGTTATGCTTAAAGAGCCTGATGACTTCCTAAAGGTGAGAGAGACCCTCACTCGCATTGGGGTTGCATCCCGTAAAGAGCGTAAACTGTATCAGTCTTGTCACATTCTGCACAAGCGTGGTAAGTATTACATTGTGCATTTCAAAGAGTTGTTTGCCTTAGATGGCAAACCCACAAACATCACCATAAATGATGTGCAACGTCGTAACCGCATTGCCAAACTCCTATCTGACTGGGGACTGGTAGAGATCAGTCGTGCTGAGGAAGCAGAAGATCTTGCACCACTCAATCAGATTAAAGTGTTGTCATTCAAAGACAAAGGAGAGTGGACTTTAGAGTCTAAGTACAATATCGGTAAGAAGAAAACTCCTGCTGAGGTATAAATAACTGAGCCTTACTCTCTACTAATGCTTGGAAAATCCAAAGCTAAAGTAGAAGAGAAAGACCATGATGAAGTTGATAAAAGTGAAGTCCTTGGTAATCTAGTGAAAGTTGTTGTCCTTATATGGTCCGCTTCTCTTCTCACGTTTAGTTACGTCAGACTACCCAACGGTCAGAAGATTCTTGACTTCGACCCTACCTTTATCGCCTCGGTTTTTTCTGGATCTTTGGCTGCCTTCGGACTGTCTCCTGCTAAAGCAGGCGGTGGTAACCCAAGTAGCAAACAAGTCGCGAAAAAAGAACCCGAAGTTGTTTCTGCTATCGAGCCAAAGAAAGATGCAAAAACTGATTAACGTCATAGCACTGCTGTCTGGTCTGACCTCTCTTGGTCTTATCGGCGGTAGTGCTTATTTGCTGTTGAATAAGGATGCCCTTATCGATCAAGCAAAGAGTGCTGCTACTAAAGCAGCAACAGAGGCAGTCGCTGGTGCCCTCCCAGGGATGCTAGATGCTTCTATGCCTAAAGTCCCTGAGTTGCCTAAGGCAACAGGTCCTGCATTACCTACAATGCCATGAAACTACCCTGGAAGTCCGATCCTGTTGTAACACCACCTACCCCCGAGGAAAACATGGAAGCACCTAAGAAGACGCGATCTTACAAAGGAGTTGCCATCGCCTTGGGCGGTCTGTTTGCTGCATCGCACATCGGACTTCTGGGTTATGTGCTCAGACCTGAGGTATCTGTCCAAGATCCTCCAACAATTAATATCCCCCGTGGTCCATACTCATCCTACAGAATCAAAGCTGGTAAGGATGGATATGAGATTGAGTATCGTGCAGACGATCCTAGAATTTTAGAATCAGAAAGATCTCTCGACCTTGACAAAGAGAAGAGAGGATTGTTTGGTGGTGGCACTGAAAGACGCCGTGAGTATCGTCGTGATGAATTCACACGAGAAGGCACGAGAAACCTAGGAGGTGCCGTGGACGGCGAGGGAAAGTCTGCAAAAGAAATAGAGTGTATAGTGGCGGACGCTGGAGCACGGTCACAAGGTGCGATGGCAGGGACCGCGATTAGTGGTGGTCTGCTTGCCCCAGCATTGATGGGTATTCCCTACATAGGTTGGTTGGCAGGTGGATGGGCACTGCTTCTAGGACAGAAAGCAGGATCTGCTATTGGATCACAAGTCGGCCAAGTATTTAATGATTGCTAATGAATTTTGAATTAACGATAGAAGATTTTACCATCATACAGAATGCACTTCATTACTATAAAAAGGTGGAAAAGTATCCTAACTTTGCACACTTTGATGGAGATCGTATAAATCAACTGCGAGATAAACTGTCAAAACAGTTATGTCCTAATACTTTTGGTGACTAAATGGATATCCCTGATATTGGTATTGGATCTACAGAAATCCGTGACATTGCTATTCCTAACTGGTTGTTAGAACCACCAGTTACTTCTATCCCCTACAGTCCTGTGACTGTTGATGTGGGTGTTCCTATCGTGGACATCCCTGGATGTGTAGAGGCACATGAATCAAATAATAAATCTAATGTTGTAGGTAATGATGATCCTAAGGGTCTCGTCACCTATTGTGATGGCAATATGCCATCTTTTTATGCACCAGAGTATAAACCCAATGAGATGACCTTCACAGGTCCTCCTGTGGTCCCTCCTAAGTTGGGTAAACCTGAGGTCCCTACTCCTAAAGTCCCTAAAACACCAGAAGTAAAACTACCAGTAAATACTATTAAGTGTCCCACAGCAGCACAACTGGCAAAGGAGCCAGTGGGATTTATCTTTGACGGCGGTAGAAAAGAAGTTACTGGTTACAAACTGGTAGGCACTCAGTGTATCCGTGAGGTCCGTGATGTGCCTATTGTTGAGCAAGCAATCAATGGAATACCCCCAGCAGGTATCGTTATGACCACTGGGGGTATTGCTGTAATTGCTACCACGTCTGCGTTACTGGCCAAACCTTTTGCAGACATCCTCCTGAAGGTAATTAAACCCGCAGTCAAGAAGGTTGTGAAAAAGATTGCTGCTATCAGGGGGAAGAAGGTGCCCGTCCTGTCGTTAAAGGAGCGCCGAGATCTCCAGCGCGAGAGGACTGAGGCGATTCGGAAGTTGAAGTCTGTTTTGAAGCCGAAGGGATAGAGTGAATGTGTGGTGCGATGGCATTCTTATTCATGACCATCACATCTGCACAGATAGCATGATATTTCGTCCCAGGTCTAAACATGATACCTTGCTGCATAAGTTGTCCACAATTTTTGAGTCTAGCGATCTCAAAGTCTAGCCTCTTATTTGCAGTCAGTTGTTGTTGTAAACCAATCTGAGTATCAACTGCTTCTTTACATTGGTCCTGTAGTTTCTTATCTAAGGGACGAGACCATGTTGCAGAGAAACCTACACCTAGGTTGTAACTATCTTTCTGTCCCGTCCTAGTATTTTTGAAGAAGAGTACGTCACCTGGGTTATCAATACGTCCATCGTCATCTGCATCTTGCACATCATATACAGGATCTAGATAGTAAGGCTCGAAGGGTTTTTGAGCACTTACACTACCTGTCACATACGGTGTAAAATTCATTGTCGGACCTTGACAACTGATCCCACCCCCATATTGGTTAGTGATATAGGGACCTTGCAAAACCTGAATGGCTTGGTTGGTCACTGAGCCTGAGCTGTTTGCAACGGGGGATGCAGTAGCAGATACACCACCAATCGTCTCAGCATTTACAGGTGACGCTACAAGAGCAGCAATTACTGCGAGAAGATACTTGTAGTGTCCGTGACGCTGGTAACCTCTGTTACTCTTTGAATAATTGTTTGTTGACTTAAACCAGGACCTTGATAAGTTTCTGTGAACTGAAACGCTGCTCCTGGTGTTGTCTGTGTAAAGGTTGGTCTGTTGTTGACGCCTGTCCATGATGATGTCACTCCATCAATAGTTACATTGTTATTTCCAGTGCTAGGAGATAGATTTCCATTAGCACTAATTCCACTCCCAGTTACTGAATACTGATATCCAGTGTTGTAGTCCATCGAATTGATGGTCTCAGTTATTTTTTGGGTTGTCTCTGTGTGGCTCGTTAAGGATCCCTGTGTGAAATTTGGGACCACGGGGACCGCCAGGGCAGGAGCAAGTGTGACACTTACACCCACCACAGACATCACAGACCAGAGTATAGTCTTTCCAAAATGGGTC
>Ga0209557_1000947_pt1 | contig 16539 bp, 17 predicted proteins | sample SaaInlV_120m_DNA_4_FD_184672 | JGI IMG/M metagenome (GOLD analysis project Ga0209557, IMG submission 184672) | Marine microbial communities from expanding oxygen minimum zones in the Saanich Inlet - Saanich Inlet SI074_LV_10m_DNA (SPAdes) (version 2) | ecosystem: Environmental > Aquatic > Marine... | reverse complement strand
CCCCGTACCACGCGATTCATCTCTGGACAAAAAGCCTGGCGCCCGAAGATCGTGAGCGTATTGAGCGCTCCCGAGGTGGATTTGACTGGTCGACAGTGAGCATCGCTGAAAAACCCTTCAGCGTCAAGCACTACAACACCAATACGGTTCCTTGGTACGAATACATCTCGGGTAACCTCCCTGACTACCCAGTTGAGATTTTGCGCGCGAATTCACGCCTCCTCGATCAACAACTCGCCAGACTGCGCTCCGAACACGGCGACCCTCGAGTCTGGGACACCGTGGAGCAAATAAATGACTATCCCGATTCGTTGAGCATGCAAATCGATGGCTATGCGATTCATGCGTGGCAAGAATTTTGCCCGGTGTACTTCGAATCACTGGTTCAACTGCAATGGGGTGTGCCCATGCACATCTCTCATGGTGGTTTCCAACACGCGACGTTGCGATACTTTTCCTCCGAGAGTCACCGACCGGGCCTCCCGCAGGGCGTGTCAGCGTTGGTGACGGGGCTAGAGCCTGACGAGGTGACCGTCACACTTGCCAACACCACAGATTCCACCCACGCTGTAGTTATTCAGGCGGGTGCTTTTGGAGAGCACACCATCACCGAGGTAGGCGAGACGTCACAGGCGGCAGAGGCGCTCACCGCGCCCTCTGCCTGGCTGGAGATCGAAATGCCGGCCCAAGCGTCAGTGACGCTTAAACTTCGACTCGATAGGTACTCCAATAAGCCCTCCTACGAGACGCCGTGGTCACGCAGGCAAGACTGGAGCCCCCTGATTAAGCCGCGCAGCGCGGACGCGAGCTAGGCCCATCCCACGCGTCACACCACCGGGCGGGTAGGTGACAAGGAGTTGTCTAGCTCTTCACCGATCCTGCCAGCACGCCTCGAACAAGCAGTCTCGAGGATGCCAAGAAGATCAACAAAATCGGGATTGCAATAAGGAGACCCGCGAGAGCAATTTCGGGGCCACGGATTGGCAGCACATTCGCACCCACTTGAGGGTTGAGCGCTGGAGTCGACGAGAACAAGATTCCCAAGCCGACGGGCAAGGTAAGGACCTCTCCCGAGTTGACCACAACGTAGGGCAAGAAGAAGTTGATCCAGTTCACTTGGAAACTGAAGAACGCCAGCATTCCGATGAGACCTTTGGATAAGGGCAATGCGATTCGGAAAAACACACCCCAATCGCCTGAACCATCGATTCGAGCCGCCTCATAGAGGTCATGCGGAATTGTGGTGGAAAAGTAGATATACGACAGGAAGACGCCGAAGGGGAAGAACGTGCCTGGCAAAATGATCGCCCACGCCGTGTCATAGAGGCCGAGAGTTGTAATTTCGACAAAGAGCGGAAGCACAAAAGCGACCTGAGGCACGATCATCGCGACCAGGGTGGTAATGAGCATCGATTTACGGAAGGGCATCCGAGTGGCCGCGAGTGCATACCCTCCCAAGATTGCAATTAAGCAGGCCACCAAAACTTGGATGGAGGTGTACCAAATGGAGTTCCATAGCCAAGTAACCAAACGGCCATCTTGAAAGAGCATGAGATTGTTCCAGGCATCGATATAGCCCTGAAAGGTTCCAAAGGACATCGGGGGATCTACCTGGAGGCCCACCTGAGTCTTGGAAGGCGCAAGGACCAGCCAGGTCATGGGAATCACGCTAAAGAGGGCGAATGCGACCATGACGACCCAGGCAAGAGTTTTCGCAGGCAACGCCTTGGCGTTGATTTTTTTCTTCCGCACAGTAACTTTTTTCGCTTCGGTTAACGTCACGTTAGCTCTCCTTGATTTTCGTCTTGGCCTCGTCGAAGAAGTCTGTGCGGAAAATGACGATCAACGCCAGACCCAACATCACCACGAGGAGCATGAGCGATAGCGCAGTTGCGGCGCCGAGATTGGAGCCAAGAAACGCCAAGGTGTAGCTCAACTGGTTCAGCGACCAGTCTTTGGCGATTCCGGGGTAGACCGAGGAAGAAAGGAGGTAGGGCTCTACAAAGATTTGTAGGCCAGCGGCCATCACCAATACCAGCATGTACACGAGGTACTTCCTGATCAAAGGCAACTTAATGCGAAATGCCACTTGGAGCGAGTTTGCCCCGTCAATTCTGGCTGCTTCGAGCAACTCATCCGGAATGGACTGCAGCGAGCCGTACTGAATGACGATCCAGTTTCCGGCGCCGGTGAAAAAGGTCATCAGGGCAAAAATATAAATCAAATTGCTCGAGTTGAAAATGTCAGTTCCCTGCGTCCAACCGAATTCAGCGAACAAAGGGGCAAAAGGCGAATAGGTGGGTTCAAGCATGAAGTACCACACGAGGATGGCGACAGACCCTGTAATTCCGGCAGGAACCAGGTACGCCAAGCGAAGGGGAACAGAATGCCGGGCTTTGATGCTATCGAGCATGAGAGAAAGGCCAGCCACCACTATCAACATCGTGGGTAGGTAGATCAGAAGAAACAACAAAACGTTGATTAACGCTGGCAAGAAACGGAAATCCTGAAGGACAAAAAGGTAATTACCAAAACCGCCGCCGGGATTAGTCAACGACTCTTCCAGCGACACAGAAGCCGCTAGAACGATAGGAACGACAGCAAACATGACTAACAACAAGAGATAAGGGAAAAACATCAAAAACCCATTGATGCGGCTCATCAGTTGTGCACGGTGTTTGAACACTGAAATGGTTCTCCTCGTTTTCCTTGTTGCGTGCTGTTGGTGGGGCCGCCTAGGCGGCCCCACCAACAGGTTTAGCGCTTTATCTGACTCTAATCAACTACGGTGTAGCCGACACCAGGTGCCAGCTCAACGAGCGAAGCCATGAAGGTCTCTGTTGCATCCTTCAAGGTCGCACCGTTACCGATTTCGGTCTGAAGCACACCAATCTGTCCACGCATGTCGAAGCGAACAGGGTTGTTGTCCTGTCGGATTCGAGACGCCTGAGCAACCATAGCGACGGTTGGGTCAGAGGCATAGTAGGTGTCCTGGCCAAGACGTGCAGCCCACTTTTCAAAGGCAGGCTGGTAACCGGGGAAGGTTACCTTGTCTTCGCGCATGTCAGGATCGGTTGCTAGGTAGACGCCAGCGTCAGCAGCATCTTGCAGGTTAGCTGCGTGAGAGGAAACGACCCAAATGCCGCCACCCCACTCGCCTGACCATGCAGTGGATTCGCCATCCCACTTAGGCATTTCTGCTGCAGCGATGCGGCCCTCAGGGATAGCCCATGAGTCTGCGGGACGAATTACGAATTCACCCCACCATGATGGCCCGATGTGCATGGCAACTTTTTGCTGTTGCGCAACATCGGCGATAAATCCAGCATCGAAGGCGGAGCGAGAATCAACTACACCAGCATCCAGCAGGGGCTGCATCAGATCGAATACCCGGGTGCACTCAGATGCACTCGAATTAATGCGAACCGTTGTGGGGTCCTGGACGTCTGCCATCGGGCAGCCACTTGGCCACAAGTAACCAGCGTAGAAACCCTGGTCGCCCACGGCGCCGGCAACATAGTCAGTTCCCTCAAGTTGCATTGCAGTCGCTGCGAACTCATCCATGGTGGTAGGAACCGTCAGGCCGAGCTCTTCAAAGATGACCGTGTCATACCAGAGAACAGTCTGAGCGAGGTCGTTCTTCAAGCAGTAGTACGAGCCATCCACCAAGCACCAGTCGTTCGAGGTGTTGTATGCGTCGATAACAGCGCTATCTACATAGTCATCGAGGTTCAGCGCATAACCGTTTGCTGCCTCTGCATAGATTGCCGCGCTGTTCGGTGGGCTGAATACTACGTCTGGCCATCCCTGACCAGCGGTGTTTGACAGTTGAATCTTGGGAAGAATCTCTTCCTGACCCACAACCTCACAGGTGACGTCAATTTCGCCTGCAACGCTTTCCTGATAAGACAAACAGGCGGGTTCACGAACGGTGTCAACCCACACAAGCAAAGCTCTAGGGCCAGACGCCTCAGTCGAGCCTCCATCACTACCGCCAGCATCGCTAGTCCCGCCGCCAGAACAGGCTGCGAGAGTAAGCGCACTTGCGATAGCGAGCGAACTTAGGAATTTCTTATTCATTCCAACTTCCCTCCAGTTTTATGGTTGGAGCGAAGCGCCGAAGCATCTTCGCTCTCTTTCAGACGACTATATAACACAAAATGTCGTTTCGTATAGGATACACGGTATCGTTACTTATTCGTTTTCTAGAAGAAAAATTAGGGTGGTCTGATGAAACTAATAAGAATTGGCGATCCAGGCCATGAGAAGCCAGCGGTATTAATCGATGAGGATCATTTTCTGGATGTGCGCGTCATCGGTGACTTCAACGAAGAGTTCCTCGCCTCAGGGGGCCTGACCGAACTGCCTGCGTTGAGCCGCAAACTTCTGTCCGAGGGCGCGACCCCGCAACCGTTGGCTGGGCATCGGGTCGGAGCCCCCATTGCCCGACCTCATCAAATCGTCTGCATCGGCCTCAACTACGCCGATCACGCTGCAGAAACCGGGGCAGAGATTCCCCCGGAGCCGATCATTTTCACCAAATCCCCCAACACGCTCATTGGGCCCTATGACTCCATTCGACTTCCCAGAAATTCGGTCAAAACCGACTGGGAAGTTGAGCTAGGCATCGTTGTGGGAACCCGAGCGCAGTACTTGGCCGATGAGAATGAGGGTCTCTCGCACATTGCTGGCTACATGGTCTGCAACGATGTGAGCGAGCGCGAGTTTCAATTGGAGCGCCAAGGCCAGTGGTCCAAAGGGAAATCCTGCGAAACGTTTAACCCAGCAGGCCCTTGGCTGGTGACAGCCGATGAGGTTCCCCATCCCGCAAATCTGACCATGTCGCTCAGTGTCAACGGGGTAACTATGCAAAACAGCACCACTGCTCAAATGGTTTTCAAGCCGGGTTTCCTTGTGTATTACCTGAGTCAATTCATGGTGCTAGAGCCAGGCGACGTCATCAACACGGGAACCCCTCCAGGAGTGGGTATGGGTCTAAAACCACCTCGATACCTCGCTGAAGGAGACGTGGTTGAGCTGACGATCGAAGGCCTCGGTGCTCAACGACAAACGGTAGTGGGTCCCCGCTAGAGCTCCACCGCGCTACCAGTCTCAATGGACTGATAGAGGGCATGAATCAGCCGGATGGTGTTGACATTGTCAGAAATCGGGCTTCGAATTTCACCTTCTCCAGCGATGGCAGCCAGAACAGAGCCCATGGTTCCGATAAACGCGTCCGGAATCCATCGCTGAGTTACCGGGTAGGGAACCCAGCCATCGGTGGGGACAACATTGGATTTCACTTCCAAGGTGTCGCACCGCCCATCTGGATAGTCATACAGAAGACCCAAGGTTCCTCGAATGGAGCCCTCGGATCCATCAATGCGAAACTCTGCCGTGTTGTCGCCACCGTGATTGACGTGATTAGCGTGAACCAAAGCCACAACCCCGCTGTCATAGAGATAGGTACTCGCCGTTCTGGTTTCCCCGACGGGAGCCTGACCGTCTGTGCGACCCGCCACCGCAAAAACCTTGGATGGTTCACCAAAAAACCATCGCACGACATCGTGGTAGTGAATCGAATGAACTAGAACTTCGAGCCGTGGCATCGAGAGGGCCCAATCCCATAAATGCCAGGGGGTGTCGAGGTTAACAGTGATCGAGAAACCAGACACCTTCCCAATCCACCCCAGATCGACCATTCGGTGCGCGGCCGCGATTCCCTCATCGAATCGAAGCTGCTGATTGACGCCGACGTGCAGACCGGTTTCCTGAGCCTTAGCTGCCATGTCGAGGGCGTCTTCCACAGTGGTCGACAGCGGCTTTTGTGCGAGGACGTGTTTTCCGGCCTCTAGGGCCGCCAAGAGCAACGCAGGTTGTTCGGCGGCAGGAACCGCAATGTCCACCACCTCAATATCCGGATCGGCTAGGAGTTCCTTCGCACTCGAATACACGCGAGTGATGTTGAATTCTTCTGCCGCAGACTGTGCTTTCTCTGAATCGATATCGGTAATCGCATGAACCGGGAGCCCTGCCTTGCGATATGCCGGCAGGTGAGCGCCAGTAACAATTCCCCCCGCCCCGATAACTCCCACTACTTTGTGGTGCGCGATCGGAATGGTGAGTTCGCATCCCGCTGATATGTCGCTGAAAAGGTCAATCATGTGTGTCCCTCACCATTTCCTCGAGACCACCCTTTTTGGCCTCGCTAGGGTCCCGGTACTTAACGGTTTGAAGGTGTTCGCAATAGAGAACTATTTGTTCGTCATCAGCCCGGAACACCTCATAACTGACTTTGAACAGCCCCATGTCCTCGTACTTGGGTTCCTTGCTCAGCAGGGTTCTCATCGTATAAATCGTGTCGCCGACAAAAACCGGCTTAATAAATCGCAACCGGTCATATCCATAACTAAAGGTGTGCACGTTGTTGTGAGCCATGAGACCCATCCCATAACTAAAAACCAGCGCCCCCGGCACGATTCTCTTTCCAAACAAGCCCTCTTCTCGGGCGAAAATATCATCAGCAACATAGGGATGCATATCCAGCAGCAGCGAATTGAAAATCATCATTTCGCCCTCTGAGATGGTCCGGCGGATCGAACGATCAACCTCGCCCACCTCATAATCTTCATATTTCTTGTCGTCTTGGTTCCATACGGGAACCTCGTAACGCTTGTTCGCGTCGGGATTTGGATTCGACATCCTTACTCTCCTTTGAGCTCTTGGTCGATGGAATCGGTGTGTTGCCCCACCCGAGGGGCACCCTTCGAATTGGTCAGAGTCTGCCCATCAAATCTCACGGGAGCTCGAGTGGTTTTGAGTGTTAGTGCGGCACCCTCTGCGCTCTCACGAGTGAACTCCTGATCCATACCTATGGCCTGGAAACCGTCGTGAGCAACAAGCTCGGGCAACGAAAGCACAGGGGCGCACCAGAAATCAGCCGCATCCAATATTTCCAACCAATGTTGAGTGCTTTCCGTAGCCAAGTGTTCAGCGAGTAATTCGGTGATACGTCCCTGCTCGCTCCACCACGTCTCAGGATCAATGAATTCACTCAGCGCATCAAGACCAATCAGTTCCCCGAGCCGAGGAATCGACCCCATAGCCAGAGCGAGGTACCCATCAGAGGTGGGGTATGTCCCATAGGGCGCCTGAAGGAAAGCGTGTGCCGTGTGTTTAGGACCACGCCGGACAAGAACCTGTGCATCGTTGAGGTGGGCACTTATCAGTTCGAACTGGAGATCCAGCATCGATTCGAGGAGGCTCGTGTCTACGCGTCCACCCATACCTGTGCGCTCTCTCCTGAGCAGAGCAGCCGTCACGCCATGAGCAAGATGTATGGACGTGATGATGTCAGCAAGCGCGATTCCCACCGGGATGGGCGGACTGTCTCCACTGCCATTGAGCCACGGGAGTCCCGAGAGAGACTGGGCGAGGAGATCCTGGCCAGGCCGGGAACTCCAGGGCCCTTCTGCCCCGTACCCAGTGATGCTCGCATAAATCACAGTGGGATTGACTTTCTTGAGTTCTTCGTAGCCCAGGCCTAAGCGCTCCATCACGCCCGGACGGAAGTTCTGGACAACCACGTCAGCTTTCTTCACCAACTCCAGAACCTTGTCCCGATCCGCTTGGTCCTTCAGGTTGGCTGCGTAGCTTTCCTTATTGCGGTTGGTGATGTGAAAGGAAAGGGTGTCTCCATCTTCCGTGATGCCGCCAAAAGCAAGGCCCCGACCAATATCGCCAGAAGGGGGTCTTTCCACCTTGATGACTCGTGCGCCCAGGTCACCTAGGCGCATCGCTGCCATGGGTCCGGCCAAGAATTGGCTGAAGTCAACAACAAGGAAACCCTCTAAGGGGCGCATGTGCTCTTGGGTCACGAGAGATCTAACTGGTAAAAACTCTGCGCTGTCTTGAAACACACGTCGTCTTGTTCATCAGGTGACAAACCAGCAATAGTCTCCAGCTGCGCATTCCATACACCCACAAAATCACCGGCCAGAAGAGATACCGGCCAGTCGCTTCCCAACATCATTCGCCGGGATCCGAAGTGTTCCAAACAGTGGTCGACGTAGGGTTGCCAATCGGCCGATGTCCATCCAGCTGCGGAGGCCGTATTCAGACCGGAGTGCTTCACATAGACGTTGGGCCGCTTGGCTAATTCAGTCATATCCGAAGCCCACTCATCCCAGGCTTTCCCGGCGATATCAGGCTTAGCCATGTGATCCACCACAATGTTCAAATCTGGATGCGCATCAGCCAACTCAACAATGGCCCGAGAATGCTCCGAATTGACACTGACCATGTCCAAGGACAGACCCTGCTGTGCAATCTGACTCAGGGTTTCTGAGCACGAGGACTGAAGAATCCACCGTGGGTCCGGGTAGTTATGGGTGAGGTTTCGATAACCCTTAATGGCCGAATGTGTCGAGAAAAGCTCTAACGCTTCCCTCGCTTCATTCGGGCGATCAAAAGGGACCCAACCCACCACTGCCCTCACCGTATCCACGCTTCGTTCCACGCTGAGCATATAAAACGTGTCGTCGTAGGTGTCCGCCGCCTGAACCAAAACGGTCGAGGTGACGCCGGCCTGAGCTACCTCTGCAGCAACGTCTTCTGGGCGATAGTCCCGGTAGAGGACACCGAAATCGGGTGAAATCCAGTCGTAGGCCCGTTCCGAGAGGACCCACAGGTGTTGGTGAGTGTCCACGAAATGTGCGGGTGCGTGTGTCATGATTTTTCCTTCCGCTGGGATGTGTCGGTATTTCTTTGCACGAGGTAAATATGGGTGAGTGCCATCACCAGCTCACCTTTTTGATTGAGGACTTCGACTTTTTCGTCGACGAGCCCAAACTGGTCGGGATTTTTTGCGTATTCCCGTGTGCCGCTGATGGCTGCATGAGCTGTGATGGTGTCGCCAATGAAAACGGGCCTTATGAAGCGGATCCCGTCATATCCATAACTCATGGCGGCTTCATTAATTTCCCCAGCCAACATCCCCACCGCTACCGAAAGAATGAGAGTGCCGTGGGCAATGCGCTCCTTAAAGGGTTGGGTGGCGCAAAATTCGGCATCCATATGATGCGGGTAAAAATCACCCGTCTGCCCTGCATGCAGAACGATGTCTGCCTCAGTGATGGTTCGCCCATGGCTACTCACTGAAGTGCCGACCTCGTACTCATCAAACAGTCGTTTCACTCCGCACCCCTCTCGAGTAACTGCTCTTTATAGTGCACAATCTCTGCCCAGTCTTGCGGTCCAAACGTGCGCGCGCCAAGACTGCGATGGATGACTTGCGACACCTGAAATTGAAAATCGGGCCATCCGACTACCCGCGGGCGCACCCAGGATCTCTCGATGGATCGAAGGGTATTACGGAAAAAATTGTGCGTGAGGGAATTCATCCGCGGAGACAACCACGCCCGAAGGTTTCCTGGCTGACCATGGAGTTCGGTGTAGGGGCCATTCTGCGCCGCAGCAGAAGCCAGATAGTGGGCCACTTGCGCGGCAAGATCAGGATTCTGCGAATGAGCAGAAACTGCAATCCCAGCGCCACCCAGTTGGGATCCAGAGGCGCGCCCATCGAAGGACGGTACGTCGTCATAAGCAAGGGTCTTAGCTCTAAAACCCTCGCGTGAATAATTGGTGTACCCATAAAGAGGTGCCGCGTACCAATATTCATCGCTGGAAATGAGCACTTCGGAAATTTCAAACGGGTTCTGGGTATGACAAAAATCAGGGACCAATTCCGCAAAATGAATCATAAATTCAAGCACTCGCTGCGTAGTGCCTTCCTCGACAAACTCCGCTGTCTGCCCTATCGCCACACCCATTTGTGCACTGAGCGTGGCAAAGGTGCTAAAAGCATCGACCGGCTTATGCGGCCACAACACCTTTCCTTGGCGAGCGTCATGAAGGATGTCATCCCAAAAGGGTGGGACACCGTCGACGAGGTCGGGTCGGTATACCGAAACTTGGGTTGCCGCGTCGATCGCTAACGCCCAGATCTTGTCGCGAAACCGATAAGACTCGTGCGAGGGTCCCGCGCTTTCGCGAGCCAATCGGGAAAGGTCCCCTTCGCTCAATAGATCATCCATCGCTAGAAGTGCACCGTCATGAACTCCGTCGGGCACGTGAGGATGGTCAATCACCATCAGGTCGTGGTCTAAGGCAAATTCTCGAATATGCTGATCGCCAAACTCCAGAAGACTGCGCGCTGTCCAGTCAACCCTTACCCCGAACTTTTCTTCGACGAGGTCATTACACGCTACGACCGATTCAAAACCGCGGGGATGGTCCCAGGTCATTCCCGTGAGGGTAGGTTTTCCTGTCATACCTGCCTCCAGTCGCATTAGTAGAGAGTATCTCTAGCGTATCCCCTTAAATCATGTATCCTATTGTAAATCTGCTTTGTGAGTAGAAGCGCATTAAAACATCACCAAAAGATTGAGGGTCCTCATGGCACAAGAGTTAGCAGGCCTCACCGCCGTTATTACCGGCAGTGCTTCCGGGATTGGACTCGCTACAGCCGAGATGTTCCATGAGCAAGGCGTTACAGTTTTTGGCTTTGACCTCAACCGTGGGGAGCTGCCCGAGGGAATCCACTGGATCCAATGCGACATTACGTCGCCCAAGGCGGTGGATGCTGCCTTTAGGGAGGTCGAAGCAGCCAGTAAAGTCCTCGACATTGTGGTCAATTGCGCAGGAATCGGAGCCATCGGTTCCATCGAATCCGCAACAGACGATGAGTGGCACAAGGTGTATGAGACGAACGTGGTCGGTACGGCACGGATATCTGCTCGAGCACTTCCACTATTGCGCAAGAGCTCCCAGGCGGCCATCGTCAATATTTGTTCCATTGCTGCGACCGTGGGACTGCCAGATCGAGCTGTCTACAGCGCCAGCAAGGGGGCAGTGCTGTCCCTCACGAAAGCCATGGCCGCTGATTTTGTTCGCGATGGAATCCGTGTGAATTGCGTCAATCCCGGAACGGCTGACACTCCGTGGGTGGACCGGTTACTTCAACAAGCCGAGGATCCTGATGCGGAGCGCGCTGCACTGAACGCCCGCCAGCCCATTGGCAGGCTTGTGTCCGCGCAGGAAGTGGCCTCAGCAGTGTGCTTCTTGGCAAGTCCCGCTCAGGGTTCCACCACGGGCGCATCTCTCGCAGTCGATGGCGGAATGGATGGGCTGCGCACACGGGCGCGCACCTAAAACATCAGTATTTATCGGAAAACAACCCCGACCAGGATTAGACTCTGAGAATCCGCTCTTCAGGTCAGGAATTTCGAACAATGGCAGATAACGTCAAATCCCGCCCGTTGCGTCCGATGCGGACGGTCCTTTCAGATGAAACGTATTTGCGTATTCGCGAAATGTTACTGACGCACGATATTGCCCCCGGTGAGCGAATCAATATTGACGCGCTTGCCCGAGAGCTCGACGTGTCCCAGACTCCCGTGCGAGAAGCGTTAGCCCGACTCGAGTCCGAGGACCTCGTCACCAAAGAGCCCCTCCGGGGTTACACGGCGACAGCGCTACTCACCGTTCCCGAGATTCAGGATCTCTTTCAATTCCGTGGGCTAATCGAACCGTGGGCAGCTGGCATGGCTGCTCGAAGCATCAACGAAGAAGGAATCGCGCGCCTCCAAGCCGAGTTAGCAAAGGGCCAGTCTGCCGAAAACCTCGATATCGATGAAGCATATGCAGCCATGAGTGAGCATGATGCACGGTTTCACGCACTCATTGCTGAGTTATCAGGCAGCGAATTTGTGCACGATGCGTACGTGCGCACTCACTGCCATCTTCACCTCTTCCGTCTCTACACGGTGCTCAAGACCTGGATGGAACTTCCGCGAGAGGACGCCGAAGTCATCGGAGAGCTTTTCGAGCTGTATTACCAACCCAAATCTGGCTTCCTGGCCTTCAAGGAGCACCGAGCAATCGCTGATGCGGTGGGCTCAGGAGACGAAGCGAGCGCTAGCAAACTGATGCTCGAACACATCGAGAATTCGCTCCACCGATTTGCTCCGACAATGTCGGTGATGGAGAAAAATCAGTAGCTCAGTGCTTCGGCGTTGATGAGACCCTCGTGGGCCATCAGCGAGTAGAACTCGCCCGGGACAACCGAGGAGAAGAGTTCGCCATTGCGTGAAGCCTGATCATGGTTGCGAGCACCCAAACACACCACCTTGATGGCGGGATGAACAAAGGGGAACTGAGCGGCGACTTGCGGCAGCATAAACCCGTGGTCACGACAGAACGCAGCCAACCTTTGGGCTTTGTCTAGGATTTCTGCCGGTGCTTGCTCGTAGTTGTAATGCGCGCCAGGCTGAGGCTCATTAACAGCAAGAATTCCTGAATTGAAAACTCCGGCTGCGACGACCGAAATATCTCGCTCGAGAGCAAGGGGCAGCAAATCCTCTAAGGCCGGCTGTTCTAGAAGAGAAAATCGGCCAGCCAACATCACCACATCGAGATCCGTGCGCTGGGCAAAACGAGCCAACATTTCGGATTGATTCATTCCCGCGCCATACGAGCGGATAACGCCCTCAGATCTCAATTTTTCCAGCGCGGGGAACGCTCCCTCCAGTGCTTGAGTTTCGTGAGCATCCGGGTCATGCACATAGACAATGTCCAGATAGTCAGTACCCAACCGGGCAAGGGACTCTTCGATAGAGGTCATCGTGGCGTCATAGGAATAGTCCAGGACACGATGGTTTTCCGCTGACACGGCAAAACCCTGATCGTCCAAACCACCGGAAAAATCAGGATTCGGCCTAATCAGCCGTCCCACCTTGCTCGAAATAATGACCTGGTCACGAGGGACGCTCGCTAAAAACTCCCCGACTCGTCTTTCCGAAAGGCCCAGCCCATAGTGAGGGGCAGTATCAAAATAACGAACCCCCGCATCGAACGAAGTTTGCAATGATGCTGCGGCATCCTCCGGGGAAACCTCTCGGAAGAGATTGCCCAGTGGGGCGCATCCCAGGGCAAGAACAGACGTCTTGATTCCACCTCGACCCAAGGAAGTCTCAGCAATAGGCAACTTTATGACCCCCACTCTGAGCCGCCAGGGAAGAGAAAGCCTTCGCGGGTGGGAGCCAGGATTTCTTGGCTGTTACCCGGAGTGTCTGTCGGCCAATATCGACCCTGTTCCACACGCACCGGGTCGACATAGTGCTCGTGGAGATGGTCGACATATTCAATCGCACGGTCCTCTTTGAGACCGGAAAGCGCAACAAAATCAAAAAACGCAAGATGCTGAACAGCCTCACACAGACCCACCCCTCCGGCATGGGGGAACACCGGAATGCCAAACTTGGCGGCAAGGGCAAGAATGGCAATATTTTCGTTGACTCCCGCTACCCGCGCACTGTCGATTTGCAAGAGACTGACTGCGCCACTTTCCAGAAGTTGGCGAGCGATGACCCGGCTTGCCATATGTTCCCCAGTAGAGACGCGCACGGGCGCGACCGCTGAGGCAATTGCTTTATGTCCGGCAACATCGTCAGGGCTCGTGGGTTCTTCAACCCAATCAATCCCGAAAGGTGCGAGCTGACGAATCCAGTCGATGGCTTCTGTTATTTCCCACCTCTGATTGGCATCTACCGCAATGGGAAAACCCTCGCCACACGCCTCACGCGCAATCCGAAGCCTCCGAACGTCGTCGGCTTTATTGGCGCCCACTTTGAGCTTGATTCGGCCGAAACCTTCGGCTATAGCCTCACGACACAGTCGTGCTAATTTCTCATCGCTGTATCCGAGCCATCCGGGACTGGTGGTGTACGCGGGATAGCCCTCGGCCCGTAGAGCGGCCTTGCGCTCCTGTTTGCCCTGCGCTGCTGAGCGAAACAAATCCAAAGCTTCACTCGGAATCAAAGCTCCCGAGAGGTAGCGAAAATCGATAAGCCCACACAGATCTTCCGGGTCCATGTCGGCCAGTAGTTCCCATAGGGGCTTTTCGGCTTGTTTTGCTTTGATATCCCACAGGGCGTTGACTACGGCGCCGATAGCCATATGCATGACGCCCTTTTCCGGGCCTAACCAGCGCAGTTGCGAGTCCCCCGTGAGCTCTTTATATAAGGCCCCCATATCGCTCAGTAATTCTTCGAGATCACGTCCCATCACATAGGGACGCAACGCTTCGAGCGCAGCGACCTGAACGTCATTGCCTCGACCGATAGTGAAAACCGACGCATGACCAATGAGATCTGCCTGCGAATCTCCAAAAGACACGTAAGCAGCCGAATAGTCGGGATCCGGATTCATGGCATCTGAGCCATCGAGTTCCAGCGACGTCGGAAACCGAATGTCGGTGGTCTCCCACACATTAATTGTGCCCACGCCTAAGCCCTCTCGGCGCTAGTCATGATGAAATATCTCGGGAATTTCGTGCCACCACTCACCCTCGGAAATCTCTTCGACCGTTCGCTGGAGTGGCTTGCATACGGCCCACCAATCCTGTGTGGTCTGGTCTTCTCCCATGAGTGCCATATCTGCATCCATGTCATCGCCCACGTATTCGAAATACGAAAAAAGCAACAGCCCATAACGGTATATGGAGTAATTACGAATATTGCATTCGGTAATTTTCTTCAACACCTCAGGCCAGGCGTTAGCGTGAAGACGCTCGTATTCCTCGAGCCCCCCGGGATCAAGGCGTATCACCGACGCCACCCGTTTCACTGATGTCATGGGTTTTCCTTTCCTTACAAAATGCCGTGTTTGGTCCATACGGCTCGAAGGGTTGACCCCGCGAGCAACTCATCTAGCACTGTGGATTCACCGGAGGCTCTTTCTCTAGCGAGCGCGATAATCTCCGATTCGTGCGCCTGGGGAATAACGACGACGCCGTCATCGTCAGCCGCGACCAGATCACCGGGACAAATTTCCACACCACCGATGACTACGGCGGACTGGTGCGATGCGAGCTTCATACGGCCACGAAAATCAATCGGGCGACGGCCCCGAGAAAACACGGAAAATCCCAATGCCTCAATTTTGTCCGAATCACGGATATTGCCATCGGTGAGCATACCTACCGCCTTGCGACCCCTCGCCGCAGCACTAAAAAGCTCCCCCCAGAAGGCGGAGGCGTTGGAATCATCGGTGGCTATACAAATGAGCTCGCCTGGGCTAGTGGAGTCAATGAAATCAATCGCGTCGTCATACGGACGTTCGGGGTTCACATCACTGTCAGGAACGAACTGGGCAGTCCGTGCTCGCCCCGAGACTCTCGACAGAGGAACAAGCGGTGCGAGACGGGTCTCCAAAACCTGAGAGCGAAGACCCGCCCGGTCGCACGAATCGGAAAGCATTGCAACGGTAATAGAGGCATCCACTGGGTGTGATCCCCACGGAGGTGACGAATCAGAACGGTTCACAGTCCCCCTCCTTCACTGCTGCAACATTAGGCGCTACCTAAGATACTACATCCTATAGGTTTGCTCCTAGGTGAGCTAGAATGCTGATCATGTCCTCATCCTCACCACTCTACGACGCCGAATTGCAATCAATGCTCGAGGCGAATCCCGACATTGAGAGAAAATCCTTACTTCCTGAGGGCCTACAGAAATTAAGAGAAGACTTTGTTTCAGCAGGACTTCAGGCACTGTGCGAGGGCCGTGAGATCGCGGCTTCAGAATGGACAGCACCGGCTCGAGATGGGCATTCCCTAGAAATCACCTCCATCAAGCGAGTCGACAGCGCAGCACCACGAGCCCTGTTGTTCCACATCCACAGCGGCGGAATGATCGCGGGCGATCGACTTATCGGGATGGATTTGATGGCAGATTTTGTGGAAGAGTTCAACCTCGAATGTGCGAGCGTGGAATACCGACTTGCCCCCGAAAACCCCGACCCTATCCCTGTTCACGACTGCTTTGACGGCCTTGTCGCGGCCAGCAAGAAATGGAAGAGCGAAGGAAACACCGGGCCGGTCATCATCGCCGGGATGAGCGCAGGTGGGGGCCTAGCCGCGGGAGTAAGCCTTCTCTCCCGAGACCTTGATGGGCCAAAGGTGTCCGGTCAACTGTTGATGTGTCCCATGTTGGATGAGTCCAACGCGACACCATCAAGTAACCAATTTTCCAACATCGGCCTTTGGGACCGCGAAAGCAACGACACTGGATGGAATGCCCTTCTGGGCGATCAACGACATAGCGAACAGGTCACGCCGTATGCCTCCCCCTCTGCAGCACAAGACCTCGGGGGCTTGCCGCCCACGTTTCTTGATGTGGGGACACTGGAGGTATTCCGCTCAGAAATTGTCGGCTTTGCCGAGCGACTGGCCCTTGTCGATGTTCCGGTGGAGCTGCATATGTGGTCAGGCGCATTCCATGGATTTGACCTGACTTTTCCTGAGGCCCAGGTGTCTCAATTGGCAATAAACGCTCGTAAGAATTGGTTGGAGCGTCTACTGAAAGGAACAATCCGATGACAAAGCGTCGTTTTCCGAGGCCTTCTGAGTTGGCGCCGTTGTTGAGGTTTAAGGCGCCGACGTGGGATGGGAAGAAGCGTCGCTTGGATGCGGCGTTGACG
>Ga0209557_1000939_pt1 | contig 16634 bp, 5 predicted proteins | sample SaaInlV_120m_DNA_4_FD_184672 | JGI IMG/M metagenome (GOLD analysis project Ga0209557, IMG submission 184672) | Marine microbial communities from expanding oxygen minimum zones in the Saanich Inlet - Saanich Inlet SI074_LV_10m_DNA (SPAdes) (version 2) | ecosystem: Environmental > Aquatic > Marine... | reverse complement strand
GTTCTTTGAATTTGAACATCATTAAATAATGTTCCAAAGGATATAATAGTCCTTCTTATGGTTTCGTGATAAAAATATTCAAACATGATAGAAAAGATATAAAAACTATTAGTATTAATTAACTATTTAACAAAAAAATGCTATGGAGTTCCGAAAGGATTTTCCTCAGTAAAATCAAGAATGGCATCTGCATCAATTTCTATCTGAACATTATCTGCAAACATTTCTCCTCTATCAAAATCATCTTGAGAATCTTGAATGTTATAATCATTTTGTTGGTATAGTTGATAAGTTGCCCCAGAGTCTTGTCCAACAATGTTTTCTTTAAAAATAAATGCTCCTGTCATATTGCTAACCTCTAAATATTTTGAAACTGAATTCCAAGATTTTACTCTTGCAGTAGTTCCACTAGTTTCTCCAACAACAACTTCATTAAATGTGTAAGTGCCAAGAATCACTGGATTCTCCAGTTCTATAACTGGAGGAGCACTATATCCACCACCACCGTCTGTCAAGGTAATAATAACTGTTCCTCCAACTCCAATAGATGTTGATGCTTCTGTTACAAAATTAATTGCAGATCCAGTTGGAGATGGAATACTGAACGAAGTAAATCCAACAATTTCATGATCTAAGTAAGCACTAGGATAAACGGTCAAACTCCCATCATTCACATCTCTAAGAGCTAGTGAATATATTGTAGAAGCAAATGTCTGGACTCCAACTTGTCCAGAAGGATGTCCAACTGGAAGTTGGGCAACATCATAAAAATTGGCGGTTAATATTCTTGTATAGAGACTATCATAATCTTGCTCTTCGGTTGGTTTAAACTTTGAAATATTTGTACTGGAAAATTGTGCAACATGGTAATCATATACCTGTATTCTATGCTCATTACTGGTCATTCCACTATTACTAAATTTGCCTCCAGGTCCAATTCCATATAAAGCTTTATTAGTTCCTGCCCCATGAGTTAAATTTGAACCACCATCGAGTGAAAAAGTAATCTGATTTTGATCATTGGTATTGATGAAAATCCAATGCCATTGACCATCGTCTACTCTGCTATTACTAGAACCACTTAAAGTATATTTTATAGGAAAACCATCATCCAATTTTAGTTGCGGGTATCCATACTCATTGATACCAAAAGCAAACTTGAATGAGTCATTATAAACATTTCCACCATAGTAGTGAGTAACAGACCCAGGATTACTAAAAACAATTAGATCGTCAATTTCTTGATTAATGTTTCTGAAAGAAGTCTTAAACCAAAAACCAATCTTAGCTTGTTGAGTCGTACCCCTATTAAATAGAGTATCTGGCGTCCCAACAGCATAATTGTAGGAATACCTTGTATATGAATTTGGATCATCAAATTTGGTTGAAAAACTTCTATTAGTTTCTAGTCCAACATATTCAGTAGTTGCTAGTTCATTGTTTAGATAATATCTTCCACTATTTGTTGTAGTGAAGTATGCGCGATTACTTCCCAATGGGGACGTACTACTACCATGTACTGCAGTCTCTGGTGGTAGATCTGGTGGTGATATTGTTATAGTAGGTTCTGTTGTATATCCATTTCCAGCATTAGTTAATGTTATAGCAGTTACGGAACTTCCCACTATAGATGCAGTTGCTGTAGCAGCAACTTGTCCAGGGGGACCTATTGAAATTGTTGGCGTTGAAGTATATCCAACACCAGCATCAATTATTCTTATTTTAGTTACTTCTCCGTTTTCAACAATTGCTCTAGCATTTGCAGTTACTGAAGATGCGCCAATAAAAGACACTATAGGTTCAAAAACATATCCAGAACCAGATTCAGATATTGTTACAATTCCAACTATTCCATCACCTAGAGTGCATGTAGCAGCAGCTCCTGATCCACTATCACTAACAAAACTAATCATTGGTGCTTGAGTATATCCAGATCCTGGATTTGCAATTTCAACACCTTGAACTCGACTTAGATTTGGGTTTGGTTCGCATATATCAACGATTCCACTCATCATTGTGGCAACACCTACTGCGGTTATTCCACTGGAAGGTGCTTGTGAGAACTTGGTAGTTGGTCTTGATTTAAATCCACTTCCTCTATTCAATACATTTACAAATCTTACCCCACCATTAACAATATTCGTATAAGCAGAAGCTCCAGTTCCACCACCAAGCATTTTTAGTGTGGTTATTACTCCAACATCTTCTACATTATCGTCAATAAATTCTATGTCAGTATCAATAATCTCTTCTGAGTATCTGAATAGTTCACACTGAAGTTCATATGTATAATTTTTTTGTAATTGATAAAATGGTTTTTCATGCTCAACAAACTTAATTTCAAAGATTCTATCCCCCAAAGGAAAATAAATTAAATCTCCTTCTTTTGGTCTAGATGGAGTTTTAATATCATCTATTCCAGATAAAAATGGAGTTATATAAGTTTTAAACCTTTCTTGTGATACTACAAGAGTTAGGTCATCTACATCTTGAATTCCAAACTTCGATAGAATGGTTCCTTGACCATCATAACCATTAAAGTTCTCAACATATGCTTCTAAAGGATATGCATTTTGAAACTTTGATTGAATTACTTCTCTTATTACCTTATTTTCTGTTGCGAAAGCTCTAGGTAGATAATAAACTTCAACCCCATAAATTTTTATCTGTTCATTTATGAGGTCCTGAACTAAATTTTGTTCTCCTGAAGACCCCTGAAGGAAAAATGGATTTAGCATAATTATTAACCGATCATGTCTAGGGGTGGAAGTTCATAAGTTGAGGACATTTTATCTATAATTGCCTCAACTTCTCTTTGTCCATCATCATATAGTTGTCTACCATTTAACTCAACTCCTCCTGGAAGTTTTACTCCCTGAAATTTAATTAAATTTTGACCCCATTGCCTTTTAACTAGGGCAGTTAAATATAGTTTCAAGAAAGAATCATTCCAAACTTTTGCATAGTCTGAAGGATCCATCATTCTAAAACAATCAATAATTAAAAACTGTCCTACTTTAATAGTACTCCAATCTATATCCAGATATAGTCTATCTTGCCTCTTATTAAATCTAATTTGCTTTTGTGTTGTTAGCAGAAAATCAATATCTTCCAAATACGTTTTTGTCATTGCATATGAAAGAAGTTCTGTAGAACCCATATAGTAAACATCATTTAAAAATAATTGATACTTTACGCCAAACATTCCACTCGAGATGGAATTAGATCCTTCAAAGTGGAAGATTTTATTTACTCCAATTACATGATTGGGAACTTGCAAAAAGTTTCCATTTTCATAATAATTGAAAGTAGTAGATGATCCTGATATTGATGCTGTTACAGTTGAAGTGCTTATACCAACACCATCTGGTGCCTTTGCTTTACCTCTATCAAGATCATCTTGTGTTATTTGATATTTTAAGAATGTTGGATAAACTCCATCAAAATGTCTTTCTTGAAAAAGTTGCAAAGCATCATCAACTAAGTCATCAATTTGCTCATCTGCAATGTTGATCTCTAAAACTGGTGCCCCAAGTTTTCTTAAGCAATATTCTTTTAGTTCTTGTCTAGTTGATGGTTGTGCCATGCTACAAAAGTAAAATTATTTTTTTATGACAAAAAATCTCTCATACTATCTATAATGGTTACTTAATCAAGCTTTTTAGGAGATCTTTAATTTCACCAATATCATCCTTTAAATTTGTCAAATCAGATTCAATACTATCAATTCTATTAGTTTGCTTTTCTTTTATTGATTTTAAATACTTATAATTTTCATATTCATTCAAATTAGTGTTTAGAATAGCGTTAGATCTTTCATCTCTAATGAGATTTGGATGCCCCTCAACATTTGCAAAAAATGGGGGAATTTGACCTTCAAAATTAGGTGGGAGATGATCTCCCCCACCCTGAGGACCATTAATTAGATTTTTCATATTATTCATTTTCATTTTATGCTAAAGCAATTGCTCTTAAGTCTTTGAATCTTGGTGGGTATGCTTGGTTAGTTGCCGTACCAATCAATTTGACTGAATAGTATTTGAAATCTGGGAGATTATCAATACTAAATTCAAATTCATTATAATCAATCTCAGTACTTAAGAATCCTTTAGTATTTGATTTTGTTACTTGTAGATCTGAAGTTCCGTCACTATCTTCAAGATTTATTACTTGTCCAGACTGGATTCTATTGGAGAATCCAGGGAATGGGTAGTAAATTGGTTCATCAGCAGGATTGTCCATGATTGCATAGAATGCTCTGATGTCACTTTGCTCATTGACGTGTGCTGAAAGAAGAATCTTAATTGAAGAAGCTGGAACTTCAAGATTTATTGGGTTTGTAGCATATACAAACGCTGTAGGATCATCTTTGAGGGTTGATGTTCTAAAATCTTGCTTGTAATCTTCAATTACATTATTGATTCTATTGCTAGTAAAAACCATAGCAACTCTATCTAAGTCAACTACTGGAGAAATATCTTCTTCAGAAGTATTAAGTTTTAGATTTAATGAGAATGATTTATTTCCAGGAAGAGCACCTAAGTATTGATTCTCATTTAACTTTGAACCAATAAGTCTTGGGGATGAGAGATATGAGTTATTGTCTAAACTAATATCTTCAAATCCTTGATCCAAATATGGAGCTTCACCACCATCAACACTAGAACCAGAAACGGTCCTAATTCTTGCTGTAATTGAAGTATCTGCAAGTTTCATTACCTGAACAATTGGTCTTACAATTTCAAAAGGAATGTTTTGTGTTGAATGGGTATTTGATCCTCCAGTAGATTGTGTTCTAGTTGGGAACAATGCTCTGAAAGAATCATCTCCTGTTCTATCAACCTGACCTTGTGGCAAGGCATCATTCTTACCAGCAGAGGACATATCAAGTTTAATATAATAGAAGTCAAGACCAATACTTCTTGTGATATCACTATCCTGAATAGTATGTTCTTTGTTTATTCTTCTTAAAGAGATGCCAGACAATTCATACTTAGTTACACTTGTCCTTTTTGGATAAGTGTATGAAGTAGTTTGATCAATTCCTCTACTAATTCCTGTCAGAGAAGTGTCAGTAATACCAGTATAAGCAATTATTTCATCGTCAATTAGAATATATCCTGGATTAGTTGCGCTTACTGCTTCATTCTCAAAATTAGCAAATATACTTATTCCAGATATAGGATCAAATAGCATATCACTTAGAACAATATTATCAGTAGATTGTCTAGAATATTGTGATTCTAAGTTAGCATAATCTAGATCTCCAACTGCCCCAGAAATAATCAGACTGTTAGATCTGAAATGCATGCCATGATTCTTATGATCAACACGAATGTGCAGACCATCACTAAACTCATCATCGGGTGTAATAGACTCAATTTTAACTCCACCGCCAAGTGTTGAATTGAGGTCTGTCAATCCAATACCTGTTGCGACAAATGTTACTGTATTAGCAATTCCAGTTGCATACTGTCCTTGCACATTATCAATAATGATTTCATTAAATCCACTAATATCACTAACAGATAGTCTTACATTTCTACCCAGAGTAGATCCTCCAAGAGAGTCAAATGTAACTGTATCACCAACTTTATATCCAGTTCCTCCCGCGTTAATTGTTGCGCCAAGAGAAACTACTTCTCCATTAATAACGCTAATATTAGCAGTTCCATTTCTACCTTTTCCAGTTACTGCTCTAAGAGGGACTGCTGAATAATATCCATCAGGATATCCAGTTCCATTATTGATAATATTGAGATCGCTACTTGCAACACCTGCTTTAGCAACAAAATCACCAGTTCCAGTAGAACCAAACTGTGTTATGGTGTTACCAAGTACAAGGTCAGTATCGGAAATTGCTGAACTTAAACCAACTCTCAGTCTTCTAGTAGAAATTGTTAGAGAGTCTGTGAGAAGGTTTGCGATTTGCTTATTACCAATATTCAGACTTGGATTGTAGAAACTAATATCTCCACTAGTTTCAGTAAACTTAGCTTTGAATAGAGTCATCTTAAGATCTTCATATTGGCTAGCATCCCAAGTGCTTCCATTCTGAGACTTAAATAATGATCCAAGAACTGGTTGTTGAGTAACAACAATTTGCTGTGATTCTGGTAGGGATTGGGTTGCAACATCAACTTCACCGAGTCTAGAAATCCAAGCATTGTAATCATTTGATTCTGACATCAGAACAACTGCATGTTCCTCACCACCTTTCAAATAAACTGGTGAAGGGAACTCAACAACTGTTGGTACAGTACCATCCTCAGAAACATTTACATCTTTTGGTTCTATAGCAACTTCACTGAATGGGTGAACATCAGTTTTTGGAGTTCCAAGTTCCATTGGTCTAAGTTGAACAATGACTGGAAGTTTGTCATCTTTAGTTCTAAAGAACAGTTCCATCTTAGTTGCAAAGATTCCATTTTCTTCAGAAACAAAGAATGATTGTGCCAGGGGATCCCAACGACACCATCCATATCTACCATATCTGTATCTCCAGTTATATGGCCATCCATACCAACGGTTACGAGTACTAGTTGAGGTTGTGCTAGTTGTTTCAGATACTGATTTAGACTCTGTTACTTGCTCAGAAGTAATCTTTGCGGATCTTGTTGATTGAATTGTTTCTTGAATAGTTTCAATCTTACCACTAGATTCATAAGTTTCCTCTCCACTGGTGTCTGTTACACCTGGAATTTGAGAGTTAACTTTACTGCTAGTCAATCTAAATGTCTTCTTACCACTTTCAAAACTTGGGTTTGAAGGTACATTTGGATTAGGAATAAAGTATGAACCATAAATTGCTCCAACAGAATCAGTTACTAACTTAATTGCACTAATTGTTGCCTGAGCACCACTAGTTTGTCCACGGAGAATCATTCCCTCAGTAATATATCCAAAGTAATCACCTTGAGGTTGATCTGCAAGACTATGGACATCAATATTCAATATCGTTGAAGAAGTAGAATATTCCTCAGGAATTAATGTATTGTTATCCTTATCATATGGATTTACAAAGAAAAAGTCTTCTGGTTGATTGAAAGGACCTTTTCTATGATTTGACTGTGCAGCTCTAAACTGAATTTGTGTCTGTGTAATGCCTGGAGTTGGATCATTTGCCAAGACAGTTGTTGGAACAATACCCTTAATAGTTTCTCCTACTTGGAAAGTTCCAGAAGACATAGTGATTTCCAAAAGTTTTGGAATTGCATACTTATTGACATCTTGTCCATCAAAGAATGCATAAACTCGAGTATATGGTTTGAATCTCTTTCCAATAAACTCAATGTTTCTGGATCTCATGTATGGAACAATATCTGTCGAGATTGTAGAATCTCCTAAAGATACTGTAGTTACTTCTTCCGATAACTTCTGCTTGGTTCCACTTCTCTTAGCAATACCAGTCTTTGTGGTTGTATTGGTTGTTGTAGTAACTTGAGTTCCCCAACGTCCATACCATGGATAACCCCAATAGTATCTGTTCCAATGATATCCATACCACCCATAATAGTGTCCATAATATCCATAATAATATGGATATCCATAGTAGTTCCAATATGGATAATATCCATATCTATGGTAATATGGATGATAGTAACCACCACCATAATAATTTCTACTTATAGAAGTAGTAGTAACAGTTTTACCAGTCCACGTAGTTTCCCATTCACCCCAACTTACTGGACTATAACCAGTTTGAGGATCCCATCCTTGTGCAATTAATTGCTGTTGTGTCTGAGTAAAGTTGTCAATCATGACATTCTTTGCTTCAGCTCTAACTTGATCAATCCAAACATCAGATGATGGATATAGATCAATAGATCCAGTATATGATGTTACAAGGAAAGGAGTAACATTCTCAGTTCTTGTGGCATATGGATTTTCGAACTTAGCTACATGCTCATAATCAAGAGTAATTAGTTGTCCACTTCTCTTACATCCAGTTCCAATCAAATCAGTAACAAATTGACTGTCTGCAAGAGGATTTACTGTTGATCCAATACCAACCAATTGCTTTGAACCTAGAATTAAGTCAAGTTCTGTTGTATATGGAGTGGGTCTTAACTCACTTGCTTTTGCGTCAATACTGTTTTTAACAATAGTGCTCTTATTTTGGGATTGTGTGGATGTAAAGTCATCAACAAAATATCCAGATTTAAATCTATCAAGACCGTTAGCATCTTTAATCTTAAGGTTTTCCGTGTTGGATTCAAGAAGACTTAATGATGTAAACTTCTCAAGGTTTCTAATTCTGTCCTCAAGTTTTGCAATATCCTTCATCCTATAACGCTTATGATCTGTAAGTGTTATGGTGACTTTAGAAGCATCGCAAAGATATGGTGGAAGTGAAATAGTCACAATTTCCAGAGCTTCATCTACTGATGGTGGCTCTTCTGGCATTTCTGAAGGGACGCCAGTATTTAACTGGAAGATGCCATCTTTTGTTAGGAAAATTTTATCAATTCTTGGTAGATAATATCCATATGTTGCAACAAAAGATTCATCTGAAGCGAGAACACTACTTGAGCAATTGCTGACTGAATCAAAAGATCTACCTAAGAACTCGAAAGGAGAACGTGAGTTATCTGTAAGGTCAAACTTACTCACTCTAAGTCTAGAATCAATAATATCAGTATTATTGATAGTCTCTTTTGCAAATGTAGTTGTACAATAATCAAACTGTGAATATGAATTTGCAGTTACAATGTCACCATCATCAGATGCAGAAAACTCTGCAGTTTCAAATACAACTCTAATTTTTCCTCTTGGTTCTTGGAACTCTGGTTTCCTTTCAAGTCTACAATAGTCATAGATTGTATCTTTTTGACCATAATTAAAACTGAAATTCTTAAGAATATTTTTTGCTCCAGCAGTTGAAGTAACTACAGTTGCCGTAATTCCAGATTCTTTAAATCTAATAACTTCACTTTCTTGGAGTGGAATTTCATTGAGATATGAAAACTCTAATTTAAAGTCATTTATCTTTTGTACAATGCATCCTGTGGATCCACTACTTTCACCAACAAATTCTTCTCCAATTATGACATTTGTAGTTGTACCAGTAGCATCACTGATATTAGTTAATGTTGTAGATGGTAATAATGGATCAGCAGTATTGTTAGACTCGACTACGGAATATACTTTAGTAACATCTGGATACAGTAGGCAAAAGTCTTCGTCTTGAATTCTTGTTCCATATGGATACTGACCAGTTCCATAGTCTAAACCATCATTTAAAGATGTAGATCCAATTCCAGAAGAAGAGTTTCTGGATCTATTGAATACAATGCTATTAATTCTCTTTTTATTTTTTATTTTCGCTTTAGGATTTATCTTTCTTAGGGTTGCAATCAACCTAGAATTGGCATCATCTGAACCAAGTCCAAGAATTGTTAATTCTTTTGATCCATTTTCAAAAACAAATCTATCTGAACTCAGAGTTTCAAAAGTTCCATCCGAACGAGTGAGGACGTATCTTTCTTCATCAAAATTTAAGAAAGTTTCATTATCATTTGCAGCAATAGTATTTGTTGCATTTGATGTAATTGTTATAGGATATTCTCTTCTGATAATCAGTTGAGAATTTGAAAGGTCAACATTTGAAATAAATGGTCTTGCTAATGTAGTATATAAAGTATTATCCTGTGAGGGTAAGAATTCTGAATTTAGAAGTGCAAAATCAAAGATATCCTGTGCAGAAGATGGTAGAGAACCATTATTGATGTTGGATACAGTTGTTATTCCAGTAATTATAAGATTCTTCTCTTGTACTGCTACAACTTTAGAATATGATTGCTCAGTATTTCCTGGAATAGTATATGCGACTAAATTTCCTGGTTTTACCACATTGAGGAAAGAAAAATCTTGCCTATCTGGAAGTGTTACAGTTGCAATTCCAACTCCAGAACCATTATCTTGTTCTGCACTAACTCTTACAATACCATAAGCTTCTTTTAAAGATGGAACAATATCTGCAGTAAAGATAGTTGAAGAAGTTCCTACCTGAGATAATGATTGGACATCCTTATTTGAATACTGAGTTACAGCAATTGCAACTCTACTATCAGTTTCAATACCATCAAAAGTTAACTTTTCTCCCCTAGAGAAAGAACCAACAGTATTGTATAAAGTTAAAATGGTGTCATTGCTAACATCATATCTTAGATACCCAATAGCACCACTAGATCTTCCTTTAATATGCTTAGGGGATGATATGGTGATAGGTTCATTTAAAGCAATTTCAGTATATGTCTGAATATCAAAGAGTGAAATATCCCAACGGTTTAAATCTTGAACATTTGTATCATACCCGCCAGTTTCTAGAGAAAAATCATATACCCTAGCAAGACCAATTTCTTTTCCTGATCCAATAGTTTGAGAAGTTCCAACTCTAGAATCTCTCAGACTTACAATGAATGGTGCATCAAGATTTACACTTGGAGCGCCATAAACACGGTTTACTGAGTATGTAGATCCTGTAAGATAACGAACTTCTTGATTTTCTAGAGTCCTTACTGTTCTGGGTTTATTAAAGTCTAAGTATGTTGTTGAAATTGTTTCAACGTCATACCCCTTAACATATGCTTTTCCTGGTGAAATTTTATATACGCCAAGATTTTCACTTGGAGTGTTGTTATTATATGTTTGTTGATTCTCGTTAAATATTCCATTATTTCCCAGACCATTATCTATAGATTCTCGAGAAGTTACTGAAAATGGTCTTATATAATAATCTCCAGATTCTTCATGAGTTCTTCTTGCAATTTCATCTTTGAGGATATTGTAAGTAGATTCTTTTTTCTTTCCAGAAATTAAAACACCTTCTCGTATATCAAGAAGACTGATAAAACTTTGATTATCAATAGAATCAATTGGTTTTTTGCTCAATACCGCTGTGATTTTGAATCTATCAGCACCAGCAGCAGCAAAGTTTGAAAATCCTTTTGCATTATCATATAAAGAAGAGTCTTCATCTGCAGAGACAACTTCTTCAACTACATCAAGACCAACTTTGTATGTTGGAAAGTTTGAATGTGCATCAAGAATTAGAGTTTGTGCTTCAACATTTACAAAAGTTCCTCTAATAAAGTATACACCTTCGGATAAAAGTACGGCAGATCCGACAGATGTTGCTTCTTGAGATGCTGTATTAGCAAATCCTTCTCCAGATTGAATAATAAATTGACTCTTTGTTAGGTCTTGTTCAAGAAATAATGTTTCTCCGTCAGAAAAAACGCTTTGATTGTCAGTTCCTGCCCCTTGGTATGACAAATAAAGTGTTAAAAATCCTCTTTCTGAGAATGATGCGTCAAGAACTTTAATTACTTTTGCTTGAACGTTTGAAGTAGCACCTTTTATACTCTTTCCAACAAGATCGTCAAGGTAGAAATTTACGTCAATTCCAGCATATGCGTCTTCAATTTCAACCGCAAAAAATTGATTATTATAGTTAATTTGCCCTGGAATAACAACAGAGCCTTCTTTAAAAACGTGGTTGCCAAATTGCTCTACCTGGTTCTGCAGAATAGACTGCACACCAGAAAGTTCTCTTGCTTGGACTGGATATCCTGGCTTAAAAAGAACTTTATAGAAGTTCTTTTTGGGATCAAAATCGTCAAAATATGGCGAAATATTTAAATTAGTTTCTTGGGGCATGATTTCTTAGAACTGCAAAATGACTTTGATATCTTCTTTTTGACTCTTGGATCTTAAAATTGATGGTCTATTATCTACATAAACCGTAATTCCAGAATACTTTTTAACTTCTGGAGTGGCAACGCCATTTACAAAGTTTTGGCCAAGGTAATACGTTTTTAAATTACCTCCATTATTTATTGAGGTTGATACACCGCTAAAACCAGTGTCAATATCCAAATTGAGACTACCACCAGCAATAGTTACACTTCCGCCAGTATCTGGAGTTGCTGTAAATCTATTCATATGAAATCCATAAGGAGAATTTGGATTTCTAGTTCCATCAGAATTAAATCCTACAACTGTCCTATCTTGCCACAATTTTAGAACTCCAGTTTCTGAATCATAAGAAACAACTCTTCCAACCGCTGTTTGTGCCAACCCTACACTTTGAGTGATAAGGGCATTTGGTGTAAATGATGCTGTAGAAGTATTTCCTGTTAGTCTTAAAGCATAGACAGCACTTGCTTTATCGAGTGTTAAAATACTATTAGAATCAAACGCTTCTGGATTTTCAACAATTCCAATTCTAGAAATTCTATTGCCAACAATAAAGTCTGGATTTTGCTCATCATTTTCAATTCTAGAATATAAAAGAATGTGGTATGCTCCAAGTTCTTTGTAAATATCATGTCCATGCCCACCTTTTGGTGGGATGATTACATCAAAAGATGGATTTATAGTTCCTTGAGGAACATTTCCCCCAACTAAATCTACAGTTCCAAAAGTATAATTAGATCCTCCTTTTGAAACAGTAATACTTTCTACTTGAGAGTCATTATCGATAACAATAGTTGCTTCTCCACCACTACCATCACCTTTAATTGGAATATTACTATAAACCGCGTTAGCAGTTCCAATTCCAGAACCTCTGTTAGTAATGGTAATAATTTTTAATTGTCCACTATTCTTTGCATTACTTCTGATGGGAGAATATTCATCTGCTGTTAACCAGTTTGAAGGAGTTGGAATAAAATCAATAGAATCAAATTTTACAATATCTGCAGGGGTAATACTATACAAATATTTCCAAACATATCCATCACCACTAGTACCAGCTTCTCTTGGTTCTAAATCTGTAAATGTTGGTTCATCTAGAGATGGACTTCCTTCTGGAGTTTCTGGAGTTGTTCCATTATGCAAACAAATATAAACTCTATAATCTCTGTTTACAATATAGAACCTAGATTTAAAAATTGATGGAGTGTTTGAAGGTTCTGACAATTTTGTTCTAGACACATCATTGCGATACATGTCATAAACATCACCACTCTGCCATTGATACTTTCTGATAGCATGACGAATATTATCAGAAGTAATCTTCTTCAATGCGACCATAGTGTCCCAATAATCATTAGATTGGTCCAAATTGTCCTTTGGTGAGGGGGGAGAAGTATCCCAATTTGGATCATAATTTGTTGGATTAGTAAGACCTACAAACATGTAGTAAGAATTGTCAACAGAGGTTGCTCTCTCAACAAAATTCTTAGCAGTCTGCACTCTTAATTGATCAGTTATAATTGCTGCCATTTGGGGACTTTTTTATTTATTTATAGGACATAATTAGAGGATCTTAGTGGGGTTATTCTTCTGACCACTGGAGAGGTATCAATTCCCACAACACCGCCATTGTAGAACGACGTGAAGGTCTTAGGGGACCTTCTTCTAACGGTATCTATCCTACCCCAACTATAATCACCTAAGAATAATGCTGCAGAAACACCCGCAAGGTCTGGATAAACTTGATCAATTCTTACAGTGACTTCCGTAGTTGAGAATTCATCAATAAGAATAGTTGCTCCATCATCAACAATTACTGTAACTCCATCATTAATAATACCTGGACTATTGAAGATCTCAAATCCAGTTACTGTGTCATTGACAGTGAACAATTTTCTTTGAAAACTTACATCATAAACTTGATATATGTTATCGATATATTCACTACCATTACCTATAATATTTCCTTCAAGATCTAGAGACTTAACACCGCTTCCAACATAGCTGTTTTGAACTGTAAAGTAGTCTCCTTGTCTCAGTTCACTAACTGTGATAGCAACACCAGTTACTGCTGGGTCTCTAATTGGAGATCCTTCTGGGACATATAAGTTGAATATTAATCCAGTAGAACCAACTCCAATTGCAGTCGGGGTTATGTCAGTAATAACACCAAAGTCTCCAACATATGAAACATCCTCAATTACTTCTCTGATTCCAGTTGGTTTCTCAAAGAAGATCTCTGGGGGATTAGACTCGGAATACCCAGATCCACCATTAGTAATAGTTACGCTTGTTATCTCTCCATTGGTAGCGTTTCCATAACCCTTTGCTTGTCCAGTTGTACCAACACCAATAGGTGAGGTAAAAATGAGTGGAACTTGACCAATACCATATCCGCTACCACCATCATTAATAATAATATTATCAACTTCCCCTAAAATAGAAACTTCAACAGTTCCTTTTGCTCTAGTTCTTTCTGTAATATCGACAATTTCAATTTTTGATCCAACTTCTCCAGTAATATCCTCCCTAAAATTGTCAAAATATGTTCTAGCACCTTCAACATAGATTGAAGTAGAAACTGCTGTTCCAACATTCTGAATTATATTCGTGAATGGATTAACTCTTGGTTCATATAGAGGTCTATCTTTACCTACAATGTTCCCATCAATGAATAAATCTTCAGTTTGTTTTTTCCAAATTAGAGATCTTACTAGAGATGACTCCGAAACAATACCAACTCCAGCATAAACATCTGTTAGTAGAGATGTTGTAGAGTCAACTAAGTTTACAAGTCTATTATCTTGACGTACTTTGATATCATCGCCAAATACTTGAACTCTATCTCCCGTCTTAATAGTTTCTGTTACGTTAACATCAAGAACGTCAACATTCCTAGTTCCTCTATAGAAAATAACTTGACAACTATCTCCCGTATTTTGAGTTCCTTCTAATGGCCCATTTGGTGGTTCTGTAAACAAAAATGTGCTTCCCCCATCAAATATATAACCCTCCCCAGGAACCTGAAGTACGCCATTAAGGAAAACAAGCAATGCTGCTTGAATATCAATATTAACATCACCAATAATCGATTTTAATACTCCATCAATGGTTAATGGGAAAGTGGTCCTAACCCCATCAAAAAGATTTTCTGGACTATCAAATACCTCAAGTTCTCCGAAAGACCAAGCACTAAATTTATCACTATAAGTTTTATCGACATATATTTGGAACTCATCAAGAATAGATTTATAAACATTATCTCCCGAGATCAAAGTTGCAGTATCTTCAATAAGAACTGTCACATTATCATCAATTACAATTGGGGATGCTAAAGTTGTTGTTATACCAGCAGCAATTGCAGTACCAACTCCAATTATATTATCAACAAAACTTGTTAGACCTTCAACTCCACCATTTGATTGTCCAATTGGAATAGTCAATATATCCCCAGGTTTATATCCATACCCATATTCTCTCATGTTGAAAGAAATGATACTAGATCCTTGACCAACAACTATATCAATCTTAGCGCCAGTTCCACTTCCAGATTGAGATGATGAACTATAGACGAGAGGAATATTTTCATAATTTAGAGGATTGTCAAATAAAATTCTAGGAGGATCGATAGTTTCAGAATATCCAGATCCACCATCAGTAATATTTACAGAAACAACTTTTCCAACAGTCTCAATGTCTGTACCAATTACAGCTTCTCCAATTTTGACCTTATTATCATTTTCAAAATTACCAGTCCTCGCATAAACATTGATTGGATTTTGGATAGAGGATCTATATCCAGATCCACCATCAAAGATCTTTATATCATTAATGATTCCACCAATAATAACAGGACCACCAGCAGCTTGTTTTAACTTTTGATAACCAGATCCAGAACTTGATCCTACTGCAGCAATAACTCCACCAACGGGAACTCCAGAACTATTGACATCATTGCCAACAAAATCTTGTAATCCAATAAATGCCAAATCTGCTTGAGTTGTTGCTGTTCCAGCAATTATTTCATAATTTCCAGAAACAGTTACATTAGAATTTACTTTTGGTGATTGGAAAATATCTCTTACAAGAACAATTGCCGAATCTAAGTTAAATCCAGGTATTTCTTGCTGATCTACTTTCAGACTGAAATTAGTAGCAACTCCAGTAAATTCTTCAGAAATATCTCCAAAAACATAATTATCAGAATATGCTTTATCGATAGATCCAGGAACTGCAGATCTAATAAATGATCTTCCACTAAATTTAGATGAAGTATTGATTCCAATATAGTCAAAATCATTTTGAAGTTGTCCAGTAGTTTCTCCAGCACCAGTTGGTCTAATACCAAATGGCGCATCCACAAAGTGAAGTGTATTACTACTTACAGTATAATTTCCAGATAATTTTTCTAATGTATCTCCAATCGTATGAATACCTAAAATAGTACCTAAAACAGGTCTATCAACAAGCAAATATTTTTCATTAGTAAAACCAACGGTTTTAATTTCCATTATTTCATCATTTATTCTAATCAAATCTCCATTAAAGAGATTTTTTGTAGTTGCAACTCCTACAATATCTGTTGTTAGATTTACATCAAAATCAGTAAGATTTACGGTTACTCCAGTTCCAACAATTGGAGATTGAATTACATTATCAATTGTTAAAAGGAGACGATTATCTACATTATTAGAATAGATTCTATGTAGTGTTCCAACACCAACATTCGTAATTTGCAAAAATTCTGGATTCTCAACCGTTGCCTTTTCTGGAGAATCAGTCAGTCTAATATATTGAGCATCTACTTTGATAACAAATAGTTTTGGTGGCAAAATATCCGTTACGCCAACACCCGCAATATTTGTAGTTACAATTCCAAGCGGTTCATGTAAATAATCGTAATTATAATCGTATGCAACTTCTTCACCACTAAT